>JACCDX011482715.1_pt1 | contig 43956 bp, 43 predicted proteins | sample 7449681 | NCBI WGS metagenome assembly JACCDX01 (sample SAMN15323450, study PRJNA562643) | freshwater metagenome | isolation source: river surface water | place: USA:Blue River Watershed | collected 2017-08-18
AAATATGATTTTATTATTTTTCATATTAACTATAATTGTGATTATATATACTGGAATTTCAAAAAATTTAAATAATTTAAGTAAAGTTGAATATTTTATAGATAAAATTGATTATGAAAAAATAATAAATTTATATACACAATCGCAAAATATGAACATATCACAAGATATCATAATCAATGATTTATTATATACTTTACAAAGTGTCAATGAACTAAGCAAAAATCAAAATTTGGCTCAAAATATAAATTATTTATTAGATATTGCTTGTAAATTTTTTAAATGTCCGAATTAAATTTTAATTTATAAATTGAAAAAATTTTATAAAATGTTAAATTTTACCAAAATGTTGTAAAATCATCAATTGTTTTTTATTTTTTTTATTTTTCATTTATTGTATAATAAATGAAAAATAAAAAAAATAAAAAATCATTAATAGTATTTGGTATTTTATTATTTATAGTAATTTTATTGTTATTTTATTTGATACATTTAATACATAATAGAAATATACAATCATCAACAACTAAAAGAACATTAAATCCTGAAGTACCCACAAATCTTTTAACTCAAAATAATGGAATGAAAATACTTCAAAGAAATATACAATCATCAACAACTAAAAAAACATTAAATCCTGAATTTCCAATATTTCCTGTATTACCTAATCAGAAATATTATAATAGTTTAACTAAACCTGAAGTACCAACAAGTCTATTAACTGAAGATAATAGAATGAAAATAGTTCAAAGAAATATGATTTTTAAAGATACAAAAATACCAGACAATTTTAGTTGGCGTGAAAAATTAGGTGATAAAATATTACCTGTTCGCGATCAAAAACAATGTGGTGATTGTTGGGCATTTTCGTCAACTTCAACTCTTTCTGATAGATATGCTGTAAGGTATAATGTAATGGCACCACCTTTAAGTGTTTTATGGACTATTACAAATATTGATTATTACTTAACTAAGAATACAAAACCTTATTCATGTGATGGCAAAGGTATATATCAGTGTCTTAGTTTTTTTAAAGATATTGGTTGTAAACTGGATAGTTGTTGGCCAGTGGATGAATATGTGAGTGATATTAATGCAATTTTTCCTTGTAAGTTTCCAGAACCTTTATTATTAAAACCATCTGATTGTTGTATAGATGATTGTAAAAATCCTATTGCAAGTGATATATATAAAATAAATAATATAAGTTTTTTATCCGATATTTGGACAAGTGATCAAAGCCCAGAAGAAATTAGAGAAGAAATCACAAAAAATATTCAAATAGAAATTATGAATAATGGTCCTGTAGTTGGTGTATATCAAATATTTGATGATTTTATATCTGACAATCCATTTAAGTCTACTTATACAAGTAGAGGTGATAAAGATGAAATATATATTAGAAATTCTAATGTTTCAAATGGATGGCATGCAGTTGAGGTTACTGGTTGGGGGACAAAACAAATAGATAATTCAGAATCAATTCGTTATTGGGAAATAAAAAATAGTTGGGGTACTGATGTCGGAAATAATGGATATTTTAAATTTGCATTTTCAATAGACATACCTACACCTGATAAGTGGTGTTATCTAGATATATATGATAAAGTAACTGGTGGTGGAGGAATGTATACATTTAGTGTTCTAGAGTGTGATGGATGTAAAAATATTGTACCATTAAAAACAATGTTTCAGAAAAATCCTGTTCCACAAAATATTCTGACTGATTTAGGTAATCAGTCAGAATATTTAATCCTTTTGCCTGGACCAGGAACTGAAATAGTTATCGATTTGCATAATGATATTCATTGGGGAAGAGTTTATGATAATGATGATGGTTCTATTACAGATTCTTATATACATGGTTGTCCATCAAAATTAAGTTGTGATTATGTTAAATCATATTATCCTTCAACTTACTGTAGTGGTAGAGGTTATATATTTGGAACATCTGGTAGTTTTGATTTAACAATAAACGTATATTATCAAATTCGTGAGATAAAAACTGGTAAAATAAGTAATTTATGTCATATTTATTATAATGCTAGATGTCAGAATTTATCTGATCCTTTTTATGTAAATGGCGAAGGTGAAAGTAGAACATATGGTGATAATTTTATACTTTTTCCAGGTAATAGAGTCTTTCAACCTCCACAAATAATGATATGTAGAGCTCCAGTTGTTATTGCCGGAATATAAGGTAAGATTTTTAGAATATTTATACATTTTGAAAGTATATCTTGATTGAAATAAATAAAGAATACACAAAATTATAAAAAATTTCATTAATTATATTAGGAATTATATTTTACAAAAATGAAACACTTTTTTTAATTAAAAATACTTTAAAAATAGTATTTCTAGATTGATTAAAAATATTTATAATAAAAAAGAAAAAATATCTAAATTATCATTAATTATTGATTTAATAAAAACTGTTTTATCTTTTCTTTTTATACTGTTAAAGATATTCAAAAACATATAAATAAAACTTTAAATTTAACCTGTTATTATTCATTAATATATACAATTAGAAAAATCATGTTTAAATAAAGATATTTTATTTTCCAAAATGTCTTTATTTAAAAAATTTTTATATTTAATTTTTTTATATGATAATTTTATGTGTTTTTTTCAAATAATTAAAAAATAAAACTTAAATTTTAATTTATAAAATTGAAAATTTATAAATTATGAAATGTTAAATTTTACCAAAATGTTACAAAACATAAATTATAATAAGTGTTATCATTCAAAATGCAGTAATAAAGGAGAATATAACTATGAAAAAAATGGTTACTCTTTTTGTTATCATCATAAAAAAACAGGAATGATTCTTGTTGAAAAAAGTTGTATAATTTGTTGATATTAAGAAGTTTTTTTTATTTTTTTTATTTTTTTTTATTTTTTTTACTATTTATAAAGATGTATTACTACGAAAATTATACAGAAAATAAAAGTAATAAAATTTGTATTAGTCAAGAACATTTTGATAAAATGTTAGAATTAGCTTTAAAAAATTGCCAAAAAAATCATGTTTCTCCAAAAACTAATTTTACACATTTTGCAGCTAGACATATGTTTAATGATGTGGATATGGTTCCATATGATGACAACCAAAAACCAGCATGTTCAAGCCGTCCAGATTACTATAATGATAGATATAACTATTGCATGAATAATAAATTATATGGAGGACATGAAGCTGTTGAATATTGTAGTGGATGGATGGGTTGTTTGTAAATAAAAAAAATAGTGCTTATGATTTTTAAATTTTAGTTTATATACTCTAGAAGTATATAAATAGTGAATGAAAAAATACGAAAAATAAGAAAGATTTACCATTTTCGTCTTTGAAAATATTATTAATACCTTATAAAAAACCTGTAAAAAATATAATTACTGAAGTTAAAATAACATTTATCATCATTACTTTAAAAGATTTTATAGTAAAAGTATTTACATATTCTGTACAAACTTCATCTATTTTTAAACATGATATTTTCATTGGATCATTACTATTCGATCGTAAACTTGATTGGTTTTTCGGACCATTTGATATTACAATTGATCAAAATGATGAATATTATTGATTTACAAACATATCAAGTATTACCAAATATTATTTCTGTTGCTCAATCTCCATCATATATTTTAGTTTTAAAAAATAATGACATAGTCGTTTCTACATATACATCTAATTTTGTAAATATTATTAAATTCTAAATTTTTTGAAAATTTAGAATTGGTTCATTTAAGTTTAAGATTATATTTCAGTTGAATATACAGAAACTGTAAAATTACTATAACCTTGATTAAAATAATTATCACTTACTATATCTAAGGTATTACTTAAACCATATCCATTATTATTTAATGCAATCTGACTATTAACAATAACAGGACCTATATTTGGATTTCCAGTAACACCATTACCATTTGAACTAAAAATTTGATTAGAATTTGATACTGCTTTCCAAGTAATGCCATCACTAGAATAAGCAATTTTATTTACTCCTCCGCCTCCTGATCCTACAACAACCCAACGAGTTCCATTCCATGTTACACCCCATCCATTACCAATAATACTAGTTCCTAAACCTATCCAATTTATACCATCGCTAGAATATGCAATACCATTTAAACCTATTGTTGGTGATATAATCGGTGCACCTTGACCTACAGCAACAAAAAAAGTTCCATTCCATGCTATACCACGTCCTACAAGATTAAAAATAGTTTTTCCTAAACCTGTCCAATTTATACCGTCACTAGAATATGCTATAGTATTACTTGTACCTTCACCTACAGCAACCCATATCTTTCCATTCCACGCTATAGAACGGGCATAACTACTAAAAATAGAAGTAGAATTGTTTGCACCAGTCCAAGTAATACCATTACTAGAATATGCTATAGTATTATTTGTACCTGCTCCTACAGCAACCCAGATCTTTCCATTCCATTTTGCATCACGACCATAAATATTAAAAATATTGTAAGAATTTGTAACAGGTGTCCAATTTATACCGTCAGTAGAATATCCTATAGTATTTAAACCATTTCCTAAAGCAACCCACAGACTTCCATTCCATGAAATACCACGAGCTTGAATAGCAAAAATATTATTAGATTTTGATACATTATTCCAATTAATACCATCACTAGAATATACAATATTATTACCAGCCAACTTACTTAAAAAAATCCATTGGGATCCATTCCATGATGCATTAGATCCAATACCACTAGAATTTTGTATAGCAGTCCAATTAATACCATCAGTAGATGATACCATATTATTTACACCACTTCCTGCAGCAATCCACTTATTATTACCCCATGCTATACCATTACCACTATCTAAAATAGATTTAGAATTCGATAAACCAGTCCAAGTAATACCGTCACTAGAATATGCTATAGTATATGTTCCTGAACCTACAGCAATAAACATACTTCCATTCCATGCTAAAGTAGAACAAAAATTAAAAATAGAAGTAGAACCAGTTACACCATACCAATTAATACCATCGCTAGAATAAGCGATGGTATTTGTACCTCCTCCTACTGCAACGAAAATAGTTCCATTCCATATAATATAACTGCCAGAATTACTAAAAATAGAATTAGAATTAGTTACAGCTGTCCAATTAATACCATCACTAGAATAGGCAATGGTATTAGTTACAAGATTGTTAATATCAGTGTTTCGACCTACTCCAACCCATCGAGTTCCATTCCATGCTACACCATAACAACCAACATTAAAAATAGAAGTAGAATTAGTTCCTAATCCAGTCCAAGTAATACCATCACTAGAATATGCGATGGTATTATCTATTCCTTCACCTCCTGCTAGAAAAATACTTCCATTCCATGTAATACCATTACCTGAAGTAGTAAAAATAGAAGTGGAATTATTGACGGCTGTCCAAGTAATACCATCATTAGAATATGCGATAGTATTTGTACCTGTACCTACCACAACCCATCTAGTTCCATTCCATGCACTATCAAAACAATTATTACTAAAAATAGAAGATGTATTTGAAGAAGTCCAGTTAATGCCATCATTTGAATATAATATAGCAGTTCCAGATCCTGTACCTCCTACTCCTGTAGAAACCCAAAGATCTCCATTCCATTCCGCATCATAACCGAAATCACTTAAAATAGAATTTCCTAATCCAGTCCAAGTAATTCCATCGCTAGAATATGCAATACTATTTGTGCCTGATCCTAATGCTATTGTTGGTTGTTGAATATATACAGATCCTAAACCTTTATTCCATGATACACCATTACCTGATGGACTAAAAATGGAAGTTCCTGATCCAGTCCAATTAATACCATTACTAGAATATGCAATACTATTCGTTGATCCTAATCCTACTGCAACCCAACGAGTTCCATTCCAAGTAACAGCGTTACCTGCAGTACTAAAAATAGTAGTAGAACTTGTTGCTCCAGTCCAATTAATACCATTGTTAGAATATGCAATACTGTTTGTACCTTCACCTACCGCAACCCATTTACTTCCATTCCAAGCAATACCTTTACCTGCTGTACTAAAATAATTATTTGCTAATCCAGTCCAATTAATACCATCACTAGAATATGCAATACTATTTGAACCTTCACCTACCGCAACCCAACGAGTTCCATTCCAAGCAATACCATTACCTGCAGTACCAAAAATAGTATCTGAATCTTTTGCAGCTGACCAATTAATACCATCATTAGAATATAAGATATTATCTTCTCCTGAAGCTACTGCAACCCAACGAGATCCATTCCAAGCAATATCATTGCCAGTATAATCAGAATAACCTAGTCCGATCCATGTAATACCATCCATAGAATATGCAATACTATTTGTTGTACCTGAACCTACCGCGACGAAAATAGTTCCATTCCATGCAATACCATTACCTGAAGTACTAAAAATAGAGGTTCCTAATCCAGTCCAATTAATACCATCGCTTGAATATGCTATAGTATTTGTTCCTGAACCTACTGCAACCCACCGAGTTCCATTCCAAACAGCATTATTACCAGATGTAGTAAAAATGGAATTTCCTAATCCTGTCCAACTAATACCATCTCTGGAATATGCTATAGTATTTGTTCCTGTACCTAAACTTATTGTTAAATTTGTTGGAAAAACTATTTTATTTTGTCTTCGATTATTAAATGAAATACCATTACCAGAAGTAGTAAAAATAGAAGTTGAACTAGTTACTCCCTCCCAATTAACACCATTTCTAGAAGATGCAATAGTATTATTCGAACCTGTTCCTACTGCAAACCAACTAGTTCCAGTCCAATAAATACCGTTACCTGAAGTGCTAAAAGTAGAAGTTCCTAATCCAACCCAACTAATACCATCGCTAGAATATGCAATAGTGTTTACTCCCGAACCTACTGCAATCCAAACAGACCCATTCCATGCTATATCATTACCAGCAGTAGAAAAATAAGAAGTAGAATTTGTAACAGCTGTCCAATTAATACCATCGCTAGAATATGCTATAGTATTATTTGTTGTTGTTCCATTACCTACCGCAACCCACCGAGTTCCATTCCATGCTATATCATTACCTCCACCTGAAGCACTAAAAATATTAGTAGAATTTGTAGCAGCTGTCCAAGTAATACCATCAACAGAATATGCGATACTATTTGTTCCTGATCCTACTGCTACAAAAATACTTCCATTCCAAGAAACACCATTACCTGAAGTACTAAAAATAGAAGTTCCTATACCAGTCCAATTAATACCATCCTTAGAATATGCTATAGTATTATTTGTTCCTGTTCCTACTGCAACAAAAATACTTCCATTCCATAAAACACTATTACCAGAAGTATTAAAAATAGAAGTAGAACTTGTAACAGTTGACCAATTAATACCATCATTAGAATATGCGATAGTATTTGAACCTGATCCTACTGCAACCCAACGATATCCATTCCATGTTACATCATTACCAGAAGTACTAAAAATTGAAGTTCCTAATCCATTAAATTCTATACCATCATTCGAATATGCAATAGTATTTGTCCCTGAACCTACAGCAACCCATGTATTAGGAATTGATTGTCCGAATGTAAATATTTGTTGATTTTTAGTAATATTATCTATTTTTGGATTTAAGTCACTTGTTTTTATAAATGTTGTTTTACTATTATTATAAATTATATTATTTTTTTGCAATGCTAAATTACTTGAATTTTGCTGAATATTTATTGTATTTGTGTTATCTCCTTTTGGACCTTGTGGTCCAATTTCTCCCTGAGATCCAGTTGGACCACCTTCTCCCTGTGGACCAGTTGGTCCAGTTTCTCCCTGAGATCCAGTTGGACCAACTTCTCCCTGTGGACCAGTTGGTCCAGTTTCTCCTTGTGGACCAGTTTCTCCTTGTGGACCAGTTTCTCCTTGTGAATATATACCTAAAAAGGAGCATAATGCGTTTGTAGTTTCAGTAGATTCACCAACTATTATATCTTCAACATAAGTCATTTATTATTATTATAAATTAATTTTTATATTTTATTTTTTTATCACGAAAATAAAGTTTATAAAAAAATTGAACAAGAAATTTATGTAAAGCAGGATTATTATGTAGAATAAATAACATTGCAAATTCTCTTATACAGATGAGAACTGTTTGTCCTTGATACCGATCTTAATAAATCTATATTTGATATTATATATCCAAAAACTATAGAAATTAATGAAATAGAAAATAATAATTCAATATTCAAAAATGAATTAGCATCATATACAGTTATTTAAATAAAGAAATATTTAAAGAAATATATAAATATATATTAAGAATGTCTAATAAAATTTGTTTATTAATGATTGTTAAAGACGAAGAACCAATTATTACAAGAGCATTATGTAGTATGAAAAATATAATTTCTTCATACTACATAATGGATACAGGATCAACAGATAATACAGTAAATATAATTCGAAATTGGATGAGTGAAAATAATATCGATGGTTGTGTAGAAATTACAGAATGGAAAAATTTTGGTTATAATAAATCTTTATTATTTAAAAATGCAAGAGAACATCAAAATAAAAATATTTCTGGTGCAGATTATTATTGTTGGTTAGATGCTGATGAAGTATGGATTAAAGATCCAAATGATCCATTAAGTTATCTTACTATTGAAGATACTAAGTTATTAAAAACAGAATTATCATCACAATATTTTAATAAAAATATTTTTTATATCACAACTTATTATGAAAGTCTTCAATACAAAAGATGGAATATTGTTAGAAATAATCAATTATATATTTGGAAACAACCAGTTCATGAATATTTAGTTGGAACTGAAGATGAATCATCAGCAAATTTATTATGGTTTTGTTTATTAGCAAGGAAAGAAGGTAATTCATCTAGAAATTCAAATCGTTATAAAAAAGATATTGAATTATTTTTAGAATTTTTAAAAGAAAATCCAAATGATTCAAGAGCAATATTTTACTTAGCACAAAGTTATAAAGATTCTGGAAATATTGAAAAAGCTATAGAATATTATAAAAAAAGAGTTGATATTGAAATTGGTTTTGACCAAGAAAAATATATATCATGTTTAAAATTAGGTAGCTTACTAAAAAACAAATACGAAAAAATTCAATATTATTCACGAGGTATAGAAATAGATCGTTCAAGATTAGAATGTTATTATTATTGGTTTATGATATATTATAATGAAAAATCTTGGAATTTAGCATATGCAATTGGATCCTTAGCTCCACAAAATAGAAATATAAATACAGAATTTTTATTTGTTGAGAAAAATATATATCAAGAATTATTTGATATTAATTTTTCGGTTGCTTGTTATTATACGCAAAAATATCAAGAAGGTATTGATGCTTGTAGTAGAGTATTAACAACCAGTTGTAACGAAAGTATGAGAAATTTATCACTAAACAACTTAAAGTTTTTTATACCAAAAGTAGAAAATAAATTAGAAAATAAATCAGTATTTAAAGAACCTCCTAAACAAGATGTTATTATTATTGAAAATTTTTATGATAATCCTGACGAAATAAGAGAAATGGTATTGAAAGAAAATTTTAATGTTAAGGGAAATTATCCTGGACAAAGAACAAAATCAATAATGATTGGAAATATGAAAGAAAAATTTGAAAGTATTATTGGTAGAAAAATAACTTATTGGCCAGATGAATATAATGGATCATTTCAATATGTTTTAGAAAATGATAAAAGTTGGATACATAGAGATAAAACAGATTGGAGTGCTATAGTATTTTTAACTCCTAATGCTCCAACAAATGGTGGAACAAAAACTTTTATACATAAAGAAAGTGGTTTAACATACGCAAATACGAATGAAGAAGAAATTTATTTAAACCAAAGTGCTAATAATGAGGGAGACTGGTATTTACTTGATAAATTAGGAAATATTTATAATAGATGTATTATGTTTAGAGGAAGAAAGAGTCATATTAGTGATAAATATTTCGGTACAGAATTAAAAAATGCTAGACTTTTTCAGACCTTCTTTTTTAATGATTCATAATTTGTATGAAAGATTATAATAACAAAATGTTAAAATATGATATTTATATACTTTCTTTAAAGTATATAAATAGATTTAACAAAAATAAAAATATTTGTATAGGATATTTGAAAATATCAATTTTTAAAATTTTTTATAAAAATTAAGTTGTTCCTGTTAAAATCCATCTTGATTGTCCTGGACTTCCAACTGTTAATCCACTTACATAAATAAAAGTTGCTGTTTGATTAACTCCTATAGTTTTATTAGCAACACCTAATACAAATCTATTCTGAGGTAATGAACTTAAACTTTCTTGAACGAATGTTTGATTTTTGACTGTATTATTGACTATAATTATAAATCTACCAGATATACCATTTGCAAAACCATTTATATTACTTGATGTTGAACCTGTTATTTTAAAAAATGAATTACTATCTAATGGATAATTATCAATATTAGCTAAAGAAGGTATTGATGCTCCTTCAGTAAATGTAACTGTACCACTAAATGATCCTTGTGGACCTATAGGTCCTTGTGCACCTGATCCTGCTGGTCCTACAGGACCTGTTATTCCTTGTGGACCAATTAAACTATTACCAGTAAAAAACCATCCATTTCCATTTTTTTGATACACTTGACCATTTACAAGATTAATATATGTATCTCCTATATTACATTCGAAGGATCACCAGAACCAGATAGTACATTACTAGCTTGAACTCCTTGTGGACCAATTAAACTATTACCAGAAAAATTCCATCCATTCTCATTTTTTTTATATACTTCTCAATTTAAAAGATTAATATAAGTATCTCCTATATTACCTATCTCATTTGAAGGAGTACCAGAACCAGATAATATACTATTGCCTTTATCTCCTTTTGGACCATAATAATCATAAATACTTGCATTTACTATAACTGATTCATCTACTAATATATCGAAAACTTCAATCGACATTGACATTTATAAAATAAAAGAAATTTTTAAATCTTTTTTAATAAAAAAGAATGTTTGTAAAAATTGTAAAATATTTGTACACAATCACCGCTACCGCCTCTTTCTCTCTCTCACTCTTCTCCGGATTACTTCCAACCGCTTATTGTATTTCTTGTACACAATCATGTATAGAAGGTTCTAATCCACCATCCTCTCTCTATTATTTTTATCCTAAAGTTAATATTACACCATTTTACCAATGGCAATCCAACAATGGTTATTGTGGCGAAGTCTCACTTATACAATCTGGATTAGCCAATGGACAATGGACTTCGCAATACAATATTCGCTCAATTGCTTCACCTTTTTCAATCAATTATTCTCAAACTGGTAAAAGTCGTGGAATTAATTATTATTCACAATTATTATTATTTCAAAGTGCTACAGGTACACAAAAAGTTAATAATTTTGCGAATGCTGCAAAGAATTATTTATTACAAGGCAATATTTTTGAATCTACGCGTCAAATATCTGGAATAGCAGGTCTAAAAAATTTTTTGTTATGGATTAAACAAAATGTTGTCAATGGAAATGTAGTTACTATCGGTATTTCATATTCTGACGAATTCGAATACGATCATATTGTTACAGTTACCAAAATTGGTTCAAATTTTCCAAATAGCGATTTAAGTTATCATGGAGACGATGTTTTATATTTTGACGATCATGGTGCCTTTCCTTGTAATACTAATTCTTATCCAGCAATTCCACCTGGCACTGGAACTTCTAAAGGATGTACACCATATATTTTTGGTTATACTTTTGATTCGATAGGAAATGATGTCAGTAATTCTAAAATGTATAAATTAGCGATTCCAAAGGCTACTAATAAAAATTATGGACATACTATTACTGGAATTTTAGATTCGCAAAAAGTCACTTTTCCGGTAAACTTAATTATTACCAACAATAGTAGTCCAAGAGATCAGACGGCCAATTATAATTATGAAAATCCATATATCGGTAACATTAACAGTATAACTAATATTCCACCTAAAATATTTTCAATTACTTTACAGCCTATTGTCTCGGGATTAACAATTGGAAATACTTATAATTTATATCTTTACGAATTTAAAACGCGACCATTACCAAATACTCAATTAAATGTTCCTATCGCGAATTTTAATGCAAATGCAAATCTAGCAACAAAAAAATTTACATTTACTGCAGTCGATAAAAAGTATATTGGAGAAAAATATTTAACAACATCAGATAAAACAGTTATTTATAGATGTGTATCTTCTACTTCTAGTTAAATTTTAAATTCTTACCTAATTTAAAATTTTTACTAATCTTATATTTCACTTGAATTTACAGAAAGTGTAAAATTACAGTTTAAAATTTCTATAAAACATCAAAACATAATTAATAATCATCGCGCTGGGGCGAAACCCCGCTAAAGTACTCATCGATCGAATCATAATTATTACTTTTATATTCTTCAAATTCATGTAATATATTTTTTATCTTTTTTTCAAGTTTTTGATTTTCTTCTTTCAGAATAAAAATAATTTTATTTAATTCTTGAATTTTATTCATTTTTTTATCACAATTTATACATTTTTCACAATTTTTATCCATTTATAATAAATAGTTTATAAAAATTTTAAAAATTTTCAAGAATTATTAAGATTTAAATAAATTGATTTTTTTATAAGTTATTTTAAAATTATTCTAAAGTTATAATAACTATGCCATCCTGTGGAATAAATTGTTTAATTAACGATCACCTTCACGCCTCACCGGTTGGTGCTGCGGCGATTGAGTTATCTTACTCAGAAACACAAAATTTTTGTCAAAATTGCCCAAATCGTGTGACTTATGATCAACATTCTCTTTGTCGCAATTGTGCAAGACCGGGAAGTGTAGAATATGATTATCACCATCGATATTGTAGAAATTAAAATAGGTCAAATAGTTACATATATCAGTTCTTTTTGAAAAGTATTATTATCTTCTTCAAAATTCATAACATCATTTTGTTTATCAAACAGAAATTCTATTTTATTTTTATCAATAAAACCATTTTCATCTTTAATCCATTCATTACTAACATCTATAAATTTTTTCTTTATTTCTCCATCAATTAGATAACTAGATAATTTTTTAGCTTTAACATCTTTTTGTATTTCTCCTGTATGGTCTTTATATTTAAAAACATATCTACTTGGATCAACGCAAAGATATTTTAAATTTCCATTTTCATCTCTTAATAAATTCTGAATAGCAAACTGTGCAAAACCTTTTTGACCATTTAACATATGATCAATTGTATAATTATTTTCAATCAAATTTTTTATATAATCTATATCATTAAAATTAAGGTTTGATGTTATATTCATAATTTTATTATTACTATTTGTAGTATTTGTTATTTTTGGTTGTTGTGCCATATTTATAATAATTTGATGTTCTTCTTTATATATTTTATTTTCGGCTTGTAAAATATCATTGCTTGATCTTAATTTCTGGCATAATTTTTGTAATTCTGATATTTTTCCTAATAGTTCATTATTTTTCTCACATAATTTTATATTTTCAACTTTATAGCATGATTTAACATGAGTATTTAAGTGTGATTTTTGTGTGAAATTTTTTCCACATATACAATTATATTCTGTATCTGCGTCTTTACATTGTATTTTTAAACAATACTTTGCTGATTTCATATGTTTATTTAAGGATGAAGCACTGTTGAATTTTGAATGACAATGAGGACAATCCATTTTACAGTTAAAATTAATTCTTTAAATCAAATTCTCTAAAATTCCTGGAATTTTAGAGAATTCTCTTGGATTCCTGGAATTTTAGAGAATTCTCTAATTCTTATTTTTGCGTGTTTTATGATTTTAAAGTATAAGCAGTTTAAAATTTTATTTTATATTTTTTTTTTGGAATCTTTTTTCCGCGCACAAAAATTGTGTGTGTTGAAATTTTTTTTTTTCTTAGAAAAAATATATTTTCATAAAAATTTTTGAGTTTTGCAAAAAAATATATTTTAAAAAAGTTTTTTCGGAAAATAAATTATTTGTGAAATTATTTTTTCTTTCCAAGAAAAAAATTTCTTTTTGAAAGTTAAAAAATAAAATTTTAAACATATATTAATACTTAAAATTAAAATTAATATTTTATTATTATATACTTTCTAGAATATATAAATAGTTTAACAGTTTTTAGTATGACAAATTTTTTCAGAGATACCAATCTTAATTAGTATATTTTTGAATATCAATATTTATTAAATTATTTAAATTTAAATTCGGATAATTTAATAAATATTGATATAATAAAGGTAATTTTTCTGGTATTATATTATAATTTCTACTTATAATTAGAAAAGAATAAGATACTAAGTTATTACTTTTTAAGCAAGTTTCAATTTTTTGAGGATTGATTTCTTGATTATTAGTCATACAATTACTAATACTATTTCTTAAATTTTGGAAAAAATCTGTATTTAATTGATACCAATAATTATTATATTTTTCAGAACCAAAATAATGTGTAAAAAATTGTTCTATGTCAGTATTATTAAAATTACTATCAAACATTTTTGGAAAAAAGATATCTTTTCTATCTTTTCTATAAGCAAGAAAATATAATTTTTCATATATATCTTTTTTTAAACATATTTTTGTCATTTATTTACAACAATTTTTAATTTTATAAAAGTTCGTCAATCTATGTCCAATCTATGACTATTGTCATATTATCTAAATCATATACTTTACAATCATTAAAAATATATTTTATTTCTGATCTAATAGTTTCTATATGTGGTATTAAATTCTCTTCAACTTTAATAGAATATGAATTTTCTCCTCCCTTCGCAGCCTCAATTATATCAATAAATTTTCCTTCAATGAAAGAATCAATCTTTAATTTTAAATTCGATTTATTGATATCTTGTAAGTATTCTTTCATTTATCTTTACAAAGATAAAAATAGTTTAAAAATAAAATTATTTTAAATTAACTTTAAATTAGCTTTAAAAATTTTATTTTTTAAAATTGATTTTTTTACTAAAATAGAATTATTATATTACAATATGCTTGTTTATTCAATCTCTATAATTCAGCGTTATATTTTATTTATAACTGGTCTACTTTTTAGTACTATTTTACCAAGTTCTTGGAGAGGATTATATTTATGGTATGGAACATTTTTAGCTATCGTCATTTCGCTATATAAAGAAAAATTAACCAATCGATTATTAGTTACATCTTTAAGTGGTTTAGCACATAGCGCGATACATTTAATTTGGCCATTTTTAGATGCTAAAAGAGGTTATAATCCAAATGTTTCTGCTTTTCCAGATGTCTTTTTTCATAGTTTAATGATTATATTTGTTTGGATAAACATTAGAAATAAAATAGATAATCGATCTTTGCAAATTATTACATATTTGTGTATTCTTGGAACTTTACTCAATTGTGTTTTTACAAATTTTAAAACAAGTAGTAATAATTATTACCAATTATTTTTAAATAATCCATATTACTTAGTATTTAATCTGACTACATCTTTTCAAGCAGTATCGACAGCTTATTGGATTGCTTTTTCTTTACATTATGGTGAATGGGAAAAAAAGAGTTTTGTTTATGGTTTATTTTTATGTAATTTAGTGATCGTAAGTAATTGGTTTTGGTATAATTGTGATGATATATTTGGTCTTGGAATAGGTTTAATTAAAATGTCAATGAAATATAGATATATCGAGGGATTATTTATTGTATCAACATGGATACCTTTGTTGTTTAGTAATACACGTAAAATAAGTAAATTAAGTTAATTTTAAGTCTTTCAAATTTAAAATTTATTATCTACCAATTTACATTTTTTTAGCACTTTTTTTGGATTTTCTAGCACTCTTTCTAGCACTCTTTCTAGCACTCTTTCTAGCACTCTTTCTAGCACTCTTTCTAGCACTCTTTCTAGCGGATTTTCTAGAGGTCTTTCTAGCGGATTTTCTAGAGGTCTTTCTAGCGGATTTTCTAGAGGTCTTTCTAGAGGATTTTCTAGAGGTCTTTCTAGCGGATTTTCTAGAGGTCTTTCTAGAGGATTTTCTAGAGGTCTTTCTAGAGGATTTTCTAGAGGTCTTTCTAGCGGATTTTCTAGAGGTCTTTCTAGAGGTCTTTCTAGCGGATTTTCTAGATGTTTTTCTAGCGGATTTTCTAGAGGATTTTCTAGAGGTCTTTCTAGAGGATTTTCTAGAGGATTTTCTAGCACTAACTTTTCTAGTAGATTTTCTAGTAGATTTTCTAGCACTAACTTTTCTTGATTTTCTAGCACTAACTTTTCTTGATTTTCTAGCACTAACTTTTCTTGATTTTCTAGTAGATTTTCTAGCACTAACTTTTCTTGATTTTCTAGCACTAACTTTTCTTGATTTTCTAGTTGATTTTCTAGCACTAACTTTTGCAGATTTTCTAGGTTTTCTAGCAACTATAATATGTGATGCATCAACTGTCACACGTTTACTTTTATAAAGAAAAAATTGGGTTCCATCCTTACGTTTGGATACTTTATAGTATTTATTATTTAAAACAACATACATTTTTATATTTAACAAAGAGAAAAAATATTTTTTTTTATTTTTAAATTATTTTTATTAAATTAATTTAAATATTATCTTGCTATTAAGATTTAAAGAACTAAAATATGAAACTTTTAATATATATAGATTATATTTTTTATAATTATATGACAAATAAATTGAAAATATGAAAATATTAAAAAAACATTTTTTAAGATTATAAAAAGTTTAAAATATTTTGGAAATTTTATCTAATATTAAATAAAAAATGTCACCCTTTATTTCTCGAATTGCTAAATTTTTTAGTTACTTAAGTGTCTTAAACATATTAATTTTTCCTGAAGTAGAAGCTCACGGTCGTTTAACTATTCCAGAACCTCGTATAAAAGTAAGCTCTGGAGGAATTAATGCTCCAGTATACACATGTTTAGGTCCTGCTTTTCAAACTTCAGAAACTTCCATGAGATGTCATGATGCTACTTCCAGGTCACCTTTAACAACTTATAATGCAGGAGATACTATTAATCTAGAATGGGTGATGGAAGCACCTCATCCAGGTGATTGTTCTATTTGGTTATCATATGATACAAATTTAAATTCTCCACAAAATTGGATCAAACTAAAAGATATTCCGGGTTGTTTATCTCCAAATGGTATGGATACTCCAAGTGGTAGAAATACATATTCTTTCGTGCTATCTGAAAATCTTCGAGAATGTGATCATTGTGTTTTGAGATGGGAATGGTATGCAGTGCAACAAGTTTCCAATGTTGAATTTTATGTCAATTGTGCTGATATTAAAATTGTCAATAATATTAAGACAAATTGTGATAAACCAGGACCAACTACCACAATTAATGGTATAGAACATTTAATGTATAATTTGGAAGATCCAACTCAACAAGGATGTCCATTTTATAATGTTTATGATTCAAATATTAGACCGCCATTAAATAAAAGATCTCGAGGACCTAAAGAATGGACACCAGTTTGTAAAACAGGAGGAGTTAACCCAACGACTAATCAACCGACTAGCCAAGTAACAAGTAGTCAATGGACAAGTAGTCAATTAACCAATCCCATACCAACAACCATGGTTTATTCCTGTTCTAATATTAATTGTGGAAATTTTGGAACATGTAATGGTGGAAAGTGTCTATGTAAAAATAGCTATACTGGTACAAACTGTGAAATTCCACCAAAAATTCAATGTAATCGTAATTGCGAAATTTTAAATCGTAATACTTGTGAAACTAATAATATTTGTGGAACTTGTAAAACAGGATTCTTCAACACTGTTGGATATGCTAATGAATATGCTAATACTCTATGCTCTATAGAATGTCAAAAAGATTGCAAAAAATTAAATCGTCGAGGTTGTACAGAACCTAATATATGTGGTGTATGTTTACCAGGCTTTATGGAACCAAATTTAAAAAATAAAAAAGAAAGTTGTGTTAAAACAGCTGGTAACCCAGATACTGGAATCTCTTTAGGTATTACTGCACAATGGGAAAATGGATTTTGTGCTAATTGGGCAACAACATGCCCCGTAAATCGTGAAATTACTTTTAATGTGCCAATTGAATTGAGAGATATTCGCGGATGGAATCTACATAATATGCAAAAAATTAACAATCGCATAATCGGTAATTGTGCTGATTGGGTTGCTACAGGAGGAAAAGCATACGGAGGATTTTGCGCTGCCTTTGATACTGGACGTGTAGTTAAAGCTGGTTTAAAAGAATTTTATTTTATAAATCGTTCGCAAAGATTATTAAATCAAGTTTATAAAAATCGAAATATTTTAGAAAATCTTTATAAAAATGTTTCTATTACCATAAATTTAAATGAAAATGAATATATAAATTATGAGTCATTTATGGACACATTATCAATGTATTTATATGGTGCAGAAGTAGAGATTTTAAATATACAAAATAATACAAGTAATGAAAATAATACTACCGAAATTTCTTTAAAAATTTTGTGTCAATCACGCATAGATTTTGATAATGCTTTATTTTTACATTTAAACAAAATTGATTCATGTATAGTAAATGAAAATTTATTTTTCAAAGAACCGATTATAACGGAAATGGTAGAAAATAATGAAAATAGTGAAAATCAAAACAATAGTTCTTCATTAAAAATAAGTAATTTATTATTATTTATTTGTTTCATGATAATTATTAATTTTATTTAAACATTTTTAAATATATACTGAAATATATATTATTTTTCTTATTTTTCCGATTATTTTTCTTATTTTATAATTGGTTTATAAAATTATATTTTTTATCATTTATAATAAAAAATGTATCGCCTGCTAGAAATAAATTTTACCAATTCTCAAGAACTCGAACCAATTCATAAATTTGAATACTCCTATAGAAAAGAAATATTAAGAAGAAGTATTCAAATTGTTTATAGACTATCTAACAAATTTTTAATCAAATTATATGGATTTGATGGAGAAATTAAATGGCAAAGTACAAATATACATAATTTAAGTCAAATTTTTTCGTTAATTGATGATATGCCGATGGGTAAAATTCGTCGCCCGGAAGAACCTAATTTAAGTAACCTATGTGGTTTTACTAATAACTCTTCACCTACCTCACACTGTTTTCGTGATCGAACTCATCAAACATGCTGTTTATTAGGACATCAAGCTCGTAGATATGCGGATGCTTCAGGAAACCCGATTGGAACCGCTGCGGAAAAAGCTTTTTATAATAGTTTTAATTTTGAACCAGATGAGAAAACTTTAACACCATGGTGTACCTGTATTGGATCAAAAGTGTGTTCTTATTATACAAAAAAATTTGGTGACAAAGATGGAACTCATATAAAATTCATCCATAGTTTGGTAGATAATGTAAATAAGGTAAAAATTGATAAAAATGAAAAAGATGAAAATAAACATTTAGTATATAAACATAGAACTCCGGGTATTTTATTTAACTAACTAACTTTTTCGGCATTTTTCATACTCGGTAAATATTTCTGAACAATTATCAGTATTATTAGTGTTTCCGTAACTATTTTTACAGTTTTCAAATTTTAATAAAAAATCTTCGCATTTTTGTTGTTTATTTTCAGAAGAGAAATAAGATGAAATTTTATTTACAGCATTGTGAGCTATAGCTGAACCGGTACCAAAAGACATACCTTCGAGAATTGTACTGGTTACACTTGAAAAAATTGATTGTGTTTGATTAGAATTTTTAGAACTAGGAGGTGGTGGTTTATTTTGGTTTTTTTTAACTTTATTTTGAGTTGGTAACAGAAGTGTCATATTTTATTACTATAATTTTTTATTTAAATTTAGTTTTTTATAAAAAAAGTTAGTTTATTAAGGAAATAAGGATTGGTAAAATAAAGGTGACCAATTTTGTTTTACAAAGACTGTATTTTAAGACCGATATTTTTGAAACCCTGGTTTTGAATAATTTATAATTTTTTTTTTAAAATATTTATATTATTATAAATATGTATCGATTTTATGATAATTCTTCTTTAAGTGTAATTTTTGAATTAGGATTTAATATATTACTTTTTATTGGAATGATATTATTTATTGTTCTCTTTATCAATAAAGAGATTGAAAAAAATAAGGATAATGAAGACAGAGTTTATTCTCTTAAAGTTATTCGAACTATATCAATATTATTTGTTGTATCTTCTGGTTTAATGATCCTGATGCATTTAACTTCATATTTTTTAGATTTCCATAATCAATATAAAAGAAAAACAAAAAGCGTGGAACTAAGACAAAATCTTAATTCTGTAAAAAATTAAATTTTATAATCAGATAAACATAAGTAACAAAAAAATTCAAATTGTCTATTTATATACATTGATAGAGTATATAAATTATTTATACATTACTAATCGGATAATTGTCTGGTAAAATTATTTTTTCAGGTACATTTTGTACAACATTTAGATCACCAAAAAAGTATTTATCAAAATTAAAATCATTTCCAATCCATAAATATTTATTAATATGACATATTGTTTTTGTGTTAATAAAATATTGTGCATCTTTTGAAAAAAAACTATGAAATGGAATATTATCTAGATATGAATCATGAAATATATATTCCCACATATTATATCTAGGTGGTAAAGAATGTTGTAAATTAAGTGCATATTCTGCTAAAAATTCTATATCAGTTTTTGGAGAAGTTGACAAAGATGCTTTTAAAAATTTTTCTAATGTATCAAAAAAAGTAGCTAAAGTTAAATCGTCATATGGGATGTGATTATAATCTGCTGCAAATTTTGAAAAATATATAAAAATACAACGTAAATCCGTATAAAATGAATATGAAGGTAGTATATAATCATATTTACGACACAACCATTCTTTTTTATTGAAAAAGAAATTTTCAAATTCCTCTTTAGTATAAATCTTAATTTTTAATTTTGATGCTTCTGTGGATAATGCTGTTGATATTGCTTGATTACGAATAAAAGCAATTGTATTTTTCTTTTTTAACTCCCATGGCAGCGATACATGACCACCGGCATTCTTGATTTTTTCTTTTAATTCATTCTCAACTAATCCAACATCGAAAACTACACGAGCATCTTTTAAATTACCTTCTGCAAATTTATGAACTCTTAATTGTGTATCTTCTCCCTTTTCCACATTTTCCAACTCACCAGTTCCATAATTTTCTAATATTTTATATTTACGTGGATTTTCTTGACCCGTTATTAAATATATACTCCAAGTAATTCCAACTAAATAAGTTTTATCAACAAATTCTGGATGTTTTACCAAACGATATATTAATCTTTCATCGACACCATATGAAGTTTTATTATAAAAAAGATCCTCGTCAATTTTTCTAAATCCAAATACATGATTATACGTTTCTTTATTAAAAATGGTTGTTTCTTTTCCTAACATTTTTCTTACACCCCAAGTAGCAGCAAAATTAGATTTTAAACCGGCAAAATGTGGTGGATTATAAAATACCCCATGATAGGTCCAAAATTTTTTATCTGTTTTAGAAATCCATGTATCATACCATTCTCGATCATAAGTATAATTACGATTTGGTAATGTTGAATGAGCATCACGATATAAGACAACATCAAAATATGGATCTTGTAGAACAAAAAATCTAGCAATAGATCCTAACATTCCAACACTATTATATAATTCGACTCTAATATTTTCAGTACCAGGAATATCTATTTTTTTATAAAATTGTTTATCTAATTTATACCGATAAAGACCAAAACGAGACCTTTCTCTCTTTTTTAAATTAGAATTTAAAAATTGTATGGCATAATCATATACAGTTCCAATATTATTTTCTTTGAAAAATTCTTCAATTGTTTTATTTTCTGATAAAGCATGAATACAACTATTTTTAAGATTTTCTCTATCAATATCAGAAATAGTATTATTTTGAGTTCCTTTTTTCCATAAATAATATCTAGGATTATCATTATTGTGAGGATCTCGTAAAAACATTGGTAATTTTAATACTGAATCATCCATTAAAAGTAAAATACCGAAATCAGCCCATTGATTTATGGTGGCTACCTTACTATCTGGATGTATATTAGTATTCTTTATAAGTGATAAACAATTATATAATTGGGATGATAAATAATGACGATAAAAAGTATCATCGCCTTCTTTACCATATCCTAGAATAATATCATAAGTTGGATCAAAAATGTAACGGTATGCATTTTTAAAAAATCTTTCTCCTATAAATAACGAAAATGCAAAAATATTACGATTTTCAACTTCTCTGATCACTTCAATTTTAACTTCTGTGTTAGAAATACCTTCTCCACTTGGATCAAAATCCATAAAATATTTTTTTTCTGTACTATAAGGAAAATTAGGTAAAGGAAAATTGGAAATCTCAGAATAATCTATTTGAGGAATATTAGTTTTAATTCCAAAACAATCAGATAAATCTATTTTGATATTATATTCTATATTAGCATTAAATATAGGAGTATTATGAAACTTATTAATTAAATTATTTATAACTTCTCTTGTATTAAATAAACCATCTTTATTTTTATTTATTAAATCAATATCAGGTCTATATGTATAAGTATGAAAATAATTTTGTAATTGATAACCTTCTTTGATAAAACAATTAATTATATTGGGGATAAGTGAAATATCTAAAGATAAAACCTCATTATTATCCAATTCTATTCCTAATAATGTTAAAGATTTTATTAAAGTTAGACCATCGAAATATTCATTATATTTTGTCCATTCTGTTGGATTAATAGCATTATTAGTTGTATTAATATAATGAAATATATCTTTACCATCTATAGATGTAAAAATTGAAGTTCCAAAATCATTAATAACAGGTAAAAGTTTATTTTTAAAAGTAATTGTTTTTGTTTCGCTCAAAGATAAAGTAATCGGTTCATCATTATTACTTAACATAATATTTCCCCAATGCAAATCATAATGTGTAAAATACATATAATATTGTAAAAAATGTAGAGAACACATAATTTGTAAAACATATAAAGCTATTATATTTTCAGATATTTTACCATCTTCTAAAAATAATTTTGGATCTAACTTTATTAATTCTGCCATTTCCAAATAAACTGTTGGATTCTTTTCTTTCCAATCTAAACAATATCTATTTAAATATGGAAGAGCATACAATTTTTTCTCATAATACAATTTTTTAATTTCTTTTAGAATAATAATCTCTAATATAAATGATGGTATTAAAATAACATTGTTATTATCGTTGTTATTGTTATTAGGTGAAGAAGGAGCACTATTATTCTCTAATAAAGAAAGCTTGTTATTGTTGTTATTGTTGTTATTGTTGTTATCAACTTCCCATCCTCTACCATCATATCGATTATTGTTATTATTGTTATAATAATAAATTAAACTATTTTTGGACACTAATTGACAATGCCGACTTTTTTTTGAATTGCATAATGCTATTTTTTTTATAACTGTTTCTTTTAAAATACCATTTATTTCAATTGAATCATGTGTTTTATAAACTTGACCAAATGCTCCTTTACCAAGACTTTGATTCGAAAAAATATCATGATTTATCCATTTACAATCATTATATTGTAAAAATTCATCATATGTATATAATCGTAATGTCATATTTTATTTATTAAAATTATATTTATTAAAATTATATTTTTAATTTATTAAAATTATATTTTTAATTTATTAAAATTAGAAAAGCACGCAAGTATTTGGTTTTTCAGCTATATGACAGCGGGTGGTCTTAAAATTTTAATATCCAAATTAATAATTAAAATTATTATTTCTTTATTATAAAGACATTTTAATATGAATAAATTAGATGATAAATTAGATAATAATTTTAATATACAAATTATGAATAAATTTTGCAACAATATTTTTAATTATGATAAATTAAATATTTTGAAAAAAATAGAAAATCCAGAAAATAAAAATAAATTAATAAAACTTTCACTTACGTCTTTAGAAAAATACAAAAACGAAAAAGATTCGATTTATTACAGAAGAGCATACATTTTATTAACGATTTTAAAGGAACAAAAAAAAGATTATAAATTTTTTTTCGCGTTAATTCATCAACCTTATTTAAATTTTCGATTTTTAGAAAATTTATCCGAACTTAGAAAGTTTATAAACAGTGTTAATTTATATAAAACTATAATCTATATCAAAAATATAACAAATGTTGTAGATAATTTTAATAATTTAACATTAAAAATTTTACATAGTTCTAATGAAAACTTTAATGCTGTTTGTTTAGCACCAAGATGGTTTGTAACATATAATTATCATGAATTTAATTATATTAATAAAAATAGAGTAAACAAATATAATACGAAACTAACAAAAGAGTATGGTTTTACTTTTTTAACTGATATAGATTTAGATGTAATTGATAAAATTCAGGATGGACGAGAGATTTTGAAAAAAAGTAAAAAATTATTTTTCAGAAATAGTTTAAAAAATATTAAAAATGTTAAGGAATGTATTGAAAAAGCAAAAAAAGGTTTAATAAAGTTTATATATTATGAAATTTCTTGGATTATTGAAGATATGATAGATTTACAAATTTTTCTACCCTCTTTACATCGAAGTAATGTTATTTTAGATTTTTCAGAATATGACAAAACAGAGATTGTTAATGTATTGTTCATGGAAACATCGATTTCTGAAGAAAATTTAAATTATTGGTTAAAAGCAGAAACTATTTTAATAGATAGTGTCAAAAATGATATTGAAAATAATTTAGGATTAAAATGTAATATAATAACCTTCGAAGCCGAAAGTTGTCCAAGATTTGATATACAAGGTGAGTTTGGTACATGTGCGATATGGTCATTATACATTTTTTATCTATATATTTTTTGTCCGAGTAGAAGAACAATTTTTAATCTTTTAAATGAAATTGACATAAGATCACGTAATGATATTTTATTATTTTTTATATTTTTTGTATACAAAAATTATCAGGAAGATGTAAAAAAATCATCTTTAAAAAAAGAATCAGATATAAGAGATATAAAAAAAGATGGAAAAAAATTAAGAGAAAATTGCAATTTCTAAGATAGGTTTGAAAATAACGATATATTTTCAAATGACCTTAGATCTAGGAATAGAATATTTTTATTTCGTTCTTTTCTTCAGTATAAAGAATAATATAATAAATATTAATAATAAAAATAATAAAAATCCTAAAATTATAAATAAATAAATGTGGTGTTTCCAAGAATATTTTTCATAATCGTAATTTTCTATTGTATCTACAAAATTCTCAGATTTTGCTTTTTCAATTTTTATACCTTCGTTATGAAAATTTAAGAAATATCCTTTATTTCTGACTATTTTCTTTAATTTACAATGTTTAGAGGGTGTTATGACAAAACAACCTTCTTCATTTGCAATTTCTCCTTTCTTATATTCCAAAATAGGAAATAATAGATGTGAAAATAATCCAACCATTTTAGTTGAATCATCTACATCACTAAAAGATAAATAATTATTATTAATTTTTCCATTTAAAAGTGATAGTTTATTAGTACTTATTCTATAACCGTAATTATTCAAAATAGAATTTCCATCTATAATAATCTGAATACTTTTAAACATCGGATAACTACCATTATTTTGTAAATTTAAAGTAAAATTTTTTTCAAGTTTTAAAACATTACATGATATTTTGGTATCTGTAAAAGTTGCTATTACTTTGTTATCTCTTTTATCTAATTTATCACTAAAAGTAATTGAAATATTTTCATTTAAAAATTCTGAATCTTTAATTTCTATATTATAATTAATATTTACTAATTTTTCAGGACTTTTTTCATAACTTTTTTCTAATGAAATAGAACAATTAGAAAAACTAATTAAATTATCTTGTTGAACAGTAAAATTTAAATTAGTTTGGCATACCAATTGTTGAAAATTTGCTCCTTTCTCAAAAGTAACAGAATTAATTACCAATATAAAATTTGAAGAGTTTGAGGTATCCGAACTCATATCATCTTCTGAACGCTTAAATGTAACATTATTTTTAAATATAGAACCATCTGGTATTACTAATTGCTCAGTTATTATAATTGTTTCTTCTTCAAATATTGTCATATTTTATTTTAACGAATAAAAATAAAATATTATATAAATAAATTCATGAATTCGACAAATATTTTAGTTACAAATGAAATGACACCTATACCAATTCAAACATTTGAGTTTAATATATCATATACTTCAGACACTTCAGATAATATAAATAAGAAAAAATTAATATTAGAAGGAGAAAAAATAATCTTTAAAAATGGTGCTAAATTTGAAAATCTTGATATTTTACTTAATTTTAGTAATATAAATATTGAAAATAAAGATGCAATTCTTTTTTTTCGAAATTGTAATTTAATACTGGAAAAAAAAGATTATACTATTAGTTATCCAATATCTTTAATTAATTGTACTTTATCAGAAGTTGGTAATTTATCTTTTAAAACTTCAGGACCACAGAAAAAAATTGTTTTTTCAAACACAAATATAGTATGTAAAAATTTAGAAATTACTGGATTTTCTTTTTGTAGATTGAATAGTACAAATTTAATGCAAAATTCAATAATTTGTCAAAATTTTGTCAATAATTATTGTACTATTAATATTTTAGGATATTTAATTATCTGTTCACAAAAATTCACAAATTTAGGAATGATCAGTTTACTATCATCTCAAGAAATTACGGTTGATAAATTACAAAAATCAATAAAAAATATTTCAACTATTATAGCTAATAATTTTGAGAATTATGAAGGATCACAAATTTTATGTGCTACAAATTGCAATAATTCACGTATCATTACATCAAATAATGAGTATTTTTCTAAAGGTGCTTACTCAGATGTCATATTTTGTAATAAAATTGTTAGCAATTTTGAAGATTTAGATGTATAGTTAAATTAATATCGATAATCCGTACAAATTTTATTTTTTTGTTACACCAAAATATCTATTTATATACTCTAGAAAGTATATAAACTAAAAGTATGAAAGTATGAAAGTATGGTATTGATAATAACGGATTATCTCGTTCAGTAAATCCAAGAAAACCATGATTTGTTTTGTTTAATTTCTATTTCTTCATTCTTTTCCCTACTTTCTTTCAATTTTCTTAAAAAAACATAAGAAGTAAATAAGATAGTTCTCAATCTTCGCAAATTATATCTTTTATTCCGATATTTGGAAATATACTTTTTATTTACTTCGTAATTCTCATGAAAATATTTAATAAAACTTGGGAATTTTTCATTTGAAAATTCTTTTAATTTATCATGAACTGTTTTTCTAAACCTTGGTAAACTTTGAATAAATAATTCACCAAATTCGCTTTCTAATATCTTATAAATAATCATACCTGCTAATATGCTATCCTGAGATTTTTTAGCATTTCCACATTTGTTGAGTAATTCTTTAATAATTTCAACCATCTTAACTTTATAATAATCAAAATTTTCTGGCTTATGAACTCTTTCAGTATTATTAAAATAAGTAATGTTTTTATCGTAATATAAGAATTCTGAAAGAGTAAAATCTATTTTTTCTAATTCAGAATAAAAATATTCTTGATCATTTTCTATAATTGAAATATAATCTTGTAACATTTTATGAAACAACGGGTGTAATTTGAGTGTCTTTAAATCTGTAATTAATAAAGGACTATTATCGTCTTTTTTTTCATTTTTTTCTATTTTCTTATTACTTTTACTAAAATTTTGATCTAATTGATCTAAAACTGGTTGAAATTTTTGATATACTTGTAGTTTTTCCAAAAACTCTTGATCCTGACAATTCATGTTTGTAAAAAATAAGAAGCTTTGCAAATTTTTTCTCTCCATTTTTTATTAATAATTATAAAAAATATAATAAATATAATTATATTTTCAATTTTATTTTAAGATAAAACAAAATATTTTGAATAATAAATGTTATTATTATTAGTGACTATCTTAATAACTTTATTAGTATTAGGCATAATTATATATTTAATTTTTAAGAAAAAAGAAAAAAAAGAAAAAAAAGAAAAAAAAAATACTGAAAATACTGAAAATACTAAAAAAGAAAATATTCAAATACAAGAAAATAAAAACATTATTAAAAAAATTTACATGTTATGGTACGATGGTTTTGATAAAGCTCCAGAACTTGTAAAAAAATGTGTTAAATCGTGGATATATCATAATCCCGATTGGGAAATAATATTATTAGACGAAAATAATTTAAAAAACTATTTTGATTATAAAGATTATAATATAGATTTTAGTGATAAAAAATATCATCAAACACAAATTTCAGATATCATCAGAACTATTTTATTAAAAAAATACGGAGGAGTATGGGCCGACGCAACTACTTTTTGTACGAAACCTTTAAATTCCTGGCTTCCCAAACATATAGATCAGGATTTTTTCGCATTTGAAAATATACAAAAAGATAATCTAATCTCAAGTTGGTTTCTCTATTCTACTCCGAATTCTTATATGATAAAAAAACTACTGGAAGATGTAGTTGAATATGTTAATAAAAATAAAGTTAATGAAGATTACTTCTTTTATCATCATACTTTTTATAGGAGATACAAAAAAGATAATATATTTAAAAATCATTGGGATAAAATACCTAAAATTTCTGCTATTCCACCTCATTTTATTCAAGAGAATGGTTTATATTCCAAATTAAGTCATAAAGTCAAAGATCATATAGATAAGAAAAAAGCGAATGTTTATAAATTGACATGGAAAGAAAAATATAATGATAGAAAAGATTCAAATTATAGTTATTTGATTTCCACAATTTTAACTTAAATTAAATTAATTTTAGATATTAAGTGCTTTAAAATTTTCAGAAATACATGGCATAATCAATATCGTTAACTTCTGTTACTTCATTTTGATTATTTTGATTATTTTCATTTTCAACGTTTCTATTATTTCGATTATTTCTATTAATTTCGCTCCTCTCTGGCAAATTGGTATAAAATATAAAACTAATACTCATTGTATTAAAAATTCGAATAATAAAGATAATATAGGTGTCTATAAATCTAACTAAAATTAATTCTAATACGAATAATAAAATATTTAGACTATTGATAATTTTGGTACTCTTACTAGTTCTAGAATAAAAAATATGTAAAGAATTAGTAAAAATTAGTACAAACTCATATAAGAATAAAAATGAGTTAATAAGTTCGAAGTAATATTGCATATTAAATTTTTATTACGAATTTATTTGTTTTTTTTCAATTTAGAATTTAGAATTATATTTTTCAATTGGTTCAATTACAAATTTAGAATCTTTAGTTATTCCTGATATGGTAAAAATATCATTTTCATTTGTAATATTTTTGCCAGAAGATAAAGCACCACAATTTAGTTTAAAAGATAAGGGCAACTGTTTTTGATGTATTTTCAGAATTTTATTTTGATGAGATTCAAGTATCAATTCTGGAAATACTTTGTTTTGAAAAATTATATGAATTGTATCATCGGTTGAATTTATAAAAGTAATTTTTATTGGTCCATAAGTGTCAATATATTTTTCTTGATACTCGGTAGCTTGTTTAATAACAACTTTAGTTTGTTTGTTAGAATTAGTTGAAATAGTTGAATTTTGACAATTATTCAAGGCTAAAAAAAGTAGTTTATTAAATGTTTCAAAATTTAAACATATTTGATCTATCATTTTATTTATTAAAATATTTTAAATAAAATTTTTTAAAAACTTATAATCATACCTGGTTCTATGTTAGGAAAATTATGAATATTCTCTGGTCTCCATACAATTGACATAATTTCATAAAACATTCCATCTTGTTTCATAAATTCTTGACGTAAATATTTCGTTATCTTATTATGTATAAAAGTTTCACGAGCAGAATCTAATGGGTTACGTGCTAAATTTAGTGAATATTCTGGACTTTGTAATTTTTCACAAATTATATCTATTGTCAAATTAGGATTCATAGCTAAACAATGTAAATTAATTTCTATGTTTACTTCTTTATTAGTTTTATCAATTTCTAGTACTTCTAAATATCTTTGTATAACTTGATACCAAAGCCAATTTCTACCTATATTATCCGCAATATTTTTCCAAGTTACATTTGGATTTTGATCAACATAAGACCAATACCATGGAAGTCTATAATATTTTAGAATATCTGAAAATTTAATACCAGAATTTTTACTCAAAGAATTCCAATGCCAAGGTTTATTCAAATTATCAAAAACTATTTGAATATTGACATTTGGATTTTCTGAAATACCACGCCATTGCCAAGGTAAATTTTCATTATTGATGATATCATTCCAAGTTATATTTTGATGACAACTGAGACTGTACCAATTCCAGTTTTTATTTAAATTTTCTAAAACCATCTTCATTGTTAGTGTTTTATTACTACTTAACCTAGTAAAGCTCCAATCATTATTTGGATGTTCAAAAACTATATCCATCGTAATATTCGGATTACTACTGAGATGAAAAAACAACCAAGGATATTCTAAATTATCCTTAACGATTTGCCAATTTATATTCGGATTTTCCGAAATCCCCGCCCAATCCCATGGTAATTTTGGATTCTCTAATATTATTTGGAAACTAACACATTTGTGTTTACTAATTTCATACCAATCAAAAGGTTTATCCAAATTATTCAAAACTATTTTCCAAGTTAAATTCGGATTACTACTTATGTTATACCATAAAGAAATATTATTATTAAATCTATTTAGAATTAGATCTGTCCATAATTCAGACCATTCATCTAAAGCTTCTTGATAATTTTTTTTTAAATTCATAGTAAAGAATTTAAAAATATTAAAATTTTTTAAATTAATTTTCAATTTAATAATTTAATAAGTTAAATTATAAAAATTATCCTTTGCTTCGAAATATCCTTTTCCGTTTGGCGCATAACGATTATGTAAAATTTGTTTATAATATAACATAAGTTTTCCAACGTAACGGGAATATTTTCTTAATTTTTTTCGCAAATATTGGCGAAATGTTGATTTGAAAAAGAATTTTTTATTAAAAACCATTTCTTTTTCTAAATATTCACGAATAATTTTTGGCTTTTCATCCATTAAAAAATAAACATTTTTAAAATTTAGATCCATCATTGTTTTATAATTCGAAATTAATGGATTTTTGAAATAATTACATATGTAACTAAAATCTGTATTATTTTCATTTTCAAAATTTTCAGTTATCCAGCAATCTTTATGATTTAATTTCATTTTATCATTTAAAACCAAATAATCAAATAATTTTAACTGTATAATGTGAAAATAATATCTATATTTACCAAAAATTTGTTGATAAATATCAGTTTCTGATAATTCATTATAAAAATAATAAAAATTTAAAAAAAATGTAGTATCGATTTCTCCTTTAACGAGATTAAAAATTTCTATTGGTACATCTAAATATTGAAATAATAATTGTTCTTCTCTTAATTGAAGATCCTTATCTAAAATATCTTGAAAAAACATAATTAATAAAATTTAAAATAACTAATTAATTAATTCAATTTAAATTATGATAGCTGCAAGTTCCTTTTGAAAATTATTATTATCATTCTCAAAATTCATAACATCTTCTTGATTCTCAAAAACCAATTCTACTTTATGTTTATCTATAATACCATTTTGATCTTTGATCCAATCATTACTAATGGATACAAATTTTTTCATAATTCCGCCTTTAATTAGATATTTAGATAATTTTTTAGCTTTATCATCTTTCTGCAATTCGCCATTTTTATCCTTATATTTAAATATATGATAACTTAGATCTGAACAAAGATATTTTAAATTACCGTTTTTATCCCTAAGTAAGTTCTCTATCGCAAATAGCGCAAATCCTTTTTGACCATTTAGCATATGTTTAATAGTATATTTATTTTCTACTAGATCCTTAATATAATCTATATCATTAAAATTAAGGTTAGAAGTAATATTCATAATTTTGTTGTTAGTAGTATTTTTAGTATTATTACTATTACTATGATTAATATTATTTGTCCTAGATTGTTGTGCTATAATCATAACAATATCATGTTCTTCTTTATAAATTTTATTCTCAGTTTGTAAAGTATTGATAAGAATATCTTTACCTATTATAATTTTTTGTAAATCTTGATTGGAATTTTTTAAGTCTTGAATAGAATTTTGTAACTCTTGATTAAAATTTTGTAGTCTTTCTATTTCTTTATTCTTTAATTCTAAATCATCTTTCAAATTTTGAATTTTCTTTTCAGAACATGTTTTTAAATGAGTTTTATAATTAGAATTTTGTGTAAAATTTTTACCACAAGAACATTTATATTCTTCATCAATATTCATACCTCTCAACTTTAAACAATATTTTGCTGTCTTCATATGATTATTTAAACTTGAATTAGTAATAAAATTTGTATTACAATATAGACATTTCATTTTTATACTATTTCTTATGTCTTTAAATTTGGTAGTTTAAAAATTAAACGATTTCGAAACGATTATATAAAATTTTAAACGATATCGCAAAATATCGCAAAATTTAAAACGATCGTTTAATTTTTTAAAAATAGAAAAATTTCGTTTGCAGGCTGATACAGTTTAAAAATTGTATTTTACAGACTTTTTCAAAAAATTTTTTTCCAGCACACAAATTTTGTGTGTGTTGGGATTTTTTTTTTCGGATGAAAAATAAAAAATTTAAAATTTTTCCGGAAAATTTTCCGAAAATCAATTTTATAAAAATATTTTTTGCAAAAGTCAAATTTTTTTATGAAAATAGAATTTTTTTTCAGAATTTTTTAAAAATTTAAAAATTAAAAAATTATTATTATGTCTCTACCAAATTTATGCTTAGGTAATCAATATTCCACCACTTTATTCAATGGTAATACTGTCTTATCCATTGGTTGCAATTCTAAAAAACAATTTATAAATCAAATGAAACTTTCAATTATTGATTCTACCACAAGCAATGGGCTTTATTGATAAGAATATAAAAAGTAATAATCAAATACTAGTTTTGGAATAAATAGATCGCCTATAGTAGTTATATCATATTTAGTATTACATGTCGGATATGAATTACAAGATGCTATTAAATTAGTAAAAGAAAAGAAACCTTCTATTAGAATACAAAATCATTATTTATCTCAAATAGTACTATTTTTGAAAAAACCAATTTAAAAATTCAAATACATAAAATTATAATGTGTCGACAATGTCATAATAGTTTATCAGATAGTCAAGTATTATCTCAGTTAAAAGAAGCTGAAACAGATCCTCATTTCGAAGAATGGAACACTTCAAGCGTGAGTCATGTGTTAATCGCAGCTAGTGGTCATAATGGTACAGAATCTGCTGATATTGCAAATAAAATTTTAGATGATTTTGAAATTTATCTGAAAACTAAACCATATAAATATTTACCTAAAAATGGTGTAGAAGCCATGGTCAGTGTTAATGAATTAAAAAAATTAAGAAATAACGAAGAAAATTGGAAAGATCCTGCGTTGAATTGTATTATTTGTTAAAAAAATTTTAGATAATTTTAGTTCTAAAATTAAGAAATAATTATTGAAATTCATTATCTGTCAAATAAAAAATTACAAAAAATATATTATCTTTAATAAAAAAAATGGTTTCGAAAAAATCAGATAATCAACCTCTTATTTGGGGTGTCATTATTGCTTTAGTAGTAATTGTTATAGGTGTCATCATCTATTTTATTATCAAAAATCATCAAAAGGAAAACTTTATTGATGATGAAGAAGAAGAAAATTTGGTTGAAAATTATGAGGATGATGAAACTATTAATAATTATATTGTTAATAGTTATACTAGTAAGTTTATAGAAGATTATGAATTATTAAATCTGAAGAATGAACATTGCAATCCTTTACATGATCATTTTCACAAAATTTTACACGTTGCCAATGTTGTTTGTCGTGAACCAAATTTAAATTCAATCAGACATGAGGCTGAAAGAATTGGTTTACATAAAGATGTAGTTGAACGTGTTTTAAAAGATGAAGAAAGTGCTCGTAAATTTGCTTCAACTGTTCATATGCATTTAGCTGGTCAACATGATAAAATTTTGCCAATTATAAAAAGTGTTGCTCCTGAAATAGTCAGTGAAGTTAAACTAGAAAGTTCTCCTTCTATTGAAAAATTTAAGATTGAATATTTTGAAGAAAACAGAAGTATGGAATTATTGAAAAAACGAGTAAAGATACAAGATAGAGCTATTCGTAGATTAAAACAATGTATTAATACTCATATTAAAGGAGGACATAAATTAAATATGTTACCGCAACATCCTGAAGTAAAAGTTAAAGCTAGAATGGCACATGTTAATCGTGAAACATTGGAAAAAATTGTTAGTTGTGCTGAAGAAGCTTTGAATTTCGTTTCTGGTAAAACTGATTTAGAACATTATTCACCTGAAGATTATATTGAAAATTACAGTTGGAAAAGTTTTACACGTTCTATAAAACATGGATTTGAAAAAGCTGGAAGCGCTATAAAACATACTGCTGAACAAGCTGGTGCTGGAATTAAACATGGTTTTGAAGTTGTTAAAGGAGGTATTGAAAAAGGTGCTGAATGGGTAAAACATACCGCTGAAGATGTCGGAAAGTCAATTAAAGAGGCTGCTGCAACAGTAGGTACATTTGTTGTTAATACTGCTAATAAAGTCGCCGAAGGAGCAAAGAAAGCTTTTGAAGCTGTTAAAGCAGGAATTCAAAAAGGTATTGAAGCTGTTGTGAATGGTATTAAAGAATTTGTCGAACTATTAAAAGAATTTGGAGCATTATTAAAGGAATTAATAATGAAGGGAGTTACTGCTTTAGTTGATTTTGTCAGAGAAATATTCCCTTCTTTAGTTGCTCAATTTATCAGATGCAAAGATGGAACACCTAATAAATTAACACCTTGTGATAGTAAAGTCTACCAAATTAATTCTAAAAAATTAAAACAATTTTTAGCTAAAAAAATGTTAGATCTTGTATTTACACTATTAGGACAACCTTATTTTAAAGTTATTATGGACCTATTAATGAAAATTCCACCTTTGAAAGATAAACTTATGAGTGGTATTACTACTGTTTTTGAACATACTGCTTGGCCACTATTAAAAGATTTGATAGACAAGTTAATTAATAGTATTATTCATGCTATAGTTCCTTCCATTCAATTTAATGTTGAATTATCTGAATGGTTTAAGTATATGAATATATTGGAAAATTTTGAACAAAGTGTTGAAGATGGAACTTTTGAAAAGGACTTAAAACAACATATACGTTCTACTCTTAATCGTGTTAGAAATAGTGATTCATCTCAAGGAGTAGAATTAGGTCCTCATCAACTTTTAGGACACGAACTTCAAAATGGTACTCATCAACTTTTAGGACGCGAACTTCAAAATGGTACTCATCAACTTTTAGGTCACGAAGATCAAAGACCTCATCAACTTTTAGGACGCAATGGTCATGGTACTCGTCAACTTTTAGGACACGAACCTCAAAATGGTACTCGTCAACTTTTAGGACACGAACCTCAAAATGGTACTCGTCAACTTTTAGGACATGCCGGACATGGTATTCGTCAATTTTTAGGTCATGAAGCTCAAAATGGTACTCGTCCATTTTTAAGTCATGAAGCACCAGGGTCTCGTCAACTTTTAGGACATCATGATATTAAAAAAGAGAGAATTCATGCTCTTTTAGAACATATTGTTAAAGATTCGTATAAACCACAATTAAAAACAATTCTTGACGAAATTTTCAATGTTATTAATTAAATATTTTATAACTGATTAGTTATAAAATTAATCAACTATTTCGTCTTCCTCAATTTTTATTTTTCAATTTATCTTAAAAAAGTTGTGGTTATTGGAAGAGTAGTTGGCAGTGTTGTAGTTGGAAATATAGTTGGGAGTGTTGTTGGTAGAGTTGTCGGAAGTATTGTTGTTGTTGGTAGAGTTGTTGGGAGAGTTGTTGGGAGAGTTGTAGTGGGAATTACAACTGTTGGAACTAGAACAGTCGTAGTTACAAGTGTAGTTCGTAAAGTTTTAGTTTTAGTAGTTGTTAAAGTTGATAAAGTTGTTAAAATTGGTAACGTAGTTGCTACAGTATAAACTTCGGTTGTTTGTGAATTTGGTAATGCTACATTTTTTATTGGGTTTTTGATAAAATAATCAACTAAAAAATATATCCCAACTATAGAACCTACACTTAAGGTAATTGATAAAAATGAATATACGTAATTTCTGCATCTATTAAAATATTTTGAATTTTTCATTAATCTTTAAAAGTTTATTTTTATTCTTTAAGGTTTTTTATTTTTTAAATTTTTAAATTTTTGTGGTTTGATAATTCGATTTTTGTTTTTTATAATAAATATTTATTATTTCTTTGTTATAAGAACTTATTTTTTATTAATTTATTTTTAATTTGTATATTTATGAAAATATACAAATATACTTTAAAAATATTTTTTTCCGATTTTTTAAATATTTAAATGTGTAATAAAAATTCATTCATTAAATCCTTTACCTTTTTACAATCTTCGAGAGTTAAAATACAATATGTATCGCCTTCATATTGGCCTTTTACAGGAAAAGTAAAAAAAGTATTTGGTTTAAGACAATATGATTCTAAATCAATAACTGAACGTTGTCCATAAACCTTTCCACCTTTTTGACGTGTGATAGTTCCATCACTGTATAGGTGATAGATTATATTTTCATTTGGAGCTAAATCTGGACGAATTAAAGCAGGATTGTGCAATTCTTTGACTAAATTATTCATAAATTTTTTCATAAAAGTTGTTTTTTCTTGTTTGGTAAGTGTTAAAAATAATTCTTGATCATAATTGTAGATACTGTTTGTTGCTTGCATATTAATAAAAGAAAGAAAAAAATAAATAGTAAATTAATATCTAACTAATTTATAAAAAATTTCAATTTAAAATTGAAAAATTATTTTAATAAATAAACACTAATTAATTATATAGTTGAAGAAATCATTAAATACAATTTCGATACAGTTATTTTTTTAAATATTCGTATAAATAATTGGAAAAATAATAGAAGAGGGTATTTAACTTTAGATATAAAAAATTATTCTCATATTGATTTTCAAAAAATTCCAAACTCTTGTTTAGTAAGAATTATGGAAGAAGAAAGAAGAAATTGAGAAAGAAGAGAGAGAACAGAAAAAAGAGATAAAAGAGGTAGAAATTAAGAAAGAAGAGAAAAATGAAATTAATGAATTAATTAAACGTAAATTTAACAAAAAATTAATAAACTTCATTTTCACGGTGAAGGTTTACCGCCAAAATTATTTGATGAATGGTATGATTTTATGGAAAAAGAATTTTATCCACGAATAATTAATTTTCTTTTTCATAAAGATAAGTAAATTATGGACGACTTAACCAATAAATATGTTGTTAAACAATTCCGAATAAGTATAGAATTAGAATAATTTACAAGAAAAATAGTAAAATAGTAAAAAATTTTTTGTGTGATTTTTAAACATATTTATTAGTTTAAAAAATTATGAATAAACTAATAAACTAATAACTCATTGGTTTAATTCTTTTATCAATTGTTAACCATGCTTTACCAGAAATGTTTAATTCATACTTTAAATAGTACTGAAACGACCAATATGTAATTGGTGGTTGACGTATAATAAATCTATTCTTATTACTTATAAATTGATTATCAGATTCTACAAAACATAAGCATATATCTTGATTATAATCAAAATATGGTTTATTATAAGTTTCACAAAACATTTTTAATATATTAGCTATAGGATGCATTTATTTATTACTATGCACCTTTATAAACCAAATAAAAATATCTTAATTAAATATACTTTGATCTTTCCAAGTTTTTTTAAGTTTTTTCTCCATTTTATTTAACTCTACATAATAATTTGGTCCACATTCATCAAAATGTGCTAAAGCGATCTTCAGAGTTTTTGTCAAATTATTATCGGTAACATTAAGTTTTTTTGACTTTTTTCCATGTTCTAGTTCAACTTTAATTCCTTCTATAACATCTTCAATAGTTAAAATATCCATATTGACATCTAATTTTTCTAAAATTTTTTTAACTTTTAGTTTACTGATTCTCATTTATTTAATAAATGAGAATTTTGATTTTTTAAAATTGAAATTATTTACATCAGTTGGTTAAATATAATAAAATGTATGAATTTGTTTGTATTATATTTTCTACTGGAAGTCTCTTTTTTGTACCTAAAGAATTTTTTGATGAGTTTTTATTAACTGATTGGAACAATGCAGATTATTCACAATATTGTAAAAATAAGGAAAAATGTATGACTGCAAAAGGTAATTTAGCTGAATATTTTTTCAACGAAGGTCCTAAGAAAGATTTATTTTATAATTATAAAGTAGAAGATGGACAAGTTCTGCCAATCGGAAAGGTTAATTGTGTTTTAACTATCGATGATGAAAACTTTTAATTTTAGGTATTTTTTTAAATTTTAAACTGTCATTAGTTTAAAATAATTTTGCAAATAGAAATTCCATTATAAACAATAGATTGGATGATTTATATATATGATAAAATAAAAAGATTTTTCAAAAAGACCTGTCTTATAATAAATTATTTTTTATAATAAATAATTTATTATAATAAATGAAGAATCATAATAAAATATGTCTTACTTATAATAATTTTGACAAATTATTAAATTTAGCTTTGCAAAATTGTCAAACCAACCCCAATTTTCAACCGAATATTTTCATTGAAACAAGTAGTCCTTCTTGTACCTTTTTATCTAACTCTCTTAATACTATTACTATTTATGATTATAATAAGAATAATATTTCTTCTTCAAACCAATTATATGACACAAATAATTGTTATGTTGTTCCTTTGTCAAATATCTTTATAAGTAAGTATCTTACTCCTTTTTCTGATATCAAAACACAATTACAAAATATTCCACCCTCTTCTCTAATCATTATTTTACTTGGTAATTTATCGATGAGTACTTCTCCTCCTGATCAAAATCAAAAAATTGACCCTTCACAATTTAGTGTTAGTAATCTGAATATTACTACTATCAATGGTTATAATACAAAAGTCATTCCTACTACCAATATGCCATTTGATTTATATGTTTATAATAATGATACTGGTGGAATCCAAACATATAAAAATTTAATACGTAAAAAAAATAAGGGATATTATTATTCATCTTCATTCGATGAGAGTGATAAAAATCAAAATTATGTCAGAATTAGTAATAAAACTTTTCCAGAAATACTTGTTATTGGTCCTGAATTAAATTATAATTGTAAAAATGGTAGGTGTTTAATAGGAGGAATTTGTCATTATAATTTTCAACCTCCTGATTGTCAAAAATGTGCTAATAATCATACATATCATTTTGAAAATCCAATTCCAGGTACTACTATTTGTCCTAAACCAGGAGAATCTGGAGAATGTACGGTTGCTCCTCCATGTAGTAAATGTATAGGTAACTGGACAAATAAAAGATGTGATGAATGTCCTGCTTATAGGTTTGATAATGATAATGGTAATTGTGATACATGTATGTTTGGTTGGACATCTACTCCTAAACCTGGAGAAATAACACCAATACCAACATGTGATTATTGTCCACCCAATTATGATAACAGCGATGGTACATGTTCGAATTGTGCAAGTGGGTGGACTGGAGATAATTGTGAAACAAAAATCCAAACGTGTACACCAAAATGTACAGATAATATAGGACAAACTATAATAAATTGTGGTCAAGATGATGGATGTGGAGGTACTTGTCCTAATACGATTTATAATAGTATTATAAATATTCCATTAATAATACCTGGACATAAGCTAACTCCTTGGCATATATATAAGAATTATAAACCAGTATTTCAAAAGACAAAAGTCCAGCCATGGGCTATAGTTTATTCTTATAAAAATCCTAATAATCCGAATGATCCGAATGATCAAGGTATATATTTCTATAAAGATATTTCTACTAGCAACGATATGTTTATTATAAGATATGATGACTATTATAAAATTCTAAAAATTTATTCATCTTCAGGTATATTTTATAACTACAGATTCGATAATTTTAATATTACTTTTGATAAATCATCAAATACTTATATTATGACTCAACCAGGTGGTGATGGAATATATTATTTAATACCTGGATTTTGCGCTAATCATATTTCATGATAGTCTAATTTTGACTTAAATTTAGTTATAAAATTAAATAAATTTACACATTTTTTAAACCAATTGTTATCAAACTAGTTCCTAAATGGCCAGTTTTATTATTAAAATAATTATCAATAACTTGAATATCTAAAATATCACTCATATCTTGATGATAATTAATATTAATTACTTCATAAGATAAATTACATATATTTGAATTAATTTTACAATCATAGTTATCACAAGTACAAGGTCTTGTGATAGCTAGTTTATAAATATCTTTATTGTTTTTATTATAAATATAAACATTAAATGGAACAAAATATCCTAGATTATTAATTATTGAATTATGTTGCATAGTATTGATTACTTCTAAAAAAGTTACATTTGGATCATCTATAGAAACATTATTACCATCAGAATTTTTTCTATCATGAATATCTATAATATGATAATCCATACGATCTTCATCTAATCGGTTAATTTTCCCATCATAATTAGGTCTGCTTAAAGATAATGATAAAGACGACACTGAGTTATCATTTATTTTAAATATAATTGATGGATAATAAGTTGGTTGATAACTTGGCTGGTAAGTTGGTTGGTAAGTTGGCTGGTAAATTGGTTGTTTTACTATTTGATTAAATGATAAGTATTTTGGACTATAAATACCTGCTAAATTTTTAAGTTTATTATAATCTTCTTTACGTAAACATACTTGTTTATTCATCTTTTAATTTTATAAATTAATAAATTATAAAAATTTTAATAATAATTTTTAAATTACTGTAAATATAATTTGCTAGTTCCTAATAACCAGTAAATATAAATTAAATAGTTATGATAATTTATTAACTCTTTCTCCATCAAATAATCGCGATTTAAAATATATTTATGTTTCTTTTCATAATATCCTCTAACTCCAACTGCGCTAGTTACTGTGATATTTTTATATTTATAAAATAACGCCAGATCTTCAGCAATATGTAATAAATGAGAACCGATACCCAAATGTTGAACTGCATTTCCTTTTTTACTCACACCAGTAATATTTCCGTTGACCTTAAGTTCGCGAACTCGCGCTAAATCACTTTCATTTTTCAAAAAGACACGACAATAACCCCATAAAATCCACTTTTCTTTTACTGACGTGTAAGCCGCAATAAAATATTCAGTTCCATTTTTAAACTCTCGTGAAATAACTCCATATTTAACTTCATTCAATTTAACCTTACGTAACTTTGGCTCACATGAGCGAATATCTCTACGAATCATTCCTTTTTTCTTCATAAAATCGCTCACTAACTGTTCCAAATTACTTGGTTGATTATTGATATAACCGTCATCATGTACTTTACTTTGTTTCGGCAAATCTCTTTGGACACGATTGACACGGGTAGTTGGACTAACTCCTTTCAATAATTGTGCCAAAATTTCCAGAAATCGAATAAAATTCTCGTCAGCAAGCGATTTATACTTCCCTTCAATATAAAGTTCGTAATTGACGGTATTCGGCATCGCTAAATGTGGATAGATCTTAATTTGATCACATTCCAAATCAATACTTAAGATATCTCGAACATTCTGTTCCTCTTTTTCCCAATCGGAACCCGGTAAATCCATCATCCATTGTCCGTGAACATGAAATCCGGCTTCCCGAATCATCGCAATCGCCTTCTTTGAAGTCTCAACCGTGTGGCCACGTTTATTATAATTTAATATCTCATTATTCGGACTTTGTAAACCCAACTCAACTATTGTAACACCTAAAAGGCGAAATTCTTGAAGTGATCTCTTGGAAATACTATCTGGACGAGTCTCCACTGAATAACTCACTACTTTACATAGTGAATTATAAGTATTTTCATTTTGTTCGTACAGGAGAGTTTCTCTCAGCACATCAATTAACTTGTCTTCCAATTTAGAAATTTCGTTTTCTGTTTTTTCAATTTCTTTTTCAATTCCCCAACATTTGGCTAATCGAATCTCTTCTTCGATTTCCGCAATCTTCTCAAATAATTTGATAGGTCGTATTTTTGAAAGAATAATATTGCCCGGATCAAATTTTCCGCTTTTCATATCTTTTGCTAAATTGAAAAGTGAAAGATTCTCTATAATTTCAAATACTACATTGGCGCTATAATACATCTCACATGTATATTTTAAACGATACAATTCTGAATAACTGGAAAAAGTTCCACCTAAGTGTCGACAAGCGATCTTTTCAATCGAATTACCGCTTAGGTGCTGACGAAGTAAGTGCTGTAAGAGAAATCGAGGTAGATCTTCTTCATTCTCTAAAAAGTGACGAAAGACTGATTGACCTAGAGTATAAGATTTGGCAATTCCTTTGGCAGTAGGACAAAAAGTACAGAAATGGGGACAGCTATTCAGTGCAATAGATGGAACTGGTATGCAATTTTCGCCATTATTGGACTTATTACTATCCTGACGAATCAAGAGCTCAAAGATTTCATTCTTGAGACCTGATAAGTTATAAAGATCATAAAGTTCTTTCTTAGTTGGCAAAGTGGGTAGAGTTTTTAAATTAGTTTTTAAGTTACGTACAATATGACGTAAAATCTTATCAAACAAAATTTTGGCCTCTTTTTCATTATCAAACGAATTTTCGTCAAAATATTGGTTAACATGTTGTAATACGTTTTCGAGAAAAGATAAAGACTTATTAGTCTCTAAACAATCACAATTTTTATGGTCAAATAATTTAGTTGAGGTAAAAGAAGCGAACATATTCTCAATAACAATAAATTTTACTTCATATTATGAAATAAAATTTCAATTTAATTTAAATTTACTAATTTTTACTAATTTTACTAGTTATATTTATAGCATTTTGAAAAGTTTGAAAATAATTTTTTTCTTCGATGATATAATGAACACCTTTAGTACTTATAAAATTATAATAGATAACAAACCCACGACGAGAACGTTGTTTAAATTTTCTGATAAATACTGGAAATTGATTTATTTGATTTATGGTATCTTGAAAAATTAATTTATGTTGTTGTTGATACCAATTATAATATTCAAAAATTTTATAATTTAATTCTATTGGTAATGAATCAAATAGCATTTTTTTAAATTTTTGAAACTTTGTATTTTATATTTCAATTTTAATTAACATTTAAGAACTAATAATACTTGATAATTCTCTTTTAAACTCGCTATTATTATCTTTAATGTTCATAATCGATAATTGTTTTTCCGTTATTAACATAAATTTCTCTTGATCTATAACCCCGTCATTTTGACACCAATTAAGTGACAAATGTTTGGCTTTTTCCTGTAAACCACCGTCAACTAAATAATTAGTCAGTTTTTTGGCTTCAATATCTTTTTCTATTTCCCCGACTTCATTTTTAAACTTAAAGGTATTACGACTTGGATCAGTACACAAATATACATATTTACCATTATCATCTACTAAAAGGTACTGTGCAGCAAATTGTGCACAACCTTTTTGACCACTTAAGATGTGATTAATATCGTATTTTTCATCGATGATTTCTTTGACTTTATCAATATTTTTAAAATCAATGTG
>JACCDX010267999.1_pt1 | contig 43927 bp, 43 predicted proteins | sample 7449681 | NCBI WGS metagenome assembly JACCDX01 (sample SAMN15323450, study PRJNA562643) | freshwater metagenome | isolation source: river surface water | place: USA:Blue River Watershed | collected 2017-08-18
GTGCAAAAGTTACTCGAAGAAGATCCGATTGCCGCCTTTGCTGGGCCCCAAGCCAAAGTAGACGGTAGTCCCCCAAAAGTACCAAGCACCAGAGCCAAATCCGATCCCAAGGAGGCTACAAACCAAAATCAAGACCCAAAGTTAACGAGCACGAAGGAGCGCATCCCCTTTAGACGCTTAATCACAATCGCAATCGATCCTGGCCATGGGGGCGAGGATCCTGGGGCCATTGGCGCTCGGGGCTCCTATGAAAAGCACATCGTGCTCTCGATTGCCAAGCGCTTAAAGCAAAAGATTGATCAAGAGGAAGCGATGCGACCCTTTTTAACCCGTGATGGGGATTATTTTGTGCCCTTGCATCGTCGGGTCTTTAAAGCACGGCAAGTGGAAGCGGATCTCTTTATCTCCATTCATGCTGATGCGTTTATTGAACCGCGTGCCAAGGGGGCCTCAGTCTTTGCCCTTTCTCAACAAGGGGCTACGAGCTCAGCCGCACGCTGGATGGCCAATAAAGAGAATGCCTCGGATCTAATTGGTGGGATGAATATCAAAACCAAAGATAAGCAAGTGGCGCACTTACTCTTAGACCTATCTACCACCGCACAGATCAATGACTCGCTACGCGTTGGCAATTCGGTGCTTCGCAAGATTGGGGATTTTGCACCACTTCACAAAAATAAAGTCGAGCAAGCGGGCTTTGCCGTTTTAAAGGCCCCTGATATTCCATCTATCTTGATTGAGACCGCGTTTATTAGCAACCCCCAAGAAGAAAAGAGGCTCAACGATGAGGTCTATCAAGAACGAATTGCGCAGGCCATCTTAAATGGCATTCAGGAGTATTTCTCGAAAAATCCCCCAGTTGCACGCCGGGGGTAAATCGAAAAAGACAGTCAAAATCGAGGGTCATGAAACCCTAGAGTGGAAGCCGGCAACTTGGTATAATCATTTTTTTGCTAAATCAAGAATAAAAACAACGCTCTTTTTTCTAGCAAAATTGCTCATACAGCATTAAATCAAGCATCACCATACTGGGTCGGTAGCTCAGTCGGTAGAGCAGCGGACTTTTAATCCGTTGGTCGCGAGTTCGAGTCTCGCCCGACCCACCAAGATGTATAAGGCTTTGAAGGCGAAATGCTTTTGAAGCCTTTTTTCTTTTATAGCTTCATGTATTGGCTATGTATTGATTGCAAGGCTAAATACTGCAAAAACTACGCTTTCTCATTTAACTTCAATTATTCTTCTTTGAATGATTTCAAAGCAAATTCATCAATCAGCCACCAATTATGAAGCGCACATTGATGGATTGCGTGGTGTCGCCGTTTTAGCTGTTGTTATTTTTCATGCATTCCCAAACACGCTAAAAGGCGGCTTTACTGGTGTTGATATTTTTTTTGTAATTTCTGGCTATTTAATATCCAAAATAATTTTTGAAAGAATAAATGACGGAAATTTTAGCCTCATTTATTTTTATATTCGCCGCATTCTACGCATTATTCCTGCCCTTATATTAGTACTCGTCACCTGCTTAGTATTGGGTTGGTTTTTTTTACTAGGCGATGAATACAAGCAGTTAGGCAAGCATACTGCTGCAGGCGCTAGCTTCATAGCAAACTTTATTTTTTGGAATGAATCTGGATACTTCGATAATGCCTCGGATACTAAACCGCTACTACATTTATGGAGCTTGGGAATAGAGGAACAGTTCTATTTAGCATGGCCGATTCTAATGTGGCTAGCCTGGAAGCGTCACTTCAACCTTATTGCTGTCATTATTTTTTTCTGGATTTTTTCATTCGCTCTCAACATCAAAGATATTCAGCATGATGAAGTAGCTACTTTTTTTTCACCAATAACTCGTTTTTGGGAAATAGTGAGTGGAAGTCTTCTCGCTTGGTTTAGCGTTTATTCGCGCTCTTCCAGCAGCATATTTATTTCTCAAATAATAAATGACAGAACCAATTACAAAATTACTCGTCACATTGCATCATTCCTTGGATTAATACTAATTGCTCTGGGATTTTGGCAAATTAACAAGGCATCATCCTTTCCAGGATTATGGGCTTTAATTCCTACAATAGGTGCTTTTCTTCTTCTTGCATCTGGTCCTCATGCGTATATCAATAGAAAGGTCTTGTCAGTCAAAATTGCGATTTGGTTTGGCTTGATTAGCTACCCACTTTATTTATGGCACTGGCCAATATTGACATTTATTAGAATAATTGGTGGCGAGTTACCAAGTCCAGCAATTCGAACATCTGCTATTTTGATTTCAGTATTACTTGCTTGGCTAACATACAGGCTGTGTGAGCGCCCAATACGGTCAAGCAACAATGTTATGAGAAATACTGCAGTATTACTTCTTGCATTAGCTATTGTCGGCTATCTTGGGTATCAAACATATAGGAAAAATGGGTTTCCGCAAAGAGTAATTGCCAGTCAAGCATCTGACTTTGAATTTAACCCCAGTATGGATAAGTACACTACTTGCAATATTGAAGAACTGAAGACTAGAGATACTCAATTAACTTTTTGCCTATTACCAAAGCATCAGAAGCCAAATTCAGTAATTATTGGAGATAGCCATGCTGAAGATAAATTTTTCAGCTTAGGAAATCATGACAAAGAAAATAGCTGGATGCTAATTGGAAATTCAAGCTGCCCTCCATTGCTAAATGTTACTGTTGAGGCAAACATAAAAGGTTGTGAAGAAAAATTTAATTCCATTTTTAAATATGTATTACATTCTGATGATATTAAAAATGTAGTCTTGTCATTTTATGCAAATCTTTATTTAAAATCTGATGGACATCCCCAGAGCGTTCAAAATGTATTGCCGCCTCAAGGGGCTAAAATTAACTCCAATCTCTTTAGAGGAACTCGCGAAGATATTTTTTTTGCCGGCCTAAACTCCTCCATACAAAAGCTGATAGCGAACGGTAAAAATGTCACTTTATTTATAGATGTCCCTGAACTACCATTTACTCCAAAAGATTGTTTTAGAAATCCATTAAAAAATTGTGAATTACTAGAAGATGAAGTTACGGAACGTCAAAAAGATTTTAAGAAAATTGTACATAAACTTAAACAGCAAAATCCTAACCTAAGGATTTATGAATCTGTAGATTTTGCTTGTAAAGATAGTAAGTGTAGCTATAAAAATAATGATGTCATTTTATACAGAGATTCTCATCACCTATCCTTACGTGGAAGTGATTTTTATATCTCTAATTTTTTAAAGCCGTAAAAAATTTATATACGCATTGCTCAGAATGCTGTGTTGAATAAACCAAAACCCAGATATGCCAAGTCCGGCAAACCTATCTTTTAGTTTTATTAAGTCACTTGATGGCTTATGTTGATTACTTGAGCGAATGCTTTTGCTCTCTTAGGATTCTATTTAAATATTTAAATAATTCGCGAATATCAAGACTTTCACCAGTTTTGTAAGCATTCTGTGCAGACCTTTTCTCGCCTTCCGGTGTTTTAGCGCCTGTTGATTGTTTCCAAGGCTTCCACCGTTGTATCAATTCCCTTTGTCGTTGGCGTTGTTCTGCTGTCCAATTGCGCATAGCTATCCTTTAATAGTTCGTTTTGTGGCGTTATGTTTTTTTCAGGCAAATTATTTACTTGTTGATGAACTTGGGCAATATTGGCTTGCTTAACAAAGGTTGTATTGCTTGGTCGCTTTAATTGCACCAATGCTTGCAAGGTAGCCCGGCATTGATTTTGGGCTTTTAAAGCTAATCGCATATGGGCTTCGTATTGAAGCAACTTGTCCTGGGCTTTAGCGCGCCTTGCTAGGCTAGAAAACATGACCTCTAATGCCATTGCTTGGCTTATATACATTTCTTCAACCCTGGATAGGTCACCTGATTTGATTTGTTTTGTAGCACTTTCCAGCACTCTCATATTGGCTTGAAAGTCAAAGTTATCCCCTAAACCAATATCAAATGATTCCTTTACTGCGGTGCTTAAAAATTCTGACTTGGAATTAAATTCAGCTATGGCTTCTTCTTTGGTTTGGTCTTTTTCTAGCTTTAATATAAGAACTTGTTTTTTGTCTGTCATTGTTCAGATTCCTTAATTGATTGATTAAAGCCGTTACAACGCTGGAATAAATTAACCATTTCGCCTAGACCAGCACCAGCTTCCTTTATTGCTATCCCAGCTTTGCGCCAGTTGCCACATCGCCATAAACCAACATAGCCCTTTAGATGATGGCATTCGTAACAAAGAATTCTGTCATCGCCTTGGCTTCTTAAATCAAGCCGTTGGGCTACTTCTTTGGCTTCATCAAGACTTATCCCCTTATTGGTAAATCTCACTAACTTTGATTGCTTTAAGTCGTCAATTGGGTGCGGTGCTTGGAATATGACTGGTGCTTGTTCAATTGTTTTTAATCTTTCAAGCCAGGTCATATAAGCCCTTCAATTCTGCAAATAGGCTATATATGCAACCTACAAAACCTACATTACCTAGTTTTGTTGGTTTCGTAGGGTTATAAATAAGTGCATTATTCATTCAAGTCACCATCAAGTAGCTTTGGATTGATTAAATACTTTTCGCTTGGTCTGCCACCTTTTGGACTAGTTGGGCTAATTTGTGGATTTATGTATTCATAATCCGTCAGCAATGCCAGCGCCTTTTTAACGGCTTCAACATCACTTAATCCAGCCCATTGTCTTTGGGCTACTTCCCTAGCCGTAAATCCGTCAATCAAAACTTTGGCTTTAATCTTCTTAAGTATTGTTTTAGCGCCTGTTGTTTCAGGCTGGGTCGCTGATTCATAAATTCTTATGGCATGAGTTCGTAGATATTCACCCCAAGCTAACGCCCTTGCTAACTCCCTTTCCCCAACTAAATTGCCACTATCAGGCGTATCAATATGGGCGAAGATTAGTGCCAATGCCGGTATATGCTTGGTGTACTTCTGAAAGTGTGATTCCAATGCTGGGTGTAACTCACCACCTTGCAGTTCTTTATTTAGGTCAATAAACCACTCATTAAACAATTCTTGGGCTTGTGGTGTAAATCGCCATATCTTTGGGTTATCGCCTTCCGGTTGCAAATCTGCCAAGCGTTGAAATACTTGTCTAGCCTTGTCTTTGGCTTCAATATCAGGGTGTCGGTCAAGAAAAACAAATTCTTTGCTAGTGTCCGGATATACGGCTAGCCCAAATCTTTGTAACAAGCCGTCATCCGCACTTCCGCCACTTACTGCACCACGAATATATTCCTGTAACTTGCCTGGTTGAATACCACCTAATAGCGCTATGCAAACTCTTGGGATGTGAATTCTTCCCCTACCAATGCGGTCAAAGGTATAGGGTTGGTTGCCGTTATAACCTTGTAAGTAAAAAGCCCTAGCACCTTCTTGACCGGTCTTATCCATGCCCTTTAATAAGCCAATCAGTTCATCTTGATAGCAGAGTATTCCCCAAGGATTAACGGCAAGGATTTCACCCAATCTTTCCACAGTTGAATCGTTCACTACAAAACGCCTTCTTACTGGTTCAGGTGGTATTGCAACACTTTCCAATAATGTTCTAGCTTGTGAATTGTTGCCGTTAGCAATTTCGGCTTTCGCCTTCTTTTCCTTATCTTGTTTATCTAACTCGGCTACCTGGCAATCTATTAACCATTGTTCGTATTCAGCCTTAACTCTTTCATTTTCCTTGGCTTCTAATTTAAATAAAGGCTCCAGGACTTCATCAAGCGATGGGCTTTTTTTCGAACTAGCGCGCCCAATTAAGCCACCCCATAGATTTGGGCGAATCTGCCAATCAGTTTTTTGCTTTGGTTGAATTACCGCTTTTGCACCAATCAAACTTGATAACGCCACTATTGCACTAATAGCCGGAAAGTCAGCCGGTGATTGCATGAGTTCGGCAATATCCTTAACCCATGGTCGCAATGAATCCGGCATTAGCGTTAAATCAAAGGCTTGCACCGGTGGCATATCAGGCAATGGTATTGGGTCGCTCCATTGTGCTTGTGCTGGTTGCAAAGCATTTTGAATAGCATCCCTGACTGCTTGCAATCCCAAATCTTGCGCCATATCGTTAAAGTCAGTTGCCTTATCCTTGCGGTGAACTCCGAAAGTAGGTATTGCTAATAACCCATTAACAGCTTGTGCGGTTTCGGTAGCTTTCGTAAGCCCAGGATTACCTTCGGTCTTATAGTCGTCATCGCTACAAACAACCAGCTTTAACTGCGGATATTTGGCTTGAATTTTTTTGGCTGCCGAAAGAAGGTTTCCAGCATTAAAGGCAATCGCTACTGGATAACCGGTGGCTTCGTGGATGGTTGCACCTGTTGCAAAACCTTCGCATATACATAGCGCCTTGGCATTTTCCAGTTTGCCAATGGCGTAGTAGCACCCAGCTACCTTTCCCCCTGTTAGGAAGCGTTTTGAGCCGTCTGCCTGGATTATTTGTAGTGATTGAATTTCACCATCATCAAAAAGTGGAATCAACAAAGATTCAGCGAATTGTCTAGCGGTATAGGGCTTTATTTGCTTTGCGGTCACATAAGAATGGTCAATTGCCGGTATAGCTTGATTCCACAAACCAATGGCTTTGGTTTTGGCTTCCGATTGAATACTTAATCTTTCAGCTTCCCTTTGTTCTTTTACCGCTTCCATTTTGGATTGATGGGCGCGAACTTCTGAAGGTGTTAATGCACGACCTATATTTGCGCGCCAGCTTTCGTTGATTCCCTTTTGCCAGCACCCAAAAGCGCCAGCCGGAATGCCTTCGCTATGGAATACATACCAACCACTTTTGTCATTCTTCTTATCGCCACTAGCAAAGCGCCTTAACTTGCCATCCGCTTCGATAAAGTCAGGCGGTGTCATTCCAGCCGAATACATGGCTTCCTTAAATTGGTTGATTGGGTCATTCATTCGCCAGCCCACCTATTCTTAATAACCAGTCAGCTAGCACCATTGGGATAACCCCATAACAAGCAAGGCAAACTACCGCTTGCTTGGCTTTTGCTTTAAAATCACATTGGTCAGGTTTTACTAAAGCTACTTTGCCGGTAGCTTTTTTTATTGGTTTATTCATCAGTCAATACCTTTCCAAAGGCTTTAAAGACTGCCCCATGCTCACCGGCGTTGCTAGCTTTACCTAATGCGGTAAAAAAGACTTTTTCTTCATCGCTTAACCATGGATTGCTTTCAATATCCTCAAATATCCCACTTAAAATAATTGCAACATGAGCCTCAAACTGGTTCTTCACATGATTTGGGATGGACTGATAAATGGCTTCGATATGGGTCATAGCGAACCCCTTAACTTTTCAGCTATTTGGGCTACTGACCATAACAAGCGATTACCGATTTTTGTAGGTCGAATGCCGTAGGCTTGACCAGTCAAAGAATAATTCTTGCGAACTGTTTGGCTTGCTACATTAAATACCTGGGCAATTTCAGGTGTGGTGATTAAATCGCGGTTACCAGCAATTGCCGATAGCCCAGGCGGAAGATTAGCTACTTCATTATTTGATTGATTCATATCTACTTACTCCTTTGTTGAGTTAAGTAGATTGTTCCGGTAGGCGTTTGCCTACACAAATAATTCAATTACCCTGTAAGCCTTATTTTAATTGGGTAGGCGGTAGGTGAATGCCTATTTTTTTCTTGCCTTTTCAATATCCAACTGCTTTCGGTTGAATCCCCAGTCCGATAAATGCCTTTTTATCGTGCTAGCTTTTAAATCACCATTGACACCAGTTATGCCATCCTCAATAAGTTGATTAAAAATCATGTCGGCAATTTTTACTTGGGTTCTTTTTGGGTCGTCTTTCAAAAATTGAACCGCATATTGTTCAGCTACTTGATGCCAATCATTTGGCTTCAATATTCTTTTGCTATGTTTTGTAGGTTTTGTAGTGTCGCCAACTGGAGTATTTGCACCCAATTTAGCCAATGCCCTAAATTCGCCAGGTATTGTCCAGTCAGGCTTTTCAACAACGACCCACCTAGCAAACTCACACAATTTAACTTGATTGGTTTCCTTAAATCCATTTGGATTGTCATAGCGCCAAGGGCATTCAGGGTTTTGCGCCCAATTCAATGCGTTGGTTAATCTTGGTGAATATTCAAAACTAATATTTAGAACATTTTGTCTGCCGATGTCTTTTGTATATTTAGCCCAATCAGGCGTAATGTTCACACTTAAAGATATGGCATCTTGAAGACTTAAATGGTCGCAATCCCAGTAAGACCAATCAGGCACAAGTCGTTCTAATGGGTCAGGAAAGCGCCATTCAATATTGTCAAACCTTGGCAACCACATTGTATTTAAGTTGTACCAATAGGCTTCCTCATAATTATTGCGGATAGTTTTAGGTTCATATGAAGGCGCAACAATGGATGGCTCATAAACAGTAACCTGACCCTCTTTTACAAGTTTGCGAAGGTTGGTAATCATGAATTCGTAATCAATTCCTCATTATCGCATAAGGTTTTGACTGCTTCTTCAATTGTGTACCGCCCTTTTGCAAGGCGTTGCGCCAACTGCCCTGATTCGTCAGGGTCACCGGTTGTTGTTAATGCCATTTTGCATACCTCTATGCACCTTCAATAAAGCGCTTTGCCAGTCAGGGAAGGTAATCCTGATTTTCGCTTCGTCAAGCTAGGCAAAGGCTATCCCTATTATTTCGTATTTACGACCCTTAAGCGTTTTGCACCTTCTTTTGGTTGTGGAATGCCAGCTTCATCCAGGATAAATTTTTCAATCTTGCTATGCCATTGGCGTAATAAATCAATTGGGCGCTTGCGATAGTGCTTTTCCACTAAAGCGGAAGGCTTGTGTCCCATAATTTGGGCGCTAATGCCAGCCGGACACTCTGTCCACTCTGCCAATGTTCCAAATGACCTTCTCAATCCTTGCAAGGTTAGCGGTGGCAATCCCATGGCTTCCATGGCTTGCTTATGGGCTATGCGTGGTTCGGTTATATGTTTGCTTTTAGCCGTAGGACTAGCGAATACATACTTATTCACCCTTTTTAGGTTGTTAAGCAGTAATTCAACATATGGCGTTAGTGGTATTTTGCGATTGCCTTCAACCTTATCCCTAATCAAAGCCGTATGCCATTGGGTATCAACATCAGCCCATTTCAATGTGGACAACTCATTTCGCCTTGCACCGGTAAGTAAAAGAATTTGAAGGTAGTAGCTTATTACTGGGTTATTGATTTGCTTGACCCCATCAAACCATAGGCTTAACTGTTCTTTTTGCAAACAATCATCCTTGGCTTGCTTACTTGGCAATTCCCTAGCTAGTCGGTCACAGGCAGTTATATCAACCAATGCCTTGTATTTTGGCTGGTCACTTGCCCAGGTAATAAAGGCTTTTAGTAAGGATAGGGCTAGGCGCGTTCTTGTAGGTCGCTTTTGAACCTCTTTTTTTAGCCATAGCGCAACCTTATCCCTAGTAATTTCGTTAATGGGAAGCGATAGCAAACCAACAAGGATTCCTGGTTGCCTAGTCTTTGGCTGTCAAGGCCGCAATCCCCTGGTGAATTTGCCACCACCAGCCTTAACCATATCGTTATGGTCGAATAAATGCCGTTCACCCCATTGGTCTTTGCGGTCTGCAATGTAATCCTTCCAAACTTCCAGCCCTTGAGTACCCTTTAATTGGCGCGCAATGGTTTTGGCTTTTAAATCAGCCTTTTGTTCTCTTGGGTCAATGCCTTGGTCGGTCAGCACCTTTAAGCGCCTTGCTTCGGATTGGGCTTTATCAATTGCCCAAATATCCACATCGCCAATCGTCATGCGTAGGTTGGTATTGTTAAACCATGTTTGGAATATGAAGGCTTTATTGCCACTAGGCGTAATACGCACACCAAGGCTAGGCGTTTTGCTATCCCAGTAAATAGTTTGTGATTTACCTTTTTCGCACTCTAAAGCGCTGATTTTCGGTGCGGTGAAACCTATTTTGTTAGTAGCCATAACCTCAATTTGCCCATGTATTGGTTATGTATTGATTTTATATCTATTTAAGGGAATTTAGGGGAATATTGAATATAGCCCTGTAAGCCTTGTATTTGTTGATTTATGTTGATATAACAAGGGCTTAACAACACCAATCAACACCAATAAATAACCTGTTGTACGGACTTTTAATCCGTTGGTCGCGAGTTCGAGTCTCGCCCGACCCACCAAATAGGCAAAGGTGTAAACCGATCACATGGCTTACATGTTTTATAGTTCATTCGTCCAGTGCTTTTGAGTCAAGAACACTCGAGATTAGTCCAGACAGTCTTAAGTTCGGATATTTGAAAACTTACTTAAGCAATTTTGCTTAAGGATCGCTAAATATTGAGGGACATTTTCACTTCCTTCTTCAGGTGCCCAGGGCGCCAATTCCTTCGCAAGACCAGGATCAAATGGACCGCTTTTGACTTCAAATAAAACCGAGTCATCCACAAGAGAAACTAAGGTATGCCATACATCGGCAGGTAACTCAATGCCCAATGGAATCGAATATTTTTCTGAATACTTTTCGCTACCAAATATTTCCACCAATTCGATTAGGCCCTGATCTGTGAATATGATAAGTCCAAATAATCCCTTAATGGCCATCAAACACTCATCCTTAGAATCTAAAGAATGTCGATGAGGGCGAATGTAACTATTTACTGTTATGGCATTAAAAAGCTTTTGACAGTGATCAGTGTATGAGAAATGTACATTAATATGTGCTCTCAATCTCTGTGATTGGGATGCAGCTATTTGTAAATCTTCAAAGTACCGACTCGAAAATACTTTCATTTGACTGAACTCAACGACTGAACAATTTGCTCTACAGCCGCCTGTGATGAAAATAACTTAGTGGCAAGAGTTTTGCAGCGAGAATTGATTTCGCTATCTTGCAAAGACATCTCATCAAGAAGTGAGTGCACCAGTAACTGTAAATTCTCTTGGCTACGATCGGTTGTTACCCGACCTACCTTATATGTCTCAATTATTGTCTGTAGGTCATTTCCATGATTGATAATTGCCAATACAGGCAATCCAGACTGCAAATAGGAAAGGAATTTGCCGGGAATATTATGGGTCTTGTGACGAGCATCCAATGCAATCAAACCTACATGGCACTGTGCATACAATCCTGGAATTTCTTCAGCATCTATCTCATCAGAAAATACTGTATTAACTAAGTCTCTATTTTTTGCATCGAGTCTTAAAGATTTCAAATCACTACCGCGTCCAATAAATAGAAATCCAATGTCATGACGATCAATTAAAGCCTCAGCCAAATTAAGCAAGTCGCCCATGCCTTGGGCAATCCCCATATTGCCAGCATAAACAAATATTTTTCGATTTGCGATAGGCAAGACTGATACATCAACACTACAATGTGAGAGCGTCTTTGGACTGAGCCAGTTGTTTAGTAACTCAATTTTTTTATTCACAAAACCTGGCCATTGCTTAAAGTAATTTAAATTACTAATTGCTTGAACCCCAATGCAGTCGGCAATTGAATATTGGAATCTTTCAAAAATTCTAAAAAAATAATACACAAGTCCTTTTCTGATTAGGCCTAAATCTAAGGCCCAAGCAGGAAAAATATCCCGCAATATTAAATAACTTAAACGAGCATTCTGCTTCTTTAAATAGTAGATGAACGGCCCTAGAAAAATCGTGGGCGAATACCAGACCACAGCATCCCATTGGGTGTTCTTTAGAGTGCTTTGCCTAAAATTTCGAATCATAAAGAAAGGCATGAGAATTTCCGCGACGGCACGCCTAATTCTGCCAACATTTTTATACTCGAAGGTTTTAAGTCGCAAAACACCAATGCCATCCAATTCACTCATATCATTTGATCCTTGAAGCCCAGAATCTGAAGTAATGACAGTCGGCACAATACCCTGCTTCAAAAATTCAAGTGCAAGATCTCTCAATTGCAGTGAAGCTGATGTGCGTGATGGAGGATAGGCATCCGCAACTAGGACGATCGACTTAATCAATGGCTATTTAGACCACACAGTACGATTGACGTAGTCAATGTAGCTCAGAATAATACGCAAAATTTGCTTAGAAACTGATCCGCCCTCGTAATCAGAAACTGAATGCATTACCCGCTTGTCCTTATTGTGTTGAGCAATAATTACCTTTACAGCATTAAGTACACGATCCTTTTTTAATCCACTCATGATTAGAGCTCCAACATCCATTCCTTCTGGTCGCTCATGTGCATTACGAATCGTAATTGCAGGCAAGTTTAATAGAGAACTTTCCTCAAAGATGGTGCCGCTATCCGAGACAACGCACAGCGCTTCCATTTGCAATTTAATGTAATCACAAAAACCAAAAGGCTTTAAGAACCGTACTAAGGGATCTAGCTTGCCGAGCTCCATGGTATTAAGTTTATTCTTGGTTCTCGGATGAGTTGAGACAATTACAGGAACTTTGTACTCTTGAGCCAATGCATTAAGGGTTTGAATCATATCCTGCATATTTTGAGGACTATCAATATTCTCTTCGCGATGGGCACTAACGATAAAGAATTCATTTGGCTTTAGACCTAGTGTATTCAAAATATCAGATTTTTCAATCTGCGGCATATAGTACTCAAGCACTTCTTGCATGTGAGAGCCCGTCTTAATAATTGTCTCTGGAGGAATTCCCTCGGCAATCAGATAGCGACGTGCGTGCTCAGTTAGCACTAGATTAATATCGCTTAAATGATCTAGTATTTTGCGGTTTAGTTCTTCAGGAACCCGTTGATCGAAGCAGCGATTACCGGCTTCCATATGAAAAACAGGGATCTTTTTTCTTTTGGCTGCGATCACTGCCAGACAGGAATTGGTATCACCATACAAAAGTACTGCGTCTGGCTTTTCTTTTTCCAAAATCTTATCGGATTTTTCAATCACCCTCGCAATGGTTTGCGCGGCATTTTCACCAACAGCCTCTAAAAAATAATCCGGCTTTCGAATGCCTAAATCTTCAAAAAATAATCCATTTAGCTCGTAATCATAATTTTGGCCAGTATGAACAAGCAAGTGATCGAGATGTTGATCCAGCTCGGCAATGACTCGACTCATCTTAATGAGCTCAGGACGTGTGCCAACAATAGTCATTACTTTAAACATACAGCTCTTCCCGAATATAGTCCAACTTTAATAGTAATTCTTTAATTTGAGCAACATTAAGGCGCTGCGTATTGTGTGAAGTGTAATCTTCAAAACTGGCAATCTTTACTTCACCCTCCGTAAAAAACTGAGCGTAGTTCAGGTCGCGGTTATCCGCTGGGACCCTAAAGTAATTACCCATATCCTCTGCCTTTGCCATTTCTTCGCGCGAGATCAAAGATTCAAAAAGCTTCTCGCCATGTCGAGTTCCAATAATGTTAATTGGTGCGCTGCTATTAAAGAGTTCTTTTAAGGCTTGAGCGAGATCGGCGACGGTTGAAGCCGGTGCTTTTTGTACAAAAAGATCCCCCTGATTAGCATGCGAGAAAGCATACTCAACCAAATCTACTGAATCCTCTAAAGACATCAAAAATCGAGTCATCTCTGGATCTGTAACAGTCAAAGGCTTATTCGCCTTAATCTGTGATATAAATAAAGGGATTACTGACCCTCTAGAGGCCATTACATTACCATAACGGGTTGCGCAAAGAATAGCCTCAGAGGCGTTTTGGGTTCGTGATTTTGCAATCATTAACTTTTCGGACATTGCCTTAGAAATACCCATCGCATTAATTGGATATACCGCCTTATCGGTACTTAAAACCACAACTTTACTTACTCCACCAACTGTAGCAGCATCTAAAACATTTTGAGTTCCCAATACATTCGTTCTTACAGCCTCCATTGGATAAAACTCACAGGATGGTACTTGTTTTAGCGCAGCAGCGTGAAAGACATAATTAACACCTTTCATCGCTTGAAAAACGCTATCGTAATTTCTGACATCGCCAATATAAAACTTTAACTTTGGATTACCCAAAGCAATTCTCATTTCTTCTTGTTTTTTTTCATCTCTACTAAAAATACGGATTTCATTTACTTCAGTATCCAAAAAACGTTTTAGAACCGCATTCCCAAATGAGCCAGTGCCCCCAGTAATTAATAAGATTTTGTCTTTAAACATAATTAGTATCTGTTTTGTGATTTTTATACATAGTCTCAATCAAGTGTGGCCAAGCATCCGGGGTATAGCCAGTTGCAACTTGAAATTTTTGATAATTAAGAGACCTATCAATTGTAATTTCAGAATCTTGTTTGATCTTGATTTTTTTGCCATAAATTTTAGCAATTAGCTTTAGAAGATCATATTTATTAATGGGATCAGCTGAAACATGATACAAACCTCGTAAGTGATTATTTGAAAGTACAAAATTTTTAATCACCTCTGCAAAAACCACACTTGGAAGGCCCGAAAAAATAGCCCTGGAAAAGCCGAAACATTCTTTTCCCTGGTCTAGAAACCATTCCAAAAGACCGAAAGAACTATAAAGCTCATGGCCAATAGTAGATGTGCGCAAAGTGAGTGAATTACCACTAACCACCTCACCTAAGGCCTTGGATTTTCCATATATATCTAAAGCGTCAGGGTGATCGTCCTCAAAATAATTGCCCTTAAGACCAGAAAAAACACAATCACTACTAATGTGAATGAACCTGATGTTTCTATCGTTGCAAATTGAAGCAAAATGATGTGGCATGTCGACATTAATTGGCATTGCTATATCGGGATTGTCACAGCCCCGTCTATGTTTTGTTAGTCCCGCACAATTAATAACAACTTCAGGATTTACTTTTTCTAGAAGAAAGAGAATCTGATCTTTAATTGTAAGATCACCAGAATGCACTATATCTTTTTGCAAAGATGCCTTAAAAAATTTTGCAGCATTTAGATCCCTCATGCCCCCATACACCTCAAGAGTGGAATCAGTATGCAATTTTTTATATATTGCACTGCCAATCAGTCCACTTGCACCCAATATCAATATTTTCATTAAATGGATTTTGCTACTGTTAAATATTCTCGACTAGATTAGTTAATAAAAATGAGTTTAATCGAGCTGATATTAAGATTTACCTACATTCTCAAAAAAATAATTAATAATATAATAATGCCTAAAAAATTTTCTTAACCACGGTAGCATCAAACCAGTCTCGATCAATCAGCAGTAACTTTAATACCTTTTCGGTATGTTATGGTATTTTCACTAAAAAAACAAAGAAACAAAAAGCGATTAGATTAAAGGTTGAAAGCTTTTATCGCTAAGGGAATTCTGAAAAGGTTAACGAAGGTTGTATTTTAAAATACAATAAATTGCTCGAAAACCATCTTTCCAACCAATTTTCTTTCCTTCGGAATACGTGCGGCCATAATAAGAAATACCAACTTCATATATCCTACACTGCATTTTTGAAATTTTTGCAGTAATCTCTGGCTCAAATCCAAAACGGTTTTCCTCAATTAATATACTTTGAATTATCTCTGTACGAAAAACCTTATAACAAGTTTCCATATCTGTTAAGTTCAAATTAGTAAACATATTGGATAGCAATGTTAAAAAGCCGTTACCAATTCGATGCCAAAAATAAAGCACTCGATGAGCATCGCCACCTAAAAATCGAGAACCAAAAACCACGTCAGCGCGGTTTTTTAGAATGGGCTCTACTAGGCGTGGATATTCGCTGGGATCATATTCCATATCAGCATCTTGGATGATTACCAAATCGCCAGTTGCAGCTGCAATCCCGGTTCTTAGTGCTGCCCCTTTGCCCTGATTTGTGTCATGAAAATGAACTTGATGCACCCTTCCAGATGATTGAATTTCTAATTTAAGTTTTTCACGAGTACCATCATTAGAGAAATCATCAACAATAATTATTTCTTTTTCTGGATATGGTGCGGCATTTACAGCATCAATAATTGCATCAATTGTTGCAAATTCATTATAGCAAGGGATAATTATAGAAAGTTTCATGCAATATTCATTTTTTATCGAGGCTCATCTTATATGTGGGACTAAACGAAAATAGGATAGTACCAAACATAACTAGAAGAATGGGTAGCAGAGCACGCTTTACGCTTGTTCCAAGATGCCAATACAAATCGTTTGGGGTACTTAAATATATAATAATCAGCAACAATATATAAGAAATTACAAACGAAATTGGCAGCAAAAATTTTCTGATGCGCACATCATTTCTAAATAAATTTAAAATAAACACTAACGATATAAGATCGCAATATCTGAAAAAATATCCACTGATTAATTCAATATTATTGAGGTCTGATACTCTTTGAAAAACTCTTTCTAAGAAACCAACTGAAATTAGGTCATTTGTAATACCATATTTTAATAATGGAATTTTCCATATAAGCAAAAAGAAAGATAGTGGCGCTACTACCATCATTATAATTTTAAGGCGCGTAAATGGAAAACTATTTAAAAATAAAGAAATCGTTAAAAGAATTGAAATTGCAAGCCCTTCGTTTTTTAACATTAGCAGTACACCAAAAAAAGAAGCTAAAGTAATCTCTGAAATATTCGTTTGCTTGATAGGATGACTTTCTAGAAGCTGTGTAGAGCTTACTTTATACATTGCTATCAATACAATAGCAACGGTATATAACGCGAGAATTGCGTCCATGTAGCCATTAAATAAATAGGATCGGCAAATAATCGCCAACCCTACTAAGAAAATAATTTTAAGAATTTTATTTTCGAGAATATCAAATATTATAAAAAGTGGTGGCATTAAGAAAAAAATTAGGGCCGCCTTAGGAAAGACTTCGTTCCACAAGCCAACTGAATTGGCTAAAGTAGCTGCTAATGCTGGAAAGCCTATGGGGTAATCAACATGTCCATCAATATAGCCGCCATCCATAATCTGGGCATATAAATTTTGTTCTAGAAAAATAACCTTTGCATGTGCAAGCCAAATAGTTCTTGAGTCCCATTCGGTTGTTCCTAATCCTAGAGTTAGCAGCAAGGCATACGCTAGAAAAATTACTAATAAAAAATTCTTTTTGATATCAATTAGTTTTATAACAATTAAGGAAATCAAGATCCCTATGATACATTTTGATAGCACTTGTGAAGCAGGTTTCACATACCAAATAAACAAATTTACTAGTATGATTATATTTATTAGCGCAGGAATAATATAAAAATTCTTAGTATATTTAATGTGTGCATTCATAAAGAGTAACTACTTGTAAATGATCTATGGCTCTACATGCACTAAGGGGCTCATGCTCCCCAATTGCAAAAATATACTTACTATTAACATCAATCTTTATTGGGTACAAAAACTCTAAGGCACGCGCCTTAAAAAAAAGTTTAGTTGATTCATCATACGAGGGATAATGCAAGCTAAATGTTTTTAGCCCATTTCGCATTGCGATTGTCTTAATTTCTAGAATTTCGGGAGGCAAAGAGTCTTTTTCACCAGCCCCTATAGAAAAAGGTGAGACATCTATAAACGCTTTTGTATACGTTCCATTAATTAATGAAAGCCCAATCTTTACATATTCCGTTATTCCAACAACAACTATTAACATCAGAGCAAGCTTCGTTAGGCTTCTTTTTAAACTATTACTCAGGTTAATCATGAAATAATCTTTTTAAAATATGCAATTGTTTCTTTAAGTCCATCCTGTAGATTTACTTTAGGGTGCCAATCAAGCTTAGATTTTGCTAATTCAATATTGGGCTGACGTTGCTTGGGGTCATCAAATGGCAATGACTTATAAATTATTTTCGATTTACTACCGCTGAGCTTCAGTACCATCTCGGCTAATTGGGATATAGTAAATTCACCAGGATTGCCAATGTTTACTGGTCCAGTAAAGCTCGATTCTGAATTCATCATCCGGACCATAGCATCAATTAAGTCGTCAACATAACAAAAACTTCGTGTTTGCTGTCCATCGCCATAGATGGTTATATCCTTACCTTGTAGCGCTTGAACAATAAAGTTGCTAACTACTCGGCCATCATGCGGACTCATGCGGGGGCCATAAGTATTAAAAATCCGAACAACCTTTATGTCAAGATGATGTTGGCGCTTGTAATCAAAAAAAAGGGTTTCAGCGCAGCGCTTACCTTCGTCGTAGCATGAACGAATTCCAATCGGATTGACTCTTCCCCAATACCCCTCAGACTGTGGGTGCATCTCTGGATCACCATACACCTCACTAGTAGAAGCTTGCAAAATACGCGCTCTAGTTCTTTTTGCTAAGCCAAGCATATTAATAGCGCCGTGCACACTTGTTTTTGTAGTTTGCACTGGATCATATTGGTAGTGAATAGGGGATGCCGGACAGGCTAAATTAAAAATTTGATCAGTTTCTACATAAAGAGGAAAAGTAATATCATGTCGCATAAGCTCTAATTTAGGATTAGGCATTAAATGAGATATGTTTGCCTTTGAGCCAGTGAAATAGTTATCCACTACCAAAACATCATTGCCTTCATTCAGGAGCTTCTCTGTTAAGTGGGACCCTAAAAAACCTGCACCACCAGTTATAAGAATTTTCTTCATATTTAGCAGCATCCAATAGAAATTAGAATAATTAGGATTTATTTTTTGATACTAAAAATATATTCCATGTAAAACAATTTATTTATATGACAAAGATATTCTATGCTGTTTAAGTAAAATATTGTGAATATAATTTTAATGCCCATCAAATTTGGTCAATGAGAAAACAAAATGCCCAGCTTTTTTTAATTTTTCGCTTCCACCTAATTCAGGTAGATCCACAACAAAAGCACAGGCAGTAATTACCCCGCCACATTTTTCAATAAGTTGTACCGCCGCATTTGCAGTTCCACCAGTCGCAATTAAATCATCTACTAGTAGGATATTCTCTCCATTAGATATTGCATCAATATGAATTTCAATGCGATCAAAACCATACTCAAGAGCATAATCACAGCCGATAGTATCACTGGGTAATTTTCCCTTTTTTCGCATTGGTATAAATCCCAATCCTAGCTGGTTAGCAATTGCGGCACCGAAAATGAATCCTCGAGCCTCAATTCCGGCGACTTTATCAATCCTTAGTCCAGAACATTTACTGCAAATTTGATTAACAGCCAAGTTAAAACCAATCGAATCTTTTATTAGAGTTGTAACATCTCGAAAAATGATTCCAGGCTTAGGATAATTGGAAATCGAACGAATTAGGGTGTCAATGGTCATATAAGTTATTTTAGAAAATATTTCGATACCAATTCCGGGGGAAACAATCTTTGTTAAAAAATAAATCAAGACTCAGAAAATGACCAGCTGCGTAGTCTGCAATTTGCCAAATTCAGTATGAATATTGTTTGCATAATTATTCGGCAAATGGTGTATTAGTGCATCTTGATCGACGCAATTATTTGAAAGATTACAGCCAATTAAGTTTCGAGAATGAAAACCAGATGGAACATTCACAAATGTTAATCCTTGGGTGGCCTTCTCCCTAATTCCCCAAGACCCAAAATCAGGGGAGCAAGCAGATGATTTTAAATACTCCTCCATCATCTCTCGGTCCATTAAATACATCCCCTGATACGGTTGAGGAGCGCTAAGATAGCAGTAATCTGAAGAAATTTTTATTCTAGGTGCTTTACGAAATCTTAATGGCTTAGTTATATCAGTAACATATAACTTCTCATCAGAATAATTTTTTTCAAATCGCACAAATGAGGGATAAAAACCAAACTGATACAACTCATTCCGACCCCTAAGCCAATAAACAATATTTTGAGGCGTAATCTTAATATCATCCTCTAAATACATAAAATGACTAATGCTAGCATCCGAAAGATAATGCTGATTAAATAAAACTAAATGCCCCCACGGCAAGAAATATGGGTGCCCAAATGGCCGCATGCTTATTACATCAAAATTTGATAAGAAATGAACTTGATTTTTAATACTCCAAAGCTCTTCATCATCTTGCGTGTTAGTGATAATTAAAACTTTATAATGAAAGCCGAAGAATGGTATTTGCAAACAGACATCCCTCAGATATTCTAAGCGATCTTTAGCATAATGAAATGTGATTCCAACTAATATATTCTCGATAAGCATGAACGTGTTCTACCTATTATTTTTGGCATTCAATAATTAGACTTTCATACTTTCGCTGGCTTTTTTCATCTTCAAGCAAATGGAGTTGATCAAAGTAAGAACTCTCACCCCAGTTTCCAATTTTTATATTCTTAAAACCAACTTTATTTAATATCCATGATAAAGACTCGAAGTCATACGCCATTTGATGCCCATGATTAAAAAGCATACCAGTGAAAATCTGCGCAGGAGTAGAATAATGATATTCACTGTTTGGAAGAAAATTATTTTTATACCAAGCAAAAAAATTAATGTCGCCCTTAATGTACTTCGAGCACCAAAGGTGAAAATCTGGTACTGCGAATCTCATAACTCCATCGACTGCCAATGATTGGAAACAATCCTTTAAAAATTTGATGCCTTGATCGCGCGTTAAATGCTCCAAAAAATGAGAGTGATATATCCTCTTTAAAGATCCAATTTGGGCAGGCAATCCTTTAGATAAATCGTACTTTAAGATGAAAGAGCCAGGGATTTCATCAATTTCATATATATAATGTTCACGAAATTCGTATTTATTTCCTAGTGGAAAATCATCAATATTTAGGTAACCCGAAGCCAGGATACTACCGCAACCGACGTGATAATTTTTGAATAATGAATTATCGCTTTTCCACAAGATTTCATGTGCAGATGATATTGGGTCAATTTTTGGTGGCAAGCGTCTCAATTCAAGCCTAAAGTGTGACAAGCCATTATTTAATATTTTTCTTAATGATGCCATTCATTCTCCAAATTTTAAAATTTATATTACTATTGTTATTAGCGTGATTTAAATAAATTATTTAATCTAATATAGCAAATTAAATACAAAAGTATGATGAAGGTAAAATTAAAAAGTACACTTTAAAACCCCAAACAAGCTATTAACTAGGTTTGAAAATAGAAATAATTGATCTAATAAAGAAAATTACGATATAAAATTAAATTTTAATCCTTAAGTTCGCGCAGATCGAAAAAACATAAGTCAAAATACTTGTTAAAAAATAATTAAAAGCTTCTTTTTAAGAGAAAATAATTCAAATTATAAGTCATTTTAAAAGTGTAATTTAAAAAGATCATTGGTCAATTCAGAAATGGATTTCATCTGAATTGGATGACGGGGTACTTTCAAATATCTTTTTACTGCTCTTGCAATGGATGTTGGTGAATTTGGATCAAATGTTTCAACTGGATCCACAATATCCCTCACGAAATCCAATTCAGGTGCCAAGATATCAACACCCGTCTCACGAGCCTCAATCAATGGCAATCCTAGTGATTCTGTAAGGGATGGGAAAATCAGAGTTGCGCCATCTTGGTAAATTTTGTTTATCTCGTTGGGTTTAATTACACCTAAGTTTTCAATATTTAGGTCGAATGTAATAATTTGAAAATCGAGCCATTTAACTAAATTAGAATAGCTTATTGACGAGAGGGTTAAAAAAAGCTTTGGCGAAACACCACATTGATGTAGCTTTATCCAAGCTAAAACAAGGTTATGTATATTTTTATGAGAATCGCCAGAAGAGACGCAGATAAAAGTTTTTCCTGGCAATACTGATTTCTCATACACAGAGATATCTGCAAATGGGGCAACAATTATTTTTTTTGGATCAATTGACAATTTACACAAACTATCTCTCATGTGCGGAGTTTGCACTAAAAATTTATGCACAGAATGACATCTAAGTCTAAAAAAAATACTTTCAAAAGTTAATCTGACTCTCGCTTTGAGAGGAAATTTTTTAATCAAATCAGGTCTAAAATAAAGTGCATTATGCAAAAAAACAATTATTTCATTCGATCTAGAAATTATAGGTGGCAAATTCCCAAAGCAAAAAATGCACCCTCCGAAAAAACAAACTCTTATTGCATTGATGGTGCGTGAAAAAAAATTTGGCTTAACTCTTCGAATATAGATAAATTCGTCTGCCTTCGGAACTAGAGAGCATCTCGTATCCAATACTATACTTTTAGTAAAAAGACCTTCAGTATCAAACTGACCTATAAACATAGTCAGCAAAGATAAGGCCCCTCCAGTATGCACATTATGCGCCTCAATAAGAATCGATTTTTTTTGATTTTCTAGATTTATCATTAGAACCTTATTAGTGAGATAATTTCATCACATTTTTAATTTAATTAACCTTACATCACAGAATATCTTATTTTATATCTTCAATAGTGACCCATGACCAAAGACAGAACGATTGAGTATAGGCCTGATATTGATGGACTTAGAGCATTAGCAGTTTTGCTGGTTGTAGCATTTCATTATTACCCCAACTGGATTGAAGGCAGCAAATTTATTCAGGGTGGGTTTATTGGTGTAGATATTTTTTTCGTGATTTCTGGATATCTAATTACGAGCATTATCTTTTATGGTATTAGAAATCACTCATTCTCAATAAAAGAATTTTATGCAAAGAGAATAAGAAGAATCTTTCCTGCACTTTTAGCAATGCTAACGTCGGTTTTTCTATTTGGCTGGTATGTCATGCTGCCAAACGAATTTAGATTACTCGCTAAACATATTTTAGGCGGCATTGGTTTTTCATCAAATTTCGTACTATCAAACGAGGTGGGATATTTTGACGATGCAATTGACGTAAAACCTCTATTGCATCTTTGGAGCCTTGGAATTGAAGAACAATTTTATATTTTTTGGCCAGCACTATTGATGCTAATCTTTTCCAGTAAGTTGCTTGCTTTAATAATTATATTTTGCACAGTATCTTTTTTCTTAAATATTTTTTTAGTACAAAGTGATCCGACTTTAGTTTTCTATAGCACTTTCACAAGGGCTTGGGAATTAATTCTTGGCGGAATTATTGCGGCCTTTAATTTAGCAACCAATAATAAAAGCTATTTAAAAAATATTTATTTGGTTAATTTAATATCATTTATTGGAATTTTATGCATTATATATAGCGTACTTTATCTAAATGGAAAAGTAGCGTTCCCCTATTACTATGGATTAATTCCAACACTAGGTGCGTGTTTAGTCATTATTTCCGGAAAACAAGCATTAATTAATAATTATTTTCTTTCAAATAGACTCTTAGTCTATATTGGATTAATTAGTTTTCCTCTTTATCTTTGGCACTGGCCTCTACTGGTCTTGTATAAAATTAGCTTCAATTTAGATACCGTTAGTTTCACAGCAAGAATTATTCTTGTGATTATCAGTTTTGTTTTGGCATCATTAACCTATCATCTTATTGAGATTCCAATTAGAAAATTTGGTTTTCTTTCCACTAAATATATTATCCTTTCTGCATTATGTTTGGCCACTGTTGCGTCTTTATCATATATAGGAAAAATCTCGCCAAGGCATAATGGGGACAATATTAATAAAATACTAGCCTCCAAGGCTGATTGGGTATTCCCTGGAAATCAATTTACTAACGAATTTTCCCATGGCCTAAGGTATTACACTGCCACACGTGGTAAAAATAAAACTATATATATTGGTGATTCAAACCTTGAACAATATTCAAGCCGTATAAATCTTTTGTTAAAGGATAAAAGTCTTGCATTAAATTCAGTAATTCTTATCGGTAATCAAAGAAACTGCGCGATGCTTGAATTTATTCTTGGTGACGGAAATATAAGTGATGGCTGTAAAAAATCGTATGAAATGTTTTTAACACTCATCCGTGATGAAGCTATTAAAAATATAGTGATCGCTGCACAATGGAATAACTATTATAATTTTCTTACTAATAAGAATGCATCAAGTCAATCCATTGAAAAACTTTTCCCTTCAAAAAATATTTATTTAATTCTTACTATGCCTACCGGCGATGAATTGGATCCCACTTCTATGTTTCAGGGGAGCCGATTTACATCTTTGCAAGCAATGAATGCTAATAGCTTTAATATGGAAATTTTTAGGAATTCAACAAAAATTACACATGAGCATATTTATAAAATTGCAGACAGGATTAAAGCTAAAGTTGTGGATCCGATTGAATATTTATGTACGAATAATCAATGTCCGCTAACTGATTCTAAAGGCTTTCCCCTTTATAAGGATTCCAAGCATATGACATCTACATATGCAAAAGATAGTGCGATCTTTATTGATGAAACGTTAATGAGTATCAAATAGTATTTTTAGTTAAAATTTTATTGTGCATCATGAATATAATACTTACTGGCCACTATAAAAAATTTTTCCATAACGAATTTTGTTTTAATTCAAGTAGCGGTGGTTTGCATGAGAATAATTTCATAAAATTCATTACTTTAAGGGATGAATTTAGAAACTTAGGCATAAATTTGATTGCGGATGATTCCATCGATAACCACCCTAATATTGACGCGTTGATAGTACATGACCACCCAACCGATATCAATCTACTTACTTCTATTGCTAACTTTAGAGGCCCCAAATACTTAACTACGGAAGAAGCTCCGTTCATACTTCCAAATAGTTTTAGCCTTGATAGAAGCAAGGAATACCGACTTATATTTACTAATTATCTAAATGGCGATAATTTTCCTGTCAATTTTATCTTTACTATTCCTAACCATATTGATATTGCTGCTGTAGAAAGCGTACGGAAAAATGATTTAGAAATTTCAAAAAAGAATAAGAAAGTATTTGTTGGCACAAACAAAAAACCTACTGAAAAAGAACATATCAATTCAAACTATAGTCTTAGAGATTCATTACTTGATTGGTATTCCATTAACGAGCCTAATGATTTTCACCTCTATGGAAAGAACTGGGATCGAGTTTTTCTTAGATCTAATAGTTCTTTATCTAAATTATTTAATTATTCAAAATTTGATATCATTTTTCGCCGTTTAGATAAACGCTTTAAATCTATTTACCAAGGCACTCTGGCTTCAAAATATCAAACACTCAGTAAATATAAATTTCAATTTTGCCTAGAGAACTGCATAGGCTTCGAAGGATATATGACTGAAAAAATATTTGATGCTTTAATATGTAGAAATCTTCCTGTTTACCACCCTTCAACAGCATTATCTCTTGATGGTATTCTGCCAAATGACATATATATAAATATGTACGACTTCAAGTCTTTTGGCGATCTCAATCGATACCTAAATTCTATGAGTCTTAATGAATATACTGATTATATTCTTCGAATTGATCATTTTATAGATGACCTGCCATCTATTTTCGAAAAGAATTATTGGGCTAAAACAGTGGCGCTAAACATTGTAAATGACCTAAAGTCACTTAGGATGTTTTAATATTAACTATTAAACATTTCCATACTTGGTGTTTTTAAGCATAGTGTAGCCTTTAATTAACTCAATAATTCCTGAATCCAAAGATATACTTGCTTTAAACCCTGTCTTTTCTATCTTTTTATTTGAAACTATGTAATTTCTCTGATCGGGATCTTTGCCAATCTGAGCTTCAATTATCGTAAATTGAGGTAAATGTTTTTTAATGGCAGAACATAATTCTATTTTTGAAACATTCGCCTCGGAAAGGCCTACATTGAAAATTTCTCCTTTCATGGATTCAAATTTATCAATTCCATGCTGGAAAACTTTTGAAATATCTCTTACATGGACATAATTTCTCTTAAAGCTACTTTCGAATAATACTATAAATCGATCGTTAAACGCTCGATAGGTAAAGTCATTTACCAGGAGATCCATCCTCATTCTTGGCGACATTCCAAATACTGTTGCTAATCTAAAGCTAATTGAATTTTCTCTTGTCATTAGCTCTTTTTCAATTTCCACTTTATCTAATGCGTATCGAGAAATTGGCTTTAATTCAGACTCCTCAGTGCAAAAGTTATCTTTATCTCCGCTACCATATGCACTATTGGTTGTAGGCATTAATATCCGCTGCTCACGTGACATAAGACTCATCATCATCTTAATGGCATCGTGATTCGTTGTTTTTGCACCAATTGGATCTAAATTGCAGAGTGGCGCTCCAACGAGCGCTGCTAAAGGAATCACAATATCAGCATTCTTAATCAATGGTCGCATTACTTCTTCAATTCTAATATCACCTTTTACAACGGAAAAATTTGGATTACTGCAAACCTGATTTAAGCTAGATTGATCAAACATGAAATTATCAATTACGGTAACTTTATATCCAGCCTGAAGCAGGTCTGGAACCAACACAGAGCCAATGTATCCAGCACCACCTGTAACTAAAATATTTAACCCCATTTAAATTCTCCTAAAAATTCTAATTTTATATAATATTATTTTTAATAGGCTATGCAATAAAAAATGGCATATCTTGTGCCTTAAGATAATCTTCAGCAACACCAATATCAATGAAATTGCCAGTACTATTTAAATAAACCAAAACCAATTGTTCCTTCATCAATTCAGGAAACCCCGTGGTCTCAAGAGAAAATTTCTCATTTAGGAAATGATACTTTCTCAATATTTCTATTGGCCTGGGGCCTATTAGATATACTCCTCCGTTAACCAATACAGATGTGTTTTTCAAATCAGGCTTTATATTTAAGTCTATGATTTTTTCGGAAGAAACCTCCAAGCTCATATAGCGTTCAGTAAAACTCGATTCAAAACCTGAAAACACCATATCAGCGTTCGTTTCTTTATATTTTTTTTTGAGCTCACTTAAATGAACGTCGAAATATGTATCCCCATTTAGTAGGAGAAAAGGATCCTTTGAGTCAAGTTGAGATACTGCCTGCAAAAGACCCCCGCCTGTGCCGAGCGGGGTAGATTCAATTGAATAATCAACAGGCACCCTCAAAAATGAACTACCAAAACATTCTATTATTAGTTCGGACATGTATCCAACCGACAATATAAATCTACTCACACCTTGTTTAACCCAATATTCCATCTGGTGCTGCAAGAAAGGTTTATTCTTTACAAGAGCCATCGGTTTTGGTCGATCCGATACAATACTTTGCAGTCTTGTGCCCAATCCCCCAGCTAATATAATTGCGACAGTCAGAGATCAACTCCAATTTGTATTGGACTACGCTTACAAACTATAGCAAATGCATATAATTTAATCCAAGTTACTTTAAATAATCCAAGATGCTTGTATAGATCTTTATGCATTAGCTCATTAGCTTTATGTGCCGCAAACTTCCAGTGGTGTAGTGTGAGAAATGGGTTTTCTTATCCGCAATCTCACCTGAGCGCAAAGATGTTGCAACGTAAAGATCCTGGCCAATAAAAGGTATGCGATCTAAATATTCTGATCTTCTATCTGGATGAACATCATGATCGCCGATAAAAATTGTTGTATCAATTGATATTCGCGCACCACATCCATTGCGCCTCATAGTTTTATGTATGAGAGCATAGTCGCTCACATTAACATAGCCCGCTTTAGGAACAAAATTATCGTTTTCATACTTATCAACCACCCAACTCATTTCGTCATAACTTGATGCTTTTTCAAGATAAGATTCTTGAAAACTTGCTTCATCTTTCAACTTATAAAAATGCAAATAGTTATTATCAACATCGCCAAAGAGGGGTAAGTGACAATTCATACCCCACGGCCCCTCAACCCACGCATCTGAGTGGGGGAGAGCTGTATCAAGCCCTCTGCCTACATTTTCCTCGATTTCCTTTGCAAATTTAATCCTTATGTTTGGTGTCAACCGAAATCTTCTCAATAGCGCTGGATTTTTAGCAATCATGACCCGCACTATCTCGCACCATGATCTTAGAAAAAAGTTATATTCAAGAGAATATTCCTGTTTAGGAACAACACCACCGTTTGGGGTAATGTTTGCCCTGTTACCTCTATTGAGTTCTACCTGACGCATAAATTCTGCTTCATCAAGGGTAAATGCAATATTCATTGCTTTTGAAATATACATCTTTACGGAAAGCTTGAGCTCTTCGAATAGTTGGCTTGGAATCTTCCATTCCACAAATAAATCATTTACCTTTTGAGCACCCCACTCAGATGCGATCTTTGAAATACGTTCTTTTCTATACTGCAAACTCATGCTTTTATTACCTTACTTAAGATAAATTCTTTAATTTTTTCCTTATTTGGGGGCAAGTTATCCAACCTTGAAGAGAAACCCGCCGACCTATTTTCTAGCCCCAAAACATCTACCAATTTTCCAGATTGCAATGCTAAATCATATCCAATAGATTTAGCGATTCCATCAACATAGTCATCATCTAGTACGCATCCACCAAATTTTGAAATCTTGAGCTCTTCTAATGCTGATGGGCTTGCAAGCCTAAAAGGCTTAATCCTAAATACATGATGTACTGATATTTTTAGTCCGTAATCTTTTAGTAAATCTTTTGCGGCTTCTTGCGCTGCGAATCTAGTTATCGATATTGGAAAAAGTACATAATCAGGATCGGGGTAAACAATATCAGGCAACTCTTCCTTGTTGGGAAATGAGCCTCTATGCTCGGATACGTAATAAACTTCATCTTCAGCCATGAATTCATCATAGGTAATTCTGTATTCTTTGGGCGTCATGGGGGACAATATTTTAACTCCCGGCATTCTGTAATAAATAGAATGGTGTGATGATCCGGCAACTGGCCCAATTGCGCCTTCCATCGCAATAGATCTTATAAACATGGGGCAAGGCCTGCCCCAGATCTCCTTTGACTTGCACGCGTAATTAATAATAATTGGGGCATTAAACCAATTAAAACCTTGATATCGAATAATATACATCGGTCTTCTGCCAGCTAATGCAGCCCCAACAGCAAAACCTCCTCCTGCCACGTCAGCCATTGAAACTTCTACCATACCATTTTCTTCATAAAGCTCAGGCAAAGTTCCACCAACCCAGCCAACTGCGGTCAAGCACTGCCCCATAGCCAAACCATTTTGATTGACAAGATGGTATCGGACTACGTCTTTAATTACCTCTCTTAACTCTTTAGATAAGGTTTCCATGCTTCTTTTACGATTTTTTTTGCTTCATTGTTTATGTAATCAGTCCAATCTAACTCAAAATTTTTAGAGAAATCTCGATGTCGATCAAAAGTATCCATCGAATCAATCCCAGCCCCAGCATGCCAAAATAAACGATTAGTATTGATATTGAGGACTAATGGTTTATCAAAGGTCTTAGGCAGAATCTTGAATATAGCCTCTGGATCATCCGAGAGATTGTGCGACTGCACCTTAAATGCATTTCCGACATCCGACATTTCCCAATTTCTTCTAACCCTTTTCTCAGTCAAAATTGATAGATTATTATCTTCTACTATGTACCAGATTGGCAGCTCCTTAGTAGAGGCCCAACCAATTGAGGTCAAAAAATAATCCTCTTCGGCCGCCGCATCCCCAGTAAAACACAATGTTGGCAACTTATTCGCATAGCACATACCAGTTGCTATTGGCCCATGACTTCCCATCAGGCCATCATGTCCATATATATTTGAGCTTTTAGATTGAATTGATGCCGAACCACCCATACCGCCAGCGCAACCACCTTCCAATCCAAGGATCTCTTCAATTAATTCCTTGATATCGCCACCAAAGTTTAAGTAAGTAGAATGGCCACGGTGCTGAATAAAGATTTGTGGATTAGACACTCCAATACATTCCATCGCAACTGACAAAGTTGCGGATATATATTCCTGACCGGCGGACAAATAGACGGGGGCCTTTATAAAGCCCGACTTCACCTGTGCAAAAACCTCTTCCTCAAATGCCCTGCATAGTGCAGCTTTTTGATAAATTTTTTCTTTAACCTCTTTGCTTAAGATCATTTTTTTGCCAACTTGATGGCTGCTGCCATCCACTCTCCCATCCAGTTGTAATGAGGCGAAGTCACAATATTTCCATCCACAACAACGGGCTGATTAACGTATGTTGCACCTGAATTATTAATATCATCTTCAATGCTATAGTATCCACTAATTTTTTTGCCTTTGGTTACTTTTGCCGAAATCAATAATTGAGCGCCATGACAAGTGCTGGCGATGACTTTACCTGCATCACTCCAGAGTTTAATAAAATCAATTACTTGCTTTTCTTGTCTTAATTTTTCTAAAGCCTTAACACCGCCGGGAATAACGAGAAGATCGTAATCTCGCAAATATTTTTCTACGGACGCTTGATTTTTTAAATCACCAACCAAGACATGGGATTCCATATTTGCCCCCATAATTCCATAGAATTTACCTACAACATTGGACATTACAACAATATCCTCTGGCATGGATGTCTCCTCCCGTAATCGATAGTATGGATAAACCAATTCCTGATCCTGAAAAGACTCCCAAGTAATAATTAATGCTTTCATTTAATCACCCAATAACTTTCTTTTAAGTTTAATTTTTAAGGTTTTTTCCAAATCCATTCGGCTTTCAGGGCCAAACTTATTCTCTAAAAGCTTTAAGTATGCAGGATTTTGATGATAAGTGTTCCATGCATAGTCTCTAAATTCTAGAATTTGTGCCGCAGTTAAATTTGAATTTGACATATTCTGAGTTTCATATGAATGCTGGCTGTATCCAGCATACGTATCAGGCAACTTCATGCCGGCATTCACAGCCTGTGCATATAAAGGACTTCCCGGATACGCCATGGCAGAGTACATATTAGTCATTTCAGTCATATTTTCCATAGCAAACTGAAGAGTTTCCTTCATTGACTCCATGGTATCTTGTGGCAAACCAAAAATGTAATTGCCCCCCACATTGATGCCAGCATTTCGAATTGAATCTATCAAGTCAACAATTTTGATATCCTTATAGCCATCTTTATGAATCTCTTGTCTTAAAGTACTATTTGGATTTTCAATTCCTAACCCAAGCCACCTTACTCCAGCCTTCCTGAGTGTTTCAAGAAATTTAGGCTTGCATGTATCAACTCGAGAGTAGGCCCATATATTAAAGTCATACCCCCGTTCAATGATCAGCTCACAGATTCTCAAAAAGTGATTGGGATTGAGTACAAATAATTCGTCAGCAATCTTAATATTTTTGACGCCCTTAGACGCAAGATAATCAAACTGTTTAATTATAAAATCAGGTGACCACCAGCGAAATACATTACTGTCTGCGCTGGTGATATTGGTGCCGACCTTGGTGCGATTGATAATATTAATCATGCAAAACGAACATCTATAAGGGCATCCAAGGCTTGTATAGATAGCCGCAAAAGGTTCTTTAATTGAATTATTTGACCAAGAATGCCACCCGGCCGTCCTATACTTATCAAGAGATGGCAATAGATCCCAAGCCATTCCCGGCAAATCTATTTCGAGTCTTTCTTTTGCAACAATACTCGAGGGTTCGTTAAGGACGATATTACCTTCCGAATCCCTAAAACAAAGTCCTGCAACAGTTTTTAAAGCATGTTCGTCTGTTAGTTTCTTCAAAGCCAACAATGAACGAATTGTGTAAACTCCTTCATTCTGACAGACTGCATCTATTGACTGTTCAGCAATCAATGTCTCTCTTGGCAAAGCAGCAACATGACCACCAACAAATAGAATAAATGAATCAGGTTGGTGTAATTTAATTTCCTCTGAAATTGCACAAGCGCCAGTCATGTTTTGGGTTGATGCGCTTGGTTGCTGGCCGTAGACTACGATGCAAATCACCCTTGCCTTATAATCAATTGCTCTCTTTGCAGCCGATAAATAGTCCAGTCGCTCTGCTTCCGCATCCAATATTTCACAAGAAAAACCAGCAGATCTAACACTATTTGCCAACATTGCAGCCCATATTGGTGGCTCGATTGCAGAATGATTGTCTGCTAATCCCTGATAAATCTTTTTTGATGCATTAGGGTGCACAAATAAAATATCAATCAATTTTTACTACTCCCATTTGAGACCAATCGTCAATTTTTTTAGCATCAAATATGTGCACATGCGATAGCTGACCAACATCTTCAATTACCTTATCGTCGTCGTCATAAAAAATAATTTTCTGTTTATACTCTTTCAGTATTTCACTTTTTTTTATAGTTTTGTAATTCAAGACTTTCATCCCATTAAAGAAATGAGAGAGCCCAAATAATTCAAGCAGATGTAGGGATGGTTGATGATCATCATCAAAATTCCAATGCCTACCCGCCGAAACATAACCAATCGTGAGATTATTTAATTTCAGCAAAGAAAAATATTCACGTACACCCTTTTTTAAACTACATGTTGAACCCACATCATCTATGACCAGATCCTCAGTAATTTTTTGCATAGGAAATATCAGTTGTTTCGCCCAAATGGGAGAACCTCTTTTATCAAAAGTCTCCCAGATTGTTAGGTCAAGATCAAAGACATACATCACTTTTGAACTCTAATAAAGGTAGACCCATCAACCAAATTAAATGCCTGCAAAAGCCTTTCAAGGGAGGACCCGTCTACAATATCACCGGGGTATAATAATTTCTGCCCCTGCTCAGCCGCTATCCCGCCTCTGGTTACAACAAATGATACCGACTCAGGATGTGCAAATAGCTCAGATTTAGAAGAGGGCTTAATATGTAACAAATTAGCCTCAGCAATTTTAATGATAGATGCTTTGGTGTCAGGCTCTTCAATCCACAAGCAAGTTTCGTCCTTTGGAAAATAATGATTCAAACCTTCATAAGCTTCATCCTTGCGACCGTAAGCATCCTCCAGTCGAACAAGATCATGCTTATCTTCTGGTGTTTCAATTTCCATGACAAAGGCTCCACCTGGGGAAACTGCCCGAGTAGAGTGAAAGCGGGCTCTAAAAATGTGAATCTTATCTAATGCACTTAACTTCAATTGATTCCTCATGAAGGAGAGCTCCACTTCACCTCCTAGTACAATAAAACCAGTATTCTTATTGGGGTGGCAATGAAATGATGTTTTGTGACCTTCTTTAATATGCAGTAACCAGATAGCTAATTGTTCATTTTGGTAGCAAAGATATTCTTGACCCCAGGGCTTTCTGACGATGAAATTGTGAAAGTTTTTCATTAATTTAAATTGGAGTTAATTAAACTGATAGTATCAGAACATAAAAAATAAGACTTATGAAAAAAAGAAAATGCTACATAATTTATGGCAATCATAATCAAGGAATCAAGCCAATAAAAGATTTAGCGAATATTATATCTGATTCATTGATAATATCCCAAAAGTACCAAACTGTTGAATTTAGTAAAAATATTAAAATAAACAGTGATAATTTCATAATTGAGGAATTCTCTAGTTTCTTTTTTTGCAAAACTCTGTCTTTAACAAAAAAAATTTTTTTGAATACGAATTTCTTTGTTATTTTGACAGAAATTCCTATTGGAAATAGTTACAATAATTTTGATAATAAATATATTCGAAGTATTAATCGTCAAGATAATATAATTGGGCTTAAAAATATTTTTCTCCCTACACTTTCAAAGTTAAACTATTTTTTTACAACATTAATGAGGTTTAAACGGTTCATGGGGTTTAAACGGTTCATGGGGTTTAAACGGTTCATGGGGTTTAAACGGTTCATGGGGTTTAAACGGTTCATGGGGTTTAAACGGTTCATGGGGTTTGAGTTTGGTTTATCTGATTTATTAGAGGTTAATGTAGATAATTATTTTTATCGGAGATATCACAATACAAAGATTCTAATAAAAAAAAATATTTTTAAAAGAGTGTTCATCATAAACGAATCCTCAAAAGAGCTATTTAAGAGTGCCTTTTCAATAGAAGTGCATGAATTTCCTTATTTAATTCCTTCCGAATTAGTAACGACATCAAAATCAAATCTCTTTTTATTTAGTGGCACCTACACAGATTATCGAAAGAAAGTAATTGATGAGTATAAAAATTTAAATTTAGACATAGTTTCTATGCATGAATTTGACGATGACGTAAGGGGTGAGTTATCAAAAAAAACTTATTTTTCTCTACATATTCCAAGATATGAATCCAAAGATGGGTTACGATTTTCAAGCCCCACAAGAACCATTCATTCACTCAAAAATTCTATGATACCAATTTCAAATGTTAATTGCGAAGAGTCGAAGTTCGAAAAGGCTCTTTCTTTTATGACTATGGACCAGATAATTGATAATTCTGGGGATCTAGCTATAGAATCTGAATTTTTAAAATACTATTATAAAAAAATAAATGATATAAAAGTAATTGCTGATATTTATAATTTAGATAGAATTAATGCAATTAATGATTTTTTTTAATATGAAGAATAAGTTACGTCAAAAATTTTTATGTAATAAGCTAAATATTTAATATTAGCATGATCTTATATAAAAATAGAATTCCTCCATTAGAATTTGTTCTTTGGGCATTAATCTTCTTTGTTACCCTTGCAACATATCTACCAGTTATTCTTGGAGATTATCTATATCATGATGATTATTATCTTCTAGCAGTTGGTGGCCGTAGTTGTCGCAATCACCCCCAATATATTGGCTACCTAACTGAGTATGGTCGTCCATTAGGCATTTATATTAAGTGCATTTACTCAACTTTTATTGATATTCCATTTAATGCAAATATTCCTCGCGGAATAACCCTTGTTGCAATTGCTTTTCTTGGATTATTATTATTTTTAGTTATTAAGCGCGAAGTGAGATCTTTAAGCATTGGATTATTAGTTGCCGCAATCGCAATCACATTTCCCCCTTTCCAAACATCGGCAGCAATGATTGCCAATAGCACCCATATCTACGCTGCTATTTTTGGTTTACTTGCTGGGGCGCAATCTCTTAAAATTAATCTATCGGCTGAATTAATTAAAAATATATTTCATGCTACGATTTCGACAGCATTATTCATTATCGCTCTCCTAATTTATCAACCTGGTGCATTTCTATATGCAACCCCGATTGCTTTGGCGATACTTTGCAGGCCAAGCATTAGCAATAAGCACGTTATTAATCAAGTTTTTACAGCCTTAATTCCAATGCTTATTGCTATGCTTTTTTATCTAACCTGGTTCTTTAGTCTAGGCTCTAAGAGGGGGGGGGTCGAAACCAACCCAGCAACTAAATTAAATTGGTTCCTGAACGATGTCCTTCCAAATGTTTTTTCTTTTGGTTCACTAACACCGGTTTCATCGGGTACCCTTGTATCGGTCCTCCTCTTATTATTATTGGGAGGTATTACATTGTGGCACCTTAGAAGAAGGAATAATTTTTTTGAAGACTCGCCTACCTTGTTTTCAGTTTTTATACTTAAAATTATCTCTGTATTTTTTTTGGCTCTAATAGCATATTTACCTAACCTTGCTGCCTCTGAATCAGATTTTGTTTTCAGGTCACTTATCGCATTTCAACCTACTGTATTTATAATTTTAGTCTGCAGCATATATAAATTTTTACTTTTAAACAGCTTTTCTATAAACTTTAAGTTTAATAAGCAGATCAATTTAATTTTTTTGTTCAAGCTTACCCTTGCAATAACTCTAATAGCTGGAATTATTTCAGCGCACAAAAATGTTGCTTGGCTTTACGTAGTACCCCAAACTATTGAATTGAATTATGTTAAAGAAACATTACGCACGGCAACAAATATGAAGCTTATATTCGAAAGTAAGTGTACATCTTGCAATTTGGATACCTTAGCCACCGACACAATCCCGAACATACATGTTGTGCGCCCAAAAGATGAATCATTATTAACTGGTTTCGCAATTAAGGATGAATTTGGGGCAATGTCGTCACAATTTTTTCAAGATACGCCATTTTTAGTATTGGGAGCTTTGCGGGGACTTGGATTTATTGGCCACCATGTAAAAGTTACAACTGGAACTGACTCTGCAACCTATGATTTTCCAAACCTAGATTTGCCACCATCAAGAAAGCTGCCAGTTCCTGAGGGAAGCATAGTCATCGATATGAATAAAATCGGTATTAAATTCATAAAAAAGTAATATTTATAAATTATGGATATTATCAATCAATCGCTTGTTTTGCGTGATAACGGAATACTATCGCTAGAGTACTCCCCAATGCCCGAACCCAATCCAGATGAAGTTGTGGTTAAGATTGCTGCCTGTGGCATCTGTTCGTCGGACATACCTAGAGCATTTAATTATGGGGCCTACAATTACCCCCTTGTAATGGGTCATGAGTTCGCCGGTCAAATTGTGAAAATTGGCACCAAAGTAGATTCGAGTCTAATCGGTAAAAATGTTACGGTATTTCCTTTGCTTCCTTGTTTTCTGTGTGCACCCTGTCAACGCAAAGCGTATGGACAATGCACGCATTACAAGTACTATGGCTCACGAAATAATGGTGGGTATACAAAATACATTGCAGTAAAAGAGTGGAATGTTTTACCATTACCCAATGGGGTTACCCCGTTAGATGGGGCTCTTACCGAGCCCGCGGCAGTAGTTTTACATGGATTAAGTCGACTAGGACTAATTAAAGATCAGGAAGGCAAACGACTCTTGATACTCGGCGCTGGTTTCCTCGGCATTCTCTCTGTAGAAATATTAAATAAGATATGTCCAGCTATTAAAATTACGATTGCGGACCGTAATCAATATAAGCTTGATTTAATTGCTCATAGAGTAACTGAAACAGTTTTTCTAGAGCAGAATGAAGAACTTGAACGTTTCAGCGCTGAGAACGATAGCGCTTTTGATTTTGTTATTGAAGTCACTGGAGCCCCCCCTGTTTTCCGCGAGTCTATTCGATTAGCTTGTCCCGGCGGGTCTGTATTGTGGATGGGTAACGCAGTTTCGGACGTGCTAATTCCGATGGAATTAGTAAGTAAAATTTTACGCAAGGAAATTACCATCCTTGGTACCTGGAATTCAACTTTTTCCGGGTGCGCAACGAGTGATTGGACCAAGATATTAGAGCTTATGGCAAGCGGATTCAAACCCTCTCGTTATGTATCAAATTTTGTTCAAATGAAAGATGCCCCGAGCACTCTTTTTAATCTGAATGAACATAAAAGTGCAGCAAAAAAAAATAAGATATTTAAAGCTCTGATTCTTCCTCAAGATGAGTGATCCACTTAGTGTTTTCGCGAAGGGAAAGGTTTGGACACCCTTACTGTCAATCGTTATTCCCTGCTATAACGAGGCAGAAAATCTACCGATATTAATAAAAAAATGCCGCAAGCTAGTTGAAACTAATTTGGTTGAAATTATTCTAGTTGACAATGGCTCAACAGACAATACGCCCGAACATCTTACTGAGCTTTTAAATTGCTCCGCTCCCCTACATTCAATCCGAGTAGAGATTAATCAAGGATATGGTTTCGGGATACTATCAGGGCTTAAGATAGCTCAAGGAAGTTATCTGGGCTGGATGCACGGCGACTTACAAACTGATCCGCTTGATATTCTTCCGGCGCTGGATTTGATCCTGAGCAATAAGGGGCGTAACGATATTTTTTTAAAAGGGCAACGATTTGGGCGAGGTTGTTTCAATATAGCATTTACTTTAGGGATGACTTTCTTTGAATTGATTACGCTTAGGCAGTGGCTTTGGGATATCAACGGGCAACCAAATATATTTTCACGTGATTTTTTTTACCAATTAGAAAACCCTCCAATCGACTTTAGTCTAGATTTATATGTCTTTCATATGGCGGTTCTCAAAGACTTACAGGTTATAAGATTCCCAGTAAAATTCGATAAAAGAATTTATGGATTTGGCAACAACGACAGCCTATCTGCTAAATTAAAATTCAGTTTCCGAGTAATTAAGTTCTCGGTATCTCTCCATAAACGATACAAAAAATAGTTTACCGATATTATTAGCAGTCTGAATATTCCGATGATTAAACATAATTAATTTTATGCTTTAAATTACACATTTTTAAATGGTAACTTGCTATTATGTTAATAATCGAGCATAGAATAAATAATATTATCAAGCTTTCAAGGGTACCTTTTTCTCATGGCGTTGAGATGGACATTCATGCGTTTGGAGAGAGATTAATTGTTCACCATGATGCACGGCAAGATGGTGAAAGACTTGACCATTGGCTTAAAGCCTTCAATCATGCCATAGTAATTTTTAATATCAAAGAAGAGGGCATTGAGGAAGAGGTGCTAATTCAAGCTAAATTGGCTGGAATAAGTAATTTTTTTATGCTTGATATTTCATTTCCATCTATGATTAGACTTGCACAAAGCGGTGAACGAAGGATAGCTGTTCGTGTAAGTGAATATGAGCCTATTGAACAAGCACTTCGACTTGCTAGTTGGGTAGATTGGGCATGGATCGATGTATTTTCCAGCTTACCAGTTGGTAAAACAGAAGTTAATTTATTGCGTGCCGCTGGGTTAAAATTGTGTCTTGTATCACCAGAATTACACAAACACAGTCCCGATAAGATAGCTGAGATGAAAAAGCAAATAAAGTCTGAGGGCATTTATTTTGATGCTGTTTGCACAAAACATCCCGAACTTTGGAAAAATGTGACATGATTAACGATCGTGCCAAGCAATTTCTCTTGGCTTGTATAAAAAATTTCAATAACTTAATAAGTTACTCCAACTATATTCCTGATAAGACATTTTTTGCCATTTCAACAGCATGGATTGCTGTTATGTTTTTGTTATATGCTTTTTTCATTGTCGATGATAATCTGAGCTTAGCGATTATTGCAATTGATGCCTACCCCGACTTCAGTAATAAGGCAAGCTGGCTTCCACTTGCTATTGAAGTCTCAAAAGGCAGGCTGTTTCCTATAACGACAACTTTAAGTCCAGCCCTAGATAGTTTTAGCTTCTACCCCTACTTAAGCATTTGGATCCTAGGCCTTTTGATTGCTTTAATTGGAACTAGTAAGGCCTTACTTTTAGGGCAAGTTTTTTTTCCAACAATTGCATTTTATCTTTGTGCACTTTCATATCGTATTTGGTTGCCGAGAGGGTGGGCCATTATTCTTGCAGCACTAGGCTCTATAGCTTACGTTGATTACCCACTGAGGGATTTTCTTTTTGAATTATTGAGCGGAGCTGATTGGAATGAGCTGGGAACTAAGTTTCGCCCCGATTTAACTAATGTTCCTTTTCCAGCAATAAGCGCGGTTGCATTTACTGGAATGTTTTACCTTACATTTAACAATCAAAGATTATCTAAACAAAAGATAGTCTTACTAAGTATAGGTTGGGCACTCCAGACACAAATTCATATTGTTAATGCAATTTTTGGCATACCTTTTTGGATTTGCTATTTATTTCTTAGGCTTTATCGTCAAAAAAGATTGGATCAGATTAATACTTTAGAAATTTTTAAAATCTGGTTATTTCAATTATTTTTAATCACTCTAATTGCTTTTCCATCTGTAGGGCTTTGGCTCGAATGGTTCAATTTCGAAAGTGACTCCGCTAATTTTTTTTCACAGTTAGCATTACATGCAAACAGCAAAACACTATTCACATATCAAAGTATTGCTTATTTTATTTTTCCTGTTTGCATAACAGCTCTAATTTCAATTGCGCGACGTATCGACCCATTTGAGCTATTTACGCGCTTTTGGCCTGTTTATCTTTTGATGATAATAGAGATCTTTATTGTTTTCGTGGCACCGCCATTATTTAATTTAAATTGGATCGCAGAGTTAACATTCTCCCGCATAGCAATGTTTTTTTTACATATGCTCTACTATGTTCCACCTATTTATTTCGCAGTACGGCCCCAGCTTGAAATTGAATATACATTTGGATTTGAAGCTAACAATGTATCATCCTTGTTAAGAACGTTGCTTAATTGGTTTTTTCACACAGCTAGTCGCGTCTACTTGCCTTTAATTTTCATGGTTTTATCGTTATTTTTAGTTCTTTCAGCTCGCAATTCGAAAAATTTTTATATTTCTGAGCGCATTCCTGCAGTTAAGTTTATTGAAGATAGGCTGATTTTGTTACAGAGTCAGAATATTTTACCTGGGGCATTGGTGGCAGATACAAATTTAGCTATTAACTTCAATCTTCACCTTCTGGGCTACTCCTCCCTACTAAATAATCGCTTTGTGAATAAACTTTCTATTCAAGATTGCCTGGAAAGAATTGTTTTGTACTCCTTGCTTGCTGGTTGGAGTGAAGATGACTTAGTAGATTTTATGACTCCACCAAAAAACTGGTTTGAAAATCATTCAAATGTAATCATTAATTTGACCTCTCTTAACCCTCCTAAGGGAGTGGGGTACTGGCTAATATTCAACCAGCGAGAATTACCTGAATTAGAATTTCACCTATTAATCTCAAAAACTCGAGCTACATATAAAAATATGAATGTCTTGGAAGTTGCAAATCGAATGGGATTGAAATATATTATTTTGAATGACACATCTCCCTCAAAATCACAAACTCGCTTAAATTTGGAAACCTCAACAATTAAGGTCTACCCTCTCAATGTCTATCCTAAATAAAATGGTACCTTCCGCCAATACTATGCTGGCTGCGGTCCTTTATGGCCCGAATGATTTACGCCTTGAATATAAACCCATCCCTAAGGCTATTCCTGGTTCAATAATCCTAAAGGTAGATTCATGTGCGATCTGTGGTTCAGATTTACGCATCATTAAAGATGGAAGTCCACGCATCAATCAGCCAAGGATAATCGGACATGAAGTATCTGGAACCGTAATTGATATTGGGGAGGGAGTTAGCAAATTTCATCTTGGAGATCGACTATCTGTAGGTGCAGATGTTCCTTGCGGCCACTGTAATCACTGTCTGAGTGGATATGCTAATAACTGTGATAAAAATTTAGCAATTGGTTATCAGTTTGATGGTGGTTTAGCTGAGTTTATAAGGCTTGACCCTGTTGTTGTAGATTCTGGTCCAGTACAAAAATTTTCAAATAATCTTACGAGTCTCGAGGCAGCCCTAGCCGAGCCGCTCGGTTGCTGCATTCACGGATTTGAAGTTGTTTTTATGACAAAGGGTGCAAGCGTGGCAATATTTGGTGCTGGGCCAATTGGGATTTTGTTATTGAAACTTGCCAAGGCGCTCTATTCGTCCAACATGATCATTGTAATCGAACCTCATGCTGAGCGACGTAAGGCGGCCGTTGAGCATGGTGCAGATTTAGTTATCAATCCGCTCAAAGAAAATCCAGTGGATCGAGTTCTAGAAATTACGGCAGGGGCTGGTGTTGATAGAGTATTTACTGCTTGTGCAGTTAGCGAAACTCATGAGACAGCAATCGCAATTGTTGCAAAGCGTGGTTTCGTAAATCTATTTGGTGGGGTGCCAGTTAAGAGTGATCCGATCCCACTAAAATCGAACTGGATTCATTACAGAGAAGCTTACATTACCGGTTCTCACGGCTCAACACCTAAACATCATGCTAGAGCACTTGAACTTATTGATCAAGGATTGATTGATATGAAAGGCTTAATTACGAGAGAGTTTCCTCTGTCCCAGATCCATGAAGCCCTTGAAACTGCAAATTCGGGGGTGGCAATTAAGGTTTTAATTCGTACCTAATTTATTGATTTGATCCACTTCAATGCTCAATAAAAAAAATCTCAAAGATGTTGAAATTTCCGCCTCTATGATGTGCGTTGATTGGTTAAACGCAGGTGAGCAAGTAAGAAAACTGATAGCACTTGGTGTTGATTATTTGCACTGGGATGTTATAGACGGAAGATTTGCCCCGGATTTCACCATGGGTTCAAGCATAATTGAAAGGTTCAAAGATGAGTTTCAGATTCGATCTGATTACCATCTCATGGTAGAGGAACCAAGTAGGCTATTCAACGCTTTCCAAATCATGCCTGGTGATATATTTACAATACACCAGGAATGCTGTAGAAACCTTCATAGAGATTTAATTAACTTAAGACGTCGAGGCGCAAGAGTTGGGGTTGCACTAACACCTGCAACAACTATTGAGACATTGGAATATATCATTGAGGATATAGATGTTATCCTCATCATGACGGTGAATCCTGGTTTTAAAGGCCAAAAACTTATTCCTCAAATGATTCGAAAAATAGAGCGATTGAAGGCAATGATAGATAAAATGAGACTGGAAATAAAAATTTCTGTTGATGGTAACGTGAACTGTGAGCATGCAGGTAAGATGGTAATGGCTGGGGCCAATATTCTTGTAGCAGGGTCAAGTGGCCTTTTTAGAAAAGATGTACCACTAGCTAGTGCCTGGGATGATCTCAACAAATCCATTTCCATTGCTAGGCAATGAAAAGCTCAAAATGATCAGCACATCTTTTATTTTGGGCATTAATACAGGCTTTGCAGTAAACCGCTACTCAGAGCCTGAAGAGTGGGTGAGAATTGTAGGTGAAGATCTAAGACTAGACACAGCCCAAATAACAGCTGATATTTTAAGTCCAGATTTACCCTCTAGTTATCGAATAAGACAAATTGCAAAAATTAATAAAGCATGCGCCAAGTATGGCGTAAATATAAGTAGTGCATTTACTGGTGCATTTACACGAGTAAATCACCTAGCCCATCCTGATGAGGAGGTGCGACGCCACTGGATATCTTGGTTCAAACGCTTTATTGAACAATCGGCCGATCTTGGTGCCGTGGCTCTCGGTGGCCATTTTGGCATCTTCACATTGCGTGAAAATCGTGATCCTGTTATTCGTAAAATTCGGCTACAACAAAATATAGATGGGTGGCATGAAATCGCTGATTACGCCAAGAATAAAGGAATGAAGCATATGCTTTGGGAGCCGATGTCTATATCTCGTGAACAAGGAGACACAATTGATGCGGCTAGGCTCCTCCAAGATCAGGTTAGTTTTAACGCGCCTATACCATTTAAGATTTGCCTAGACGTCGATCATGGAAATTTAGCAAGTGATAACCCTGCCGATACCGACCCTTGTGCCTGGATTCGAGCCTTTAAAGTAGATACTGCTCAGATTCACTTAAAACAGAGTTCTTTAGACAAGCGTTCAAACGGCCCATTTACAAATGAATTTAACAAAAAAGGGCGGATTCATGCCGATAAAATTATTGATACATTGATTAGTTCAGGGTACTCTAAAATTGAATTATTGCTTGAGCTGTCTTTTCGAGAAAGGGAGCCTTCTGACAGCACCGTTATCGAACAACTTAAACAGTCGGTTGATTACTGGCGCGGCCACCTATAATCATTACAGGAAAGATATTTTTTGCAAGTTATCATTCCAATGGCGGGACATTCGAAACGCTTTAAAAATGAGGGCTATAAAGGGTGTAAAGCCCTACTACCGGTTGGGACCGGGTTAGTTATCGACCAAGTTGTTAAGATGTTTGATCCTAGAGATCATTTTCATTTTGTAATTAATAAAAATCAAATTCTTGAAAATCCAGAAATTATTAATACATTAAGAAATCTCGCTAACGAAGTTAGCATAACAATTATTTCTCCGCATGATTATGGACCAGCATACTCAGCACTCCAAGCTTCAAAAGTAAAAGAACATGAGCCCATAATCATTTCTTACTGCGACTTCACTGTATGCTGGAACTATAAATCATTTTTGGCCAGCGTGGAGCAAGCAGATGCAGGTGTTCCATCATTTCGTGGATTTCACCCTGCTTCACTTGGCGAAACCCTTTTCGCTTACATGCGTATTGAGGGCCATAGAATGCTTGAGTTGCGCGAAAAAGAATCATTTACAGCCAACAGGATTGAGGAGCCAGCATCAACTGGAATTTACTACTTTTCAAGCTTTAAGATGTATAGCTATTATGCAAAACTTTTACTTGAAAACCATGATTATTCAAAAAGGGAAGCCTATGTAAGCCTCCTTTTAAATTTGATGGCAAAAGACGGCAGAGAAGTGGTTGTTAGCAACGTAGAGAAATTTATTTGTTTTGGAACCCCATCAGATTATCGCCAGTATCTCTTTTGGGAAAATTACTTCAAAAATGCGCAAGAAAAACAGCATACTCATAAAATTTCTAACAACCAATCCAATCTAATTCCAATGGCAGGGGTGGGAAGTCGATTTAGGAATTTTGGATA
>JACCDX011650704.1_pt1 | contig 43919 bp, 42 predicted proteins | sample 7449681 | NCBI WGS metagenome assembly JACCDX01 (sample SAMN15323450, study PRJNA562643) | freshwater metagenome | isolation source: river surface water | place: USA:Blue River Watershed | collected 2017-08-18
CGCCAAACTTCGCCGACAAAATCGTCGTGATCGCCGCCGTCAGCGTCGTCTTGCCATGATCCACGTGACCAATCGTGCCCACGTTCACGTGCGGCTTGGTCCGCTCAAACTTGCCTTTTGCCATTTGCTTCGACTCCGAAAGAAATCAATGTTCAAGGCGCACAATGCGCCGATCCAAAAAATGGTGCCCATGGCGGGAATCGGACCCGCGACCTCTCCCTTACCAAGGGAGTGCTCTACCACTGAGCCACATGGGCGAAATTCAACACCAACGCAAAACAGCCTGGAGCGGGAGACGGGAATCGAACCCGCGTCATTAGCTTGGAAGGCTAAGGTTCTACCATTGAACTACTCCCGCATTGGTCACTTGTACCCATTCGGATGCAGTTCACCTCAACGCTTGTTGTCCATCTTGCGTTTTCGCTGGTGGAGGAGGCTGGATTCGAACCAGCGTAGGCGTAAGCCAACAGATTTACAGTCTGCCCCCTTTAGCCACTCGGGCACCCCTCCGGCGAACCATCAACTATAACAGATCCAGGGCCTATAACGCCCAATCTACCTTCAATCAAACGCCCAAGTCCAAGCCACGCCTTGGTCTTGCAGCCATTCCCGGGTAATTCGAAAGTGGTCACAGCCCACAAAGGGGGTGGGTGGCCGTCTGGCCGACAGGGGCGAGGGGTGGTTGGCCTGCAGGACCAGTCTGGCTGCGCGGTGGCCGGGGTTGCGCTGAGCCACCTGCGCCACGACGTGCTGGGCATGTGCCCCCCAGGCCAGGCACACCAGGGGACCCGCGGATTGCCAAACGGCGTCGAGCACACGATGGGTGAGCGCATCCCAGCCCCATTTGGCATGGCTGGCCGGCAGGGCCTCAGACACCGTCCAAGTGGTGTTGAGCAGCAAAACGCCTCTTTTGGCCCAGGCGCTCAGATTGCCGTGGCTGGGCAGGCTCACGCCTTCGGTGCGCTCACATTCCTGCCGGATGTTGCGCAAGGACGGGGGAATGGGCACGCCATGGGCCACTGAAAACGCCAACCCGTGGGCTTGACCAGGGCCGTGGTAAGGGTCTTGCCCCAACACCACCACGCGAACCGCAGCCAGATCGGTCAGGGTCAGAGCTTGCCATGGCTCAGGGGGATACACGGTTTGCCCTGCGGCGAGGGCCGCATCGAGTTGGAAGGCCAAATCACGCCCCTGCGTCGACGAAGCCCAACTCTGCCAGATGTTCACCCAGCCCGGCTGAAGACCAGGAGGGTTGGCCCAGTGCGCCCAGGTGGAGCGGCTCAGGGTGTCGCCGCCGGTGGCAGCCGCAAACAAGTCCGTCTGCGCCATGCGTCAATCAGTTGGCAAACAGGCTGGCCAAGGCCTGCCCCGGGTCATCGGCGCGCATGAACGCCTCGCCGACCAAAAAGGCATGGACCTGCGCCGCGCGCATGCGTTGCACATCGTCGCGATGGAGGATGCCGCTTTCCGTGACCAGAATGCGCCCATCGGGCACCTCGGGCAAGAGGTCCAGCGTGGTCTGCAGGTTCACCTCGAAGGTCCGCAAGTTGCGGTTGTTCACCCCCAGCAATGGGGTTTGGAGTTTGAGAGCGCGGTGCAACTCTTGCCGATCGTGCACCTCGACCAGCACCGCCATGCCCAGGCTATGCGCCAAGGCTTCGAGTTCAGCCATTTGCCCATCGTCCAGGCATGCGGCAATCAGCAAGATGCAATCCGCACCAATCGTTCGTGCTTCATAGACCTGATAGGGGTCGACCATGAAGTCTTTGCGCAACACCGGCAAATCGCAGCTGGCACGGGCTTGTTTGAGAAAGTCGTTGCTGCCTTGAAAGAACTGCTGGTCGGTCAAGACCGACAGACAGGCCGCGCCTGCTTGGGCATAGCTTTGCGCGATGTCGGCGGGGATGAAGTCCTCGCGCAGCACGCCCTTGGAAGGGCTGGCCTTTTTGATCTCTGCAATCACGGCCGACTCGCCACGCGCAAGCTTGGTGCGCATGGCACCCACGAAATCGCGAGAGAGCACCCGGCTTTGCGCGTCGTCGCGCATGGCGGCCAGGGACTTCTTTTTGAGCCCCGCAGCCACTTCCTCGCGCTTGACAGCCACAATTTTGTTGAGGATGTCGCTCATGCTGCACTCCCACCTGCCGCCTGGGTAAAGGCCACAAATTGCTCAAGCTTGGCTTTGGCCGCGCCGCTGGCCAGGGTCTGCGCCGCTCGCTCAATGCCCGCCGCAATGGAGGGGACCACGTTGGCGGCATAAAGGGCGGCTCCCGCATTGAGCAAGACCACATCGCGGGGTGCACCTGGCTCGTTGTCGAGCACGGCGTTGAGCATCTTCACGGACTCTTGCGGGGTTTGCACGCGCAAGGCGCGGTGGCTGGCCATGGTCATGCCGAAATCCTCGGGGTGAATCTCATATTCGCGAATTTCACCATGGACCAACTCACCCACCAGGGTGGCTGCGCCCAGGCTCACCTCGTCCATGCCATCGCGCCCATACACCACCAGCGCGTGCTTGGCTCCCAGCCGTTCAAGCGCGCGCACCTGAATGCCCACCAGATCGGGATGAAACACCCCCATGAGGATGTTGGGCGCACCGGCAGGGTTGGTCAGCGGCCCCAGGATGTTGAAGAGGGTTCGCACGCCCAGCTCCTTGCGCACTGGCGCCACGTTTTTCATCGCCGGATGGTGGTTGGGCGCGAACATGAACCCAATGCCTGTGGTCTGTATCGACTCAGTGATGCGCTCGGGCGGCAAATTGATGTTGACCCCCAGCGCCTCGAGCACATCGGCACTGCCCGACTTGCTGCTCACGCTGCGACCGCCATGCTTGGCCGTGCGCGCGCCAGCAGCCGCAGCGACGAACATGGTGCAGGTGGAAATATTGAAGGTGTGCGAGCCATCGCCCCCCGTGCCCACGATGTCCACCAGGTGGGTGTCGTCGCTGACTTGGACCGGAGTGGCAAATTCGCGCATCACCTGGGCGGCGGCCGTGATCTCACCAATGGTTTCCTTTTTCACGCGCAAGCCCGTCACGATGGCCGCGGTCATCACAGGCGACATCTCGCCGCTCATGATCAACCGCATGAGGTGCAGCATTTCGTCGTGAAAAATTTCGCGGTGCTCAATGACACGTTGCAACGCAGCCTGGGGGGTGATTTTTTGGGTGCTTGGCATGGGGTGATTCTCCAATCAGAACGGGTGCACGGGCCTGCAGCCCGTTGAGAGATTCAAAAAACGCTGGAGCAAGGCATGACCATGCTCACTCAGGATGGACTCGGGGTGAAACTGCACCCCTTCAATGGGCAACTCGGTGTGGCGCACGCCCATGATTTCACCGTCCTCGCTCCACGCCGTCACCTTCAGGCACGCGGGGCAAGTGTCCCGCTCGATGGCCAGGGAGTGATAGCGGTTCACCGTGAACTGCTCGGGCAGCCCCTCAAACACGCCCTCTTGCGTGGTCGAGATGACGCTGGTCTTGCCATGCATGAGTTGCTGGGCACGAACGATGCGCCCCCCAAATGCCGCGCCAATGCTTTGGTGACCCAGGCACACACCGAGGATGGGCAGTCGACCTGCAAAGTGCCGGATGGCAGGCACAGAAACCCCCGCCTCGGCGGGTGAACAAGGCCCAGGAGAAATCACCAAGCGATCGGGTGCCAGGGCCTCGATCTCGCTCAAGCTGATTTCGTCATTGCGGTGGGTGATCACCTCGGCGCCCAACTCGCCCAGGTACTGAACCAGGTTGAAGGTGAAGCTGTCGTAGTTGTCAATCATCAGCACTTTCATTGCAAGCCCTCCTCGACCAGCTCTGCCGCGCGCAACAGGGCTCGCGCCTTGTGCTCGGTTTCCTGCCATTCCATCTCCGGGATGGAATCGGCCACCACGCCAGCGGCGGCTTGCACATACAACATGCCCGACTTGACGATGCCGGTTCGAATCGCAATGGCCACATCCATGTCACCACCAAAACTCAGGTAACCACAAGCGCCCCCATAGAGACCGCGCTTGCTGGGCTCGAGTTGATCGATGAGCTCCATGGCGTGAATCTTGGGCGCACCGGTGAGCGTGCCCGCAGGGAAGGTGGCCTTGAGCACATCCATGTTGGACAGCCCCTGCTTGAGCAGCCCCTCGACGTTGCTCACGATGTGCATCACGTGGCTGTAGCGTTCCACCACAAACGCCTCGGTCACCTTCACCGTCCCCACCTGGGCGATGCGGCCAATGTCGTTGCGCGCGAGGTCGATGAGCATCACATGCTCAGCACGCTCCTTGGGGTCGCTCACCAATTCCTGCTCGATGGCGACATCGGCCTCGGGCGTCGCTCCCCGTGGACGCGTGCCCGCCAGCGGGCGGATGATGACCTTGCGCCCCTGAGGCGTTTGCTCCTGGCGCACCAAAATCTCCGGCGACGCCCCCACCACCTGAAAGTCGCCCAGCTGGTAGTAGTACATGTAGGGGCTTGGGTTGAGCGAGCGCAAGGCGCGATACAGGCTCAGCGGGTGACCCTCGAAGGGCTTTTTCAAACGTTGCCCGACTTGCACCTGCATGAAGTCGCCCGCCTCAATGAGCGACTTGGCCCGCTCCACCGCACGCAAGTAATCGGCCTTGTCGAATTCGCGCACCACAGCCTGCGGCGCAGTGGCTTGCACGGGGTCGAGGTGAACGGCATCGCGCAACCGGGCCTTGAGCACCTGCAAGCGCTCGCGCCCTCGTGCATAGGCCTGGGGCTGCGCCGGGTCGGCATAAACGATCAGGTAGAGCTTGCCCGAGAGGTTGTCGATCACGGCGAGCTCTTCGCACTGCAACAGCAAGATGTCGGGACAGCCCAGGGTGTCGGGGGGGCAACTGTCTTGCAGCTTGCGCTCGATGTGGCGCACGGTGTCGTAGCCAAAGTAACCCGCCAGACCGCCACTGAAGCGGGGCATGCCTGCTGGCAAGGCCACCTTGAAGCGCGCCTGGTAGTGCTCGATGAAGTCCAGGGGATTGCCCACATGGGTCTCGGTCACCACATCGTCGGTGACGACCTCGGTGCGCGCTGCTGGCCCAAATCCACTGGAGCGCAAGAGGGTGCGCGCGGGCAAGCCAATGAAGCTGTAGCGCCCAAATCGCTCACCGCCCACGACCGACTCGAGCAAAAAACTGTACCTGCCCACGCCATCGGCCATGGCGAGCTTGAGGTAGAGGGACAAAGGGGTTTCCAGATCCGCAAAAGCCTGTTCGACCAATGCGATGCGATGGTGGCCACTGGCGGCCAACGCGTTGAATTCAGATTCCGTCATGATGAGGAGGCCTCCAGGCCTGACTGGGAGAAAGGGGTAGAGCGCAGGACCAGGTCCCAACCACTCAGCGTAGGAGGGCGGCTCAGTGAATCAGTGGGTGTTAGACCCGCACCACGGCAGCCCGGCAAGCGCAGGCTCGCCAGGGCCAAGCTCCCCGGTCATTGCAACCTGTAACGATGGAATGGTGCAAAAACATGAGGTCAGTTTATCAAAGGCAAAACTGGGTCAGACCTCAGGCGGCCAGGGCCTGTCGCATGGCATCGATCACGGCCTTGTAGTCGGGCTTGCCAAAAATGGCGCTGCCCGCGACAAAGGTGTCTGCGCCCGCATCGGCCACGCGCCGGATGTTGTCGGCCTTGATGCCGCCATCGACCTCCAGGCGAATGTCCTTGCCACTGCTCTGGATGCGTTTGCGGGCTTGCTCCACCTTGCGCAAGGCGCTGTCGATGAACCCTTGCCCACCAAATCCGGGGTTCACGCTCATGATGAGGATGAGGTCGATGTCGTCAATCACCCAATCGAGCACGGTGAGGGGTTCGGCCGGATTGAACACCAGCCCCACCTGACAGCCAGCCGAACGAATGGCCTGGATGCTGCGATGCACATGGGTGGAGGCATCGGGGTGGAAACTGATGAGGTCTGCGCCCGCCTGGGCAAACGAAGCCGCCAAGGCGTCCACCGGGCTCACCATCAAATGCACATCCACCGGCACGGCCACCCCGGCAGGCGTTTTGGCGTGCGGCTTGATGGCCTGACACACCATTGGACCCACCGTGAGGTTGGGCACATAGTGGTTGTCCATCACGTCAAAGTGGATCCAGTCAGCGCCAGCGGCGATGACCTCGCGCACCTCCTCGCCCAGGCGAGCAAAGTCAGCCGAGAGGATGGAGGGTGCGATGCGGTAAGGAGATGAGGCAGGACGATTCATGATTCGGATTATGGTGTGAGAATTCGAGCTCCCTAATGGATTCATCGCATGCCCGATCAGAACCCCATGTCCAAGGCCTTACTTCGAGTTGAGGTGAGTTGTCGGCACGTGCCCCATGCCGAGCCCGACGACGACGAGCTCTACGTGTTCGAGTACACCATCGTCATCCGCAACATCGGCGATGTGCCCGCTCAGGTCATCGCCCGCACCTGGCACATCAACGATGCCAATGGCGTTCACGAAAAAGTGCGCGGCCTGGGGGTGGTGGGTCATCAACCACTCATCCAGCCCGGCCAATCCTTCGAATACAGCAGTGGCACGCGCTTGCGCACGTCCACGGGCACCATGCACGGGCGCTACCTGTGTGTGACGCTCGAAGGCGAGCCCTTTGAAGTGGACATCCCCATGTTCGTCCTCGACGGCCTGAGCGACAGCGCCTCGCGCCGCCTGCACTGACGCTGGGCTTGCATGGGTGAGTTCGACCTCATAGCCCGCTATTTCCAGCGCCCGGCGCGCCGCGCCAGCCTGGGCATCGGCGACGACTGCGCGATCATGCGCGTGCCCTCGGACATGGAGTTGGCCATCTCCACCGACCTGCTGGTTGAAGGGCGGCACTTTCTGAACACCGTCAACCCAGAGCACCTGGGCCACAAGTCACTCGCCGTCAACCTGAGCGATCTGGCCGCCTGCGGCGCCATGCCCTGGGGATTCACCCTGAGCCTGGCTTTGCCTCGGGTGGACGAGCGCTGGCTTGAAGGCTTTTCACAAGGCCTGTTTGCCCTGGCCGACGAGCACCAGATTGAACTCGTGGGCGGCGACACCACCCAAGGCCCCCTGACCATTGGCATCACCATCTGGGGCTTGGTCCCGCCGGGGCAAGCCCTGGTGCGCCACGGAGCACAACCGGGTGACGACATCTATGTGAGCGGCACCCTGGGCGATGCCCGCCTCGCGCTCGAAGTCTTTCGGGGGCACGCCAGCCTCGATGCCGAGGACTGGGCGGCCATGCGCCTTCGCATGGACAAGCCCACCCCCCGCATCGCGCTGGGTTTGGCCTTGCGCGGCGTGGCCAGTGCCGCCATCGACCTGAGCGACGGCCTGGTGGGTGACCTCGGTCACGTGCTCAAGCGCTCGCATGTGGGCGCCACCCTGAACACCGACTGGATCGACACCGCGCAAGGCCTCAGCGCCCCCGTGGCGGGCTTGCCCTGGTCACAGCGTCTGGAGTGGGTGCTCTCGGGCGGCGATGATTACGAATTGCTGTTCACTGCGCATGCCGACCATCGCGCCGAGGTGCAAGAAGCCGCCATGTCTGTGGGCGTGCCCGTCACACGCATTGGCCGCATCGAGCGCGAACTGGGCTTGCGCGTCATGGATCGCAACGGCGAGCCCTTGTCGCGCCGCTTTCAAAGCTTTGACCACTTTGCCTGACCCATGATTCATCACCGTTTTTTACTCAGCCATCCCGCCCATTTCATTGCCCTGGGGTTTGGCAGCGGCCTGTCGTGGTGGGGTCCGGGTACGGTGGGCACCTTGTGGGCCTGGGTGTCCTACATGGCCATGGACTTTTGGCTCAGCCCCGCGCAAATCGGCTGGGTCTTGCTGGCCGCCTTGCCCATTGGCTGGTGGGCAAGCACCGTCACCGCCGAGCACCTGGTCGATGCCGACCCCTCGGCCATCGTCATCGACGAGATCGTGGCCTTTTGGGCGGTGCTGTGGATTTGGATGCCCGCGGGCTTGTGGGGGCAGGTCGCCGCCTTTTCGCTCTTTAGAACCTTTGATGTGCTCAAGCCCGGTCCTGTGCGCTGGGTAGATCGGTATTTCCATGGATGGGGATGGCGAGGCGGCTTTGGCATCATGGCCGACGACATCGTGGCAGCGTTTTTGACGCTGCTGATCCTGGCCCTCTGGCAAGCGACCCAATGACATCCCCTACCCCCAACACCCTGGTCACCTCTTTGTCGGAGGTGTTGTTGCACCATGGCTGGATGCTCACCACAGCCGAAAGCTGCACGGGCGGGCTGATTGCCGCCGCCTGCACCGACCTGGCCGGATCGAGCCAATGGTTTGAGCGCGGCTTTGTCACCTATTCCAACGAGGCCAAGCACGAAGCCCTGGGGGTCAGCAATGCCTTGCTCGAGTCACACGGCGCGGTGAGTGAAGCCGTGGCGCAGGCCATGGCCTTGGGTGCCTTGCGTCATTCCGCCGCACAAGTCTCGGTGGCGGTCACAGGCATTGCCGGCCCAACGGGCGGCAGCGCCGACAAGCCCGTGGGCACGGTGTGGATGGCCTGGGCCATGCCCAGCGATGCCGGCCCCACCTTGGGCGCACAAGCGGCCTGGGTCAAAACCGAATGCCAGCACTTTTCAGGGGACCGCGCCCAGGTGCGTCAAGCCACCCTGGTGCACGCCCTCTCCACCCTGATTGAATTGCTCTCGCCCAAAGACACGCCATCGAGCATCGTGTCCTGAGCCCCTACGGCCACTGCGCCTGCACACTCACCCCAGCCTGTGCCAGCCGCTTGGCCATGCGCAAGACTTCGAAGTCTTTGCTCACCAGTTGCGCGCCGTGCGCCACGGCCAGGTCCACAAACTTCTGGTCATCGGGGTCTTTGCACACCCAGGGTGCACGCGGCGCGGCGGGCACGGTGCGCGAAGCCGCATCGAATGCAGCCATCAATGGGTCCAGGCTCAACGCCTTGCGCGCCCAGCGCTGGGCAAGGTGCGGGTAGTGCAAGACCCTGAGCCATTCCTCGCGCATCTCGGGGGTGGTGATCCAGTCCACAGTGCGCGCCGTGAGGGCGGCATGCAAGGCCTGAGTTCTGGGGTCGTCGAACACCCACACATCCAGCAAGATGTTGGTGTCAAGCACCAGCATGCTCAGGCTCCTCTGCGGTTGGATCCGGCCACCAGTTCAAAGCGGAACAATCGGCACTCGATGGGGCCGTTCCACACCGGCGTGCGGCGCGAGGCCTTCATGCGCATGCGACCGGGCAACTCCAGGTCGGGCGAAAGCACCCAGGCCTGCCAGCCGGCAAAGTGCTGCTTCCAGTGCGTGGCCAATCGCGCCATGAAGTCCTGACCATCGGCCACCTGGGCATGTTGCCGCGCACCAGCCACGCCAGCGGCCTCGATGCGCTCGCCATAGGGCGGATTGAGCACCATCCAGCCAGGTTGCTCGATGGGCGCATTGCGCTGCAAGGCATCACCACCGCGAAACTGCGTTGCCTGTGCCACCCCTGCCCGCTCGGCATTGCGGCGTGCAAAGTCAACCATGCGAAAGGCCACGTCGCTGCCAAACACGGGCGCCAAGGGCGCGTGAATCGCCGCCTGGGCTTGCTCGCGCATCTGCTTCCAGTCGGCCTGGGCAAAGGGCTTCAAGGCTTCAAAACCAAAGCGGCGAAGCAGGCCGGGTGCCATGCCACAGGCCACTTGCGCGGCTTCGATGACCAGAGTGCCGCTGCCGCAGCACGGGTCAAACAAGGGCAGGCCTTGTGAAACACCCGAAGGCGCATCGCCCAAGGGCTGGCTCCAGCCGCTCAAGGCCAGCAGAGCCGAGGCCAGGTTTTCTTTCAGGGGCGCGTCGCCTTTGTCCTCACGCCAGCCGCGCTTGAACAAGGGCTCGCCCGAGGTGTCGATGGACAGCTGCAAGGTGGACTCTTCCAAGTGCACATGCAAGCGCACATCCGGCCGGTGCGTGTCCACATTGGGGCGCTGGCCGGTGTGCTCGCGAAACCGGTCGGCCACGGCGTCTTTGACGCGCAAGGCCGCAAAGTGGATGCTCTTGAGCGGGCAACGGTTGGCGGTGACATCCACCTTGAGGCTACGCCGCACGTCAAACCACGTCTCCCAGGCCACACCCAGTGCGGCGGCATACACCTCGTCCTCGTTGCGATAGGGGCCACTGTGCACCTCAATGAGCACACGCTGCGCCAGGCGCGAATGCAGATTCAGCCGCATGATGCCCACGGCATCGGTGCGCAAGCGCACGCCCGTGCGCTCGATGCGCAGTTGCGACATGGGCAGATTCAGGAGGCTGGCCACCTCCGTGGCCAGCACCTCGGACAAGCCCAAGGGCACGGACACATAAACAGAAAAAAGACTCACAAGACCTTTCGCAATTGGGTCGGCGCGATGCGCATGGCCTCGCGGTACTTGGCCACGGTGCGGCGCGCGCAATCGATGCCCTGCTCCTTGAGCATGTCGGCAATCTGGTTGTCCGACAAGGGCTTTTTCGGGTTCTCGCTGGCAATGAACTGCTTGATGAGGGCGCGCACGGCCGTGCTCGATGCATTGTGGCCGCTCTCCGTGCCCAGGCCCGAGCCAAAGAAGTACTTCAATTCGAAGGTGCCCAGGGGCGTGGCCATGAACTTGGCCGTGGTCACCCGCGAAATGGTGGACTCGTGCATGCCCAGCTCATCGGCAATTTCGCGCAGCACCATGGGCTTCATGGCCAGCTCGCCATGCATGAAAAAAGACCGCTGCCGCTGCATGATGGCCTCGCTCACCCGCAAGATGGTGTCAAAGCGCTGCTGGATGTTCTTGATCATCCAGCGGGCTTCTTGCAATCGCTGCTGCAAGCCTGTGGCCGCCTCGGACTTGCCCGCCCCCTTGAGGGCATTGGCATAGTGGTCGTTGACCTTGAGTCGGGGCAGCACATCGGGGTTGAGCTGGACCTTGAAGCGCATGAGGCCGCTGCGGTCCACACCCGCGCGGGTGACGATCACATCGGGGATGACCTCTTGGCCTTGCACATCCACAAAGCGCCGACCGGGCTTGGGCTCCAGGCGCGAGATCAGGGTCAGTGCGGCCTTGACCAGGGCTTCGCTCGCAGCGGTGAGCTGGGCGAGCTTCTTGATGTCGCGCTTGGCCAGCAAGGCCAAGGGCTGCTGCAACATGGCCATCGCCACATCGCGCACCGCTGCGGCCTCGTCTTGCAGACTCATGGCTTGCAGCTGCAAGCGCAGGCACTCGGCCAGGTCGGCTGCGCCCACACCCGTGGGCTCGAGGTGCTGCAACAAGCGCCGTGCAACCTCGAATCGGTGCACCAACTCTTCGCGGGTCTCCAGGTCATCGCCCGCGAGGCCCGCGGCCAACTCCTCCAGCGAGTCGGTGAGGTAGCCGTCCTCATCGAGCGACTCGATCAAGAAACGCAGTGCTGCCTGGTCCTCTGCGCTCAGGCGCAGGGACAAGGCTTGCTGGTGCAGGAAATCGGTGAGCGACACATGCTGCCCCCTCAGGTCAGAGGCCGACACATCGTCATCCCCGCTGGCGTTTTTGGCAGGCGCGTCGCCACCCCATTCGGTGTCATTGGGGGACATGTCCACGCTGCCGTCGCCGTCCCAGCTCTCGGCCACATCGGCGGCCTCGGGCGTGGTGTCCGATACCTGGGACTCGGCGCGCGACTCCTCGCGCAAGTCACCCACCCCATCGGAGCTGGGGGTCCAGCTCTCTTCCTCGTCACGCTGGGTGGACGCCGCCGCATCGGCCTGGTTGAGGCCAAAGGCCTCGCGCTCTTCTTCTTCCAGATCCCGCTCGAGGAACGGGTTGTCATCGAGCATGTCCTCGATTTCCTGATTGAGTTCAAGGGTGGAGAGCTGAAGCAGCCGGATGGATTGCTGCAACTGGGGCGTGAGAGCCAGATGCTGTGAGACGCGGAGGGATAGGCCTTGCTTCATGGTCGAATGACAACGTCACATTCGGAAATGTTCGCCCAGATAGACCCGGCGTACATCGGGGTTCTCGACGATTTCAGTGGGCTTGCCCGCAGCCAGGACACGCCCTTCGTTGATGATGGCTGCGCGGTCACAAATGCCCAGGGTTTCACGCACATTGTGATCGGTGATCAGCACACCAATGCCCCTGGACTTGAGAAAGGCAATGATGCGCTGGATCTCGATGACCGCAATCGGGTCAATGCCCGCAAAGGGTTCGTCGAGCAAAATGAATCGGGGGTCGGTGGCCAAGGCGCGGGCGATCTCGACGCGGCGGCGTTCGCCGCCCGAGAGCGCCACAGCCGGCGAAGCCCCCAGGTGATCCACGCGCAAGTCCTTGAGCAGCTGCTGCAAGCGGTCTTCCACCCAGTCGGGTGAGCGCAGCTGCCCTTGCTCGTCCCTTTGCAGCTGCAAAACGGCCCTGACGTTGTCTTGCACATTGAGCTTGCGAAAAATGGACGCCTCTTGCGGCAAATACCCCAGCCCCATGCGGGCACGCTGATGGATGGGCATGTGCTGAATGGCTTGGCCATCGATGGTGATTTGCCCGCCATCGGATCGCACCAGACCCACGATCATGTAGAACGATGTGGTCTTGCCCGCGCCATTGGGGCCAAGCAAGCCCACCACCTCGGAGGGGCTGACTTCAATGGAGACATCATGGACCACGGTGCGACTGCCATACGACTTTTTCAGGTTGCGAGCCTGCAAGGCGTGGGAGCGGGGGGTGGCCTCGGTCATGGCTGGTTTTGACGTTTGGGGGTCAACACGGCACGCACCCGGTTGGAGGCTTTGTCGCTGCGGTTGTCGTTGCCCGAAAAAATCGAAAACTGGTCTTTGGGGTTTTCGTAGACGATGCGCTCGCCGGTGAATTCGTCGTTGAGTTGCGTGCCCATGTAGCGGCGCAAGCGCGCATCGCGGATGAGGGTCACCACATCGGCTTTGCCGTCGTATTCGATGCGATCGGCCTGGCCTTCAATCCACTCGTTCACACCCTCGCGCTTTTGGCGATAGAAGGCTTTCTCGCCCGGCTTGGGAATCACCTGACCAAATTGAAAACCCTGGGGATCCTCGCGCACTTCGATGCGGTCGCCCTTGAGGATGAGCGTGCCCTTGGTGAGCACCACCCGCCCCACAAAGACGCTGACTTGACGCAGGTCGTCGTGATCAAGCCGGTCGGACTCCACATTCATGGGTTTGTCGCGGTCAGCCCGCTCTGCCCAAGCAACCACGGGCGTCAAAGCAGCCAGACCTGCGAGGGTGAGGCACGCTAGAAAAATACGCGGCACAGAATTTGCTCGAAGTTTCACGCCGCCATTGTAGGTGGGGAAACGCAGCCTGGAACGGGAATTGCGTGGGGCTTATCGAATTTGTTTGACCAGGTGATCCACCACCTGCAAAGCCCGGCTCATGCTCCCTGCCAAGCCGCCGTCGACATAAAAGCGCCCGGCCACGCCCAGGGCAGGAACGCCCTCGACCTGATAGGCCTCCTGGAGCTGGGCAGCGCGCTTGGCTTTGCCCGCCACCCCAAATGAATTGAAGGTGGTCTCGAAGGCGGCGCGATCCACACCTTGCTTGGACACCCATTCAAAAATCGACTGGGGGGTGGTCAGGGGATTGCGTTCCACATGGATGGCGTGAAAGACCTTGCCATGGAGCTTGGGCAATTGGCCCATGGCATCGAGGCTGTAATACAGGCGTTGCTGGGGCTCGAAGTCGGCACGGAATCGCACGGGCACGCGCTTGAAGTCCACCGTGGGGGGGAGCTTGCCCAGCCAGGCATTGAGCTCGGGCTCAAAGGCGTTGCAGTGCGGACAGCTGTACCAGAAGAACTCCACCACCTCCACCTTGCCTTTGTCCGACTCCACCGGAGCGCGCTGCTTGAGGGCCAGGTAGTCCTTGCCCTCCTTGAATGCCTCAGGCGCAGACCAAGCGGGTGCGGTGGCACAGGCAGCCAGAGCAGACACCACAAATTGACGACGTTCCATGTGAAAGGCTCCCAGTTGACGGTTAACGCTGCACCCTGACCAGGGCGGCGTCGATCTTGATGGACTTGAATTTGACTTGCACTGCCTCTGCCTCTTCTTTGGTGGACAAGGGACCGACGCGAACCCGATACACCATGCGGCCGGCTTGCTCACGTTCGGTGACCTTGGTGTCAAAGCCTTGTTGCTGCAATTTGGCACTCAGGGCATCGGCATCGGCCTGGGTGCGGAATGCGCCCGCCTGGACAAAGTAGTTGAAGGGGTCAGAGGCCTGGACCCGCGAGCGCGCAAACGCGCCCAAAGGATCATTGGCCGCATCGGGGTCAGAGGCATTGGTGGGGGCAGGCGGCACATTCGCCCCATCGGGCGGCAGCACCGGACCAGCAGCCGGGGCTGGCGCGGGCGTGGGTGAACTGGCAGGGGCGGGCAACTTGGCGGCCTGGGCATCGGCCTCACTGCCCTCATCGCCTTTTTTCTGCGGGCGGGGCGCATTGCGACCATAGAGGGGCGCATTGGGGTCCCAATCCTTGTTGCGCTTGGCTTCGGCGGCTTCTTCGCCAGGATCCCGACTCACGCCCTTGTCCACGAACGGGATGGGCACTTTGCTCACATAAATGGCCACCACAAACGCCACAGCCAAGCCCACCAGCAAACCAATCACGAGGCCGAGAAACGTTCCGCCGCGCTGATTGCCAAAGAAAGAGTGGGATGGTGAAGAGCTCATGGTGGGTCTGTTGCTGGGCAGCCTGATCACTGAAACATGCTTGCGTGGCGCGGGTCACATCCGATCGGGCGCCGAAACGCCCAACATGGCCAATCCGTTTCGCAAGACCTGCGCCGTGGCGGCAACCAGCGCCAAGCGGGCCGACTGCACCTGGGCATTGTCCACCAGAATGCGTTCGGCGTCGTAGTAGCTGTGATAGGCCGCAGCGAGGTTGCGCAAATAAAAAGTCACATCGTGCGGCGCCACATCGGCGGCGGCCTCACGCAGCATGTCGGGGTACTTGGCCAGCTCCAGCATCAAGGCCTGGGCGGCAGGCGAGTCCAGCGGCGAGAGGTCCACCTCGGCCAAGGCGGTGTTGGCCTGGACGCCTTCGGGCAAGCCCTGGCGCAAGACCGAGCCAATCCGTGCGTGCGCGTACTGCACGTAGTAGACGGGGTTGTCATTGTTCTTTTGAACCGCCAGGTCCACGTCAAAGACGTATTCCGTGTCGGGCTTGCGGCTGAGCAGGAAAAACCGCACCGCATCTTTGCTGGTCCATTCGATGAGGTCGCGCAAGGTCACATAGCTGCCCGCGCGCTTGGAGATCTTGACCTCTTGCCCACCACGCATGACTCGCACCATGGTGTGCAACACATAGCCGGGGTAGTCGGTGGGCACCGCCAGCGACAAGGTCTTGGCCGCGGCCTGCAAGCCCGCACGCACCCGCGCAATGGTGCCGTGGTGGTCTGTGCCCTGGATGTTGACGACCTTGGCAAAGCCACGGCGCCACTTGGAGAGGTGGTAGGCCACATCGGGCACAAAGTAGGTGTAGCCGCCATCGCTTTTGCGCATGACGCGGTCTTTGTCATCGCCAAAGTCGGTGCTGCGCAGCCACAGCGCGCCGTCTTGCTCGTAGGTGTGGCCCGAGGCCTTCATGGCGTTCACGGCCTCTTCTACCTGGCCCGAGGTGTACAGGCTGGACTCCAAATAGTATTGGTCAAAGCGAACCGCAAAGGCCTGCAAGTCCAGGTCCTGCTCGTGGCGCAGATAAGCCACGGCGAACTGCCGAATGCCATCGAGGTCGTTCACATCCCCGCTGGCGGTGAATGCGCGGTCGTCGGCCTGGACGGTTTGTTTGGCCAGAAAGTCGTTGGCAATGTCCTGGATGTAGTCGCCGTTGTAGGCCGCCTCAGGCCATTGGGGGTCGCCAGGCTTGACGCCTTGCGCACGCAACTGGGTGCTGCGCGCGAGGGTGTCGATCTGCACGCCCGCATCGTTGTAATAAAACTCGCGATGCACCTGCCAGCCCTGGCTTTGCAGCAGATTGCAAATCGCGTCCCCCAACGCAGCCTGCCTGCCATGCCCCACATGCAGTGGCCCCGTGGGGTTGGCCGAGACAAACTCCACCAGGACACGTTCACCACGCGGCGCTTGAAGCCCATAGGCCTCGCCCTGGGCCAGGACGTCGCGCACGACTTGTTGCTTGGCGCTGGGCTTGAGGCGCAAATTGATGAACCCCGGCCCTGCGATCTCGGTGTGCTCGACCCAGGCCTTGAAGCCCTCGCAGGCAGTCAACGCCGCGATGAGCTGCTCGGCCACGGCACGCGGTGGCAATTTCAGGGGCTTGGCCAGCGGCATGGCCGCCGTGATGGCCCAGTCGCCATGCGCGGCCACCTTGGGGGATTCCAGTGCGGCTTGCGCCCCGGCGCCCGGGTGGAGTTGATCAAGACAAGTGGCCAGATCGGCCAGGAGTTGGGCTTTCACACGTTGCATGCGGGCGATTCTAAGGTTGGGGTGGACCTCAGCCCCATGGCATGATTGCGCCATGCAAACGCCAGACCGCACCGCCTTCACCCCCAGCCTCACTTGCGTCATGCCGGCCTACAACGAAGCGGTCAACCTGGACCGTGTGGTGCCCCTGGTGCTCCAAGCCCTCCTGGCCCTCTCGCCCAGGGTCGAAATCATTTTGGTGGACGATGGCAGCTCCGATGCCACCGGCGCGGTGATGGAGCGCCTGAGCCAGGCGCATGCCCAGGTGGTGTCGCTGGGCTTGTCGCGCAACTTTGGCAAAGAAGCGGCCTTGTCAGCGGGCATTGATGCCGCAGCCGGCGACGTGGTCTTTCTCATGGATTCAGATGGCCAACACCCGGTGAGCCTGCTGCCCGAGATGCTCAGCCACTGGCGACAAGGGGCCGATGTGGTGTATGCCGTTCGCCATACCCGACACGATCAGTCTTCACTGCATGCCTGGCTCACGGGTTGGTTTTACCGTTTGATCAACACGGGCTCGCGGGTCAAGATCCCAGCGCATGCGGGCGACTTTCGTCTGCTCGACCGCAGTGTGGTCAATGCCCTCAAGACGCTGCCCGAGACCAATCGCTTCATGAAAGGCTTGTATGCCTGGGTGGGGTATCGCAGCGTGGCCTTGCCCTATGAGCCGTTGGACCGCATGGGCGGGACCACCTCGTTTGGCCTCATGGGCGGTTTGTCGCTGGCTGTCACCGGGTTGGTCTCGTTTTCTGTGCTGCCTCTGCGGCTGCTTGCGCTGGTGGGCTTGCTGGTGTCGCTCTTTGCGCTGGGCTACGGCGCCTGGGTGATCTTTGAATATTTCTATTGGGGCATTGATGTGCCCGGCTATGCCACTTTGGTGGTGGCACTGATGTTCTTCAGCGGGGTGCAATTGCTGGGGCTGGGGTTGCTCGCCGAATACATTGGCCGCATATATGAAGAAGTCAAACGGCGGCCCCGTTACCTGGTGCGCTCCCGCAGCGGCCAGGGCCTGACGGACCACACACCGGACTGAACCCCATGCGCATGCTCTCCTCCGGGCTGCTGTTCCTGGCCGTGGGTCTCACGGCGGCTGGGGTTCATTTCGCCTGCTTTTGGGTCTTCACCCGTGGCGCCTCGCTCAACCCCTTGCTGGCCAACGCCCTGGCCTTCACTGTGGCCTTTGCCGTGAGCTTTGTGGGGCATCGCCGCTTGAGCTTTGCCGACCACGATCAGCCCCTGCTGCAAAGCCTGCGACGCTTTGGGGTCACCGCCTTGCTGGGCTTGCTCACCAGCGAAGGGGTGCTGGCCCTGGTCTGGCATGCGCTGGGCTGGCCAGACTGGTTGGGCGTGGTGATGGGGCAAGGCGTGGCGGCGGTGCAAACCTTTGTGCTGGGGCGCTGGTGGGCATTTGCCCGCGCCCACCCCAGCACCGATCAACCGCAAGCCACGCCGTAGCGTTGGGCCAGATCAGGCCACTGGGCACCCGAGAGGAATTCCCATTCGTGCACGCGCGCGGCGCCAATGGCATCGTCGGCATCGGCCACCAGTGCCGGGTGCACCATCAACACCGCACTGGGCGACTGCACCGAGGCCTGCAGCCACTGCCCCATGTGCGCGGCAAACACGCCAGGTGTTGGGTCAAAGTCGTAAACCCCGAGCAGCGGGCCACGCAAGCGCAGCGCGCAGGCCTGGGCGCGCTGGGCCAATGCGTGCGCGCCCCAGGCATCGATGACCGAGGCCTTGAGGCGCTCAGACCACGACGCGGATTGCGTCACCACCACACGGGACCACCGCAACCAGGGTGCCTGGCTGCCATAGCGGTGGCTGAGGGTGTGCAACAAGGCCTCACGGATCACCGGGAACTGATGAATGTGCTGATGCCCATCCACATGGCTGGGCGGGGCTTGCCACACCGATTCAAAGGCATCGAGCTGGCGCCCGATCTCGCGCTCGACGTGAGGGCGGGACAAGCCACGCACGGCAGAGCGCCCCATCAACGCACCCAGGCCCAGGCCATGACCTTGCGCCTGGGCAAACGCACTGGTCCAGTCCAGATGCAAGCCGATGCTGGCTTGCTGTGCGAACGGCTTGAGGGCGTGGGCATCGCTGGACCAGCGCGGTGAACAGACCATGACGCTGGTGGCATGGATGCGCCGCTGCGCGAGCAAACGCACAATGGCCTCGCTCACCGCTTGGCTCGCGGCGTAATCGTCGGCGCACACGCACAGGCCCTGGGGCGCGTTGGCGTTGGCAGTTGAAGGCGAAGCAGCAGGATCGGGCATGAGGGTGTCACAGGTGACGCGTTGGCCGCATTTTCACCCCTAGACTTGCGGCATGAATGATTCCTCTGCCATGCCCTCATCCAGCGCCAGCACTTCGCAGCTGGCGCACCTGTCTGTGGTCTGGTTCGTGCCCGTGATGGGCTGGGCCGGCCTGGCCTTGGCCTGGCGGGCTGCCGGACTGCACTGGCCCTGGGCGCACACCGTGTCGACCGTGGCGGCTTCGGTGGCCGCAGCCTGGCTGGGCTTCATGCTCCTGGCTCAGACGCTGCGGCTGATGCGCCATCCGCAGGCCATGGCCGCCGATGCGGCACATCCCGTGCGGCGCAATGCCTTTGCGGCCGCGCCCATCTCCCTGGCCTTGCTGCTGGCCTGGACCGAATCGGCCTTGGCCTTGCCGCGCGAGGGGCTGGTGGTGGGCTTTGTCATCGCATCGGTGTGGCAATGGCTCACCACGCTGTGGATCCTCAGCCGCTGGCTCAAACCTGGTCCCGCCAGCGAACAACCCTGGGCACTCATCAACCCCATGCTGATCATCCCCGTGGTGGGCAATGTGATCATGCCCCTGGTGGGGCTGCCCCTGGGTTTGAATGCCTGGTCATGGGCGCACCTGTCGATTGGCCTCTTCTTGTGGCCTGTGGTGGTGAGCCTGTTGCTGGTGCGCGTGACGCTGGCTGGCGGTCTGCCCCCACCCTTGCAACCGACTTGGTTCATCCAGTTGGCCCCACCATCGGTGTTGGGCGCCTTGGCCCTGTCGTCGCAAGCCCCCAGCATCTGGGTGTGGCTGTGCTGGGGTTTTGCGCTGTTCGTGCTCACCTGGGTGCTCACCACCTGGCAAAGCCTCAAGGCCTTGCCTTTTGGCATGCCGCATTGGGGCATGAGCTTTCCAAGCATGGCCTTCACCGCCCTCACCTTGCGCCTGACCCAAACCCCTGAAGGGGGTTGGCTCTTGCCCCTGGCCATGCTGCTGTTGGCCCTGGGCACCGCCTTGCTGCTGTGGCTCACCGCCATGAGCTGGCGCCAGCGCGCCGCCTTACTCAGGCCAGAACAAGCCCATGCCAAATGAATGGGAACGCTTATCATCTTTGTTTTCCCTAAACCAAGCTCATTGCCGCGCTGGTGTCTGATCGGTGCGCGCGCAGGGCGATTCGAGTAAGAGGCTTTCCATGACCGCACGCACGACCGAACACCGTTTGCACGTCGCCAACGAACTGCATCAATTCATTGAACAACAGCTCTTGCCCGCTGTGGGTGTGAAAAGCGCTGCTTTCTGGAAGGGCTTTGATGCCATCGTGGCTGACCTCGCCCCCCGCAACATCGCCTTGCTTGCTGAACGCGACCGCCTGCAATCGGCGCTGGACGATTGGCACCGCGCCCATCCCGGCCCCATTGCCAAGGCCGCCGACATGAAGGCCTATCAAAAGTTCCTGCATCAGATTGGTTACATGGTGCCCGAGCCCAAATCAGCCCAGGCCACCACACAGAATGTGGATGACGAGCTGGCCAAGCTCGCTGGCCCGCAATTGGTGGTGCCCATCCTCAATGCCCGCTATGCCCTCAATGCGGCCAATGCACGCTGGGGGTCGCTCTACGACGCGCTCTACGGCACCGATGCAATCTCCGAGGCCGATGGCTGCGAGCGGGGCACGGGCTACAACCCCAAGCGTGGCGCCAAGGTCATCAACTACTGCCGCCATGTGCTGGACCGCTGCGCGCCGCTGAAAAAAGGCTCCCATGTGGACAGCGTGGGCTATGCCATGGTCAAGGGTGAGCTGGTGGTGAGCCTCAAAGATGGCAGCCGCAGCAAGCTGGCCGATGCCAAACAATGTGTGGGCTACCAGGGCGATGCGGCCAAACCCAGCGCCGTGCTGTTTGTCCACCACGGCCTGCACCTGGACCTGCAATTCAACAGCCAGCACCCCATTGGCAAGACCGATCCCGCTGGCGTGTGTGACCTCGTGGCCGAATCTGCGCTCTCCACCATCCTGGACCTGGAAGACTCGGTGGCTGCGGTGGATGCCCAAGACAAGGTGCTGGCCTATCGCAACTGGATGGGCATTCTGGACGGCAGCCTGAGCGAGACCGTGAGCAAGGGTGGCAAGTCCTTCACCCGCACCCTCAACCCCGATCGCCACTACACCAAGCCCAGTGGCAAAGGCCAGGTGAGCCTGCACGGCCGCTCGCTGCTGTTCGTGCGCAACGTGGGTCACCTGATGACCAACCCGGCCATCCTCTACACCGATGCGCAAGGCCAATCGCGCGAAATCCCCGAAGGCATCCTCGACGCCGTCATCACCACCACGATTGCCCTCGTCGACTTGCACAAGAAAAAGGATCACCCCTTGCGCAACAGCCGCACGGGCAGCGTCTACATCGTCAAGCCCAAGATGCACGGCCCGGCCGAAGTGGCCTTTGCCGACGAACTCTTTGGGCGCGTGGAAAAGATGCTGGGTCTCAAGCCCTCCACCGTCAAGCTGGGCATCATGGATGAAGAGCGCCGCACCAGCGTCAACCTCAAGGCCTGCATTGCCGCTGCCAAGAGCCGCGTGGCTTTCATCAACACCGGCTTTTTGGATCGCACCGGCGACGAGATGCACACCTGCATGCTGGGCGGTCCCGTGATGCGCAAGGGCGACATGAAAACCAGCGCCTGGCTCACCGCCTACGAGAAGAACAACGTCATGGTGGGCTTGCAGTGCGGCCTGCGCGGGCGCGCCCAGATCGGCAAAGGCATGTGGGCCATGCCCGACCTCATGGCCGACATGCTCAAAGCCAAAATCGCTCACCCCATGGCGGGCGCCAACACCGCTTGGGTGCCCAGCCCCACAGCGGCCACCTTGCATGCCATGCACTACCACCAGGTTCATGTGGGTCAATTGCAAAAGCAAATGGAAAAAGGCTTTGCCAAGCAAGATGCCAAGGCTGCCCGCCAGGCGGTGCTCAACGACTTGCTCCACTTCCCCGTGGTGGCTGCGGCCAATTGGACCGCCGAGCAAAAGCAGGCCGAACTCGACAACAACGCCCAGGGCATTCTGGGCTATGTGGTGCGCTGGGTGGACCAGGGCGTGGGCTGCTCCAAGGTGCCCGACATCAATGGCGTGGGCCTCATGGAAGACCGCGCCACGCTGCGCATTTCCAGCCAGCACATGGCCAACTGGCTGCACCACGGCGTGGTGAGCGAGCAGCAGGTGCGCGAGACCTTCGAGCGCATGGCCAAGGTGGTGGACGGACAAAACGCGGGCGACGCGGCCTATCACCCCATGGCTGGCCACTTTGCACAAAGTGCGGCCTACAAGGCGGCCTGCGATCTGGTCTTCAAGGGCAAGGAGCAGCCCAGTGGCTACACCGAGCCTTTGCTGCACGCCTGGCGTCTGAAGGTCAAGGCCGCTTGAAGTTGGCCTGAATCGGCGGGGGGTTGATCTGGGCCAGCATCAGACCCAGGTTGCGCCCCGAGCGGTTGACCGCGTTCCACCATTTGCTGAACGAGGGCATGGGTTCCTCGAGCGTGGGCCACAGCCTGGGCCATTCGTGAACCACCCAGTTCACGCCCGGCCACAGGTTCATGTGCGGGTGCGCGTACACATGCACCTGCTTGGCGGCTGACAAGGCCTTGGCCCATTCTTCAGCATTGGCCATCCACACCTGATCGGCCATGTCTTTCATGCGCGCGCCCACAAAGCGCCAGCGCGCATGCCGCCAAGGCCATCTCTGCATGATGTGGGTCTCAAAGCCGGCCACCCGCACGGCATCGCTGGGCAAGCTGGCTGGCGCATGCCCCAGGCTCCAGGGATGAATGAACCAGACGTCGCGCTGCATGATGGCCTCTGGTGACACCGCGCCCGTCGTGATGGCCACATCCTCGGGCGGCAGCGCACTCACCTTGGGACACACCATGGGCTCGCGCGAGCCATCGCGTTGCGCAAAGGTGGCCTTGCTTTGTGCCATCCATTCGATGGTCTCCATGTCCTTGTCGATCACGGTGTTGAAGCTGTGCCACTGCGATGGGGCATGCCTGGCCACGTTCTCGGCATTGAACAGATACGGCTTGCTGCTGGCCGTGCCCGTCACCCATTGCCAGCTCAGGTGGTTGCTCGCCAACTCGCCGTCGAGCAGCAAGGCATGCATCCAGTCGGCGCCAACGCGCCAATGGACTTTGCGCAAATGCACCAGGTAGCTCGCCAGCCACAAGCGCGCGTGGTTGTGCAAATAGCCCGTGTCATACAGCGCCTGAATCGACTGGTCGATCATGGGAATGCCTGAGGTGGCCGTCACGATGTCCTCGGGCATGTGATCGAGCAAGGTCATGGGGGGCAAAGGGCCGGCATGCAGGTCTTGCAAGATGCCGTCGCCCAGGTGGGCTTGCACATGCAGGTGATATTCGCGCCAGCCCAGTTCGTAAATCAGCTTGTGCTGAATGGCCAGGCGATGTTTGCGGTGCAGGTACTCCGCCAACTGCGGCACGCTCACCAGGCCATGCGTGAGATAGGGCGAGAGGCGAGTGACCGCGCCTTCGATGTGATTGCGGCTTTGGGCATAGCGATACGGGTGAATGGCCTCCAGCCGCATCTCTACCCCCTCGAGTGCGGGCGCGAACCAGTTGAAGTCCTGCAACTCACGCAGTTCGTCCTGGAGGCTGGGGCTCTCCAAGGTGTGCTCCTTCAGGATTGAAGGCATTGAGTCAGTCCATCCCAGAACAGCGCGCCCACATCGCAGCCCGTCTGATCCATGATCTCGCGAAAGCAGGTGGGGCTGGTGACGTTGATCTCGGTGAGGCAAGCGCCAATGATGTCCAGCCCCATGAGCAGCAAACCGCGGCCTTGCAGGCGCTGGGCCACCGTCTGGGCAATGCGCAAATCGGATTCGCTCACCGGCTGGGCCACGCCCTTGCCTCCGGCAGCCAGGTTGCCACGCACCTCCCCGCCTTGGGGAATGCGTGCCAGGCAATAGGGCACCACCTCACCCGCGATGACCAGCACCCGCTTGTCGCCCTGGGTGATCTCGGGGATGTAGCGTTGCACCATCACCGATTGCGCGCCATCGCGATTGAGGGTTTCGATGATGCCGCCCAGATTCAGACCGTCTGGCCCCACGCGAAAAATGCCCATGCCTCCCATGCCGTCCAGGGGCTTGAGGATGATGTCGCCATGCTGTCGATGGAAGGCGCGGATGTCATCGGCCTGGCGCGTCACCAGCGTCGGGCTGATGAGGTCGGCGCAGGCCATGATGGCCAGCTTTTCGGGGTGGTCGCGCAAAGCGCGCGGTGAATTGAAGACCCGCGCACCCTCTCGTTGGGCCTGTTCGAGCAGGTGCGTGGCATAGAAATACTCGCTGTCAAACGGCGGGTCGGCGCGCATGAGCACCACGCCAAAGTCGCGCAAGGCTTTGGTCTGGCTCGCTTGCACCTGAGCCCATTGCTGGGTGTGGGCATCGGCTGCGACATCGAGCAGGTGCAGGCGTTGCACCTGGGCTTGCACCGTCTGGCCGCTTTGCCAGAACACGTCACGCGGCGTGGTCAACCACACGGCGTGGCCACGGCGCTGGGCCTCGCGCATCATCACATAGGTGGTGTCCTTGTAGACCTTGAAGTCTTCAACCGGATAGGCAACGAAGAGGACATCCATGGGGGCTTTCTGGCTCAGATCTCGATCTTGCTGCCCAACTCCACCACGGAGTTGCTGGGCAGCTTGAGGAAGTCAGCGGCCGCGCTGGCGTTGAGGTGCATTTGGGCAAAGAGCTTTTCGCGCCAGGTGGCCATGCCACCGCCCACGCGGGGAACGATGGAATCTCGTGAAAGAAAGTAGCTCGTGGTCATGGGTTCCACCTCGAAGCCCTGGCCGCGAATGAGCGACAGCGCCGAGGGCACATCGGGGTCATTCTTGAAACCGTAGTGAATGATCACGCGCCAGCAGTCGTGGCCCAGGGGCTCCACCACCAGGCGCTTGTCCATGGGGATCCAGGGCACTTCGTGGTTTTGCACGGACACAAACAAGTTGGTCTGGTGCAGGACCTTGTTGTGCTTGAGGTTGTGCAGCATGGCATTGGGCACACTTTCCGGGTCCGCATTGAGGAAGACCGCCGTGCCCGCCACACGGGTCGGTGGCGCAACAAAGACGGCATCCAGAAAGTCCGACAGGCTCAAAGCATCCTGGCGCTGCTTGTTGGTGAGCAGCTCACGGCCATCGCGCCAAGTCAGCATGAGGGTGAGCACGGCCCCGGCAATGACCAGCGGGAACCAGCCGCCGTCGGCCAGCTTGAGCAGATTGGAAGCCCAGAAGAAAAAGTCCACCACGAAAAAGATGGAGGTCGCACCAATGCACAGCCACAGGGGGTACTTCCAGGTGTAGCGGATCACAAAGAAGGTGAGCACGGTGGTGATGAGCATGTCGGTGCACACCGCAATGCCGTAGGCCGCTGCCAGGTTGCTGGAGGACTTGAACATCAGCACGGCGAGCACGATGGCCACAAACAGGCCCCAGTTGACGATGGGCATGTAGATCTGACCTGTGTCGCGCACACTGGTGTGCTGGACCTGCAGGCGCGGCAAAAAGCCCAGCTGAATGACTTGCTTGGTGACGCTGAATGCGCCCGAGATCAAGGCCTGCGAGGCAATCACCGTGGCCGCCGTGGCCAAGCCCACCAAGGGGTAGAGCAGCCAGTCGGGCGCCATCAGGAAGAAGGGGTTTTCCTTGGCTTCGGGGTTGGAGAGCAGCAAGGCCCCTTGACCAAAATAGTTCAGGGTGAGCGAGGGCATGACGATGACAAACCAGGCCAGGCGGATGGGTTGGCGACCAAAGTGGCCCATGTCGGCATACAGGGCTTCGCCACCGGTCACGCACAAGACCACCGCACCCAGGATGATGAAGGTGGTGCCGGGTTGCTCAACGATGAACCGGAATGCGTAGTAGGGGCTGATCGCCCACAGGATGCCGGGGTTGGCAGCGATGTGATAGATGCCCAACCCTGCAATGACGATGAACCACACGGCGGTGATGGGGCCAAAGAACTTGCCAATGCCCCCCGTGCCGCGCTTTTGCACCCAAAAGAGCAAAAACAAAATCACCAGGGTGAGTGGGATCACATATTTGGAGAAGCCCGGGGAGATGACCTGCAGGCCTTCAACCGCCGAGAGCACCGAAATGGCCGGGGTGATCACGCCATCGCCATAAAACAGACAGGTGCCAAAAATCCCCACCAGCATCAACACAGACCTCAGCCGGGGTTTGTCGCGCACCGAGGAAGAGGCCAAGGCCAGCATGGCCACCAGGCCACCTTCGCCGTTGTTGTCCGCGCGCAGCACCAGCGTCACATACTTGATGGAAACGATGGTGGTGAGCGTCCAGAAAAACAGCGACAAGATGCCAAAGACGTTGTCGGGCGTGAAGGCCACATGCCCGGATGCAAACACTTCTTTGACGGCATACAGCACCGAGGTGCCAATGTCGCCATACACGACGCCCAGGGCGCCCAGGGTGAGCCCTGCCAGGGCATTCTTGTTGTTCGAACTCATGTCAGTCGTACTGCTCGGCTTGCGGGTCATGGGCTTCAAGCTCGAGGCTTGCCGCCAGCATGGCCAGTCGGCCAATCACTCCATACATGTAAAAACGGTTGGGGGTGCTCAAACCCGGCTTGATGCCGGGCTGGGGCGTGTGCGCACTTTGCTCAAACGCCAGGGGCACAAAGCTCGATCCCGGCGCATTGAGGTTTTCATCCACACCGCGCTCGGCATGAACGCGATAAAAGCCGCCGACCACGTAACGGTCCATCATGTAGACGACCGGTTCGGCCACGGCATCGTTGAGGCGTTCGTGCGTGATCACGCCTTCTTGGATGATGACTTCATTGACGGCCTGCCCGTCTTTGATGACGCTCATCTTGTTGCGGGTGCGGCGGTTGAGTTGATCGACCTCTTTGGCATCGCGCACCGTCATGATGCCCATGCCATACGTGCCGTTGTCGGCCTTGATCACCACAAAAGGCTTTTCGAGGATGCCGTATTCCTTGTACTTGCGGCGAATGCGCGTGAGCAAGGCATCGACTTCTTCTCGCACGCACTCAAAGCCCGTGCCTTCATTGAAGTTGACCTGGCCGCATTGAGAAAACATGGGGTTGATGAGCCAGGGGTCGATGCCCAGCATCTTGCCAAAGCGCTTGGAGACCTCTTCGTAGGTGGTGAAGTGGTGGGTCTTGCGCCGCACATGCCAGCCCGCATGCAAGGGGGGCAAGAGGAACTGCTCGTTGAGGTCTTCCAAAATGCCTGGCACCCCGGCGCTCAAGTCGTTGTTGAGCAAGATGGTGCAGGGGTCGAAGTTCTTCAGACCCAGGCGGCGCTGGGTGCGAATCACCGGCTCGAGCAACACGCTGTCGCCCGAGGGCAGGTCGATGGTGGTGTCGGTCTTGATGTCCGGGTTGATGGAACCAATGCGCACATTCAGGCCAGCCATGTGGAAGATGCGCTGCAACTGAGCCACGTTGCTCAGGTAGAACAGGTTGCGCGTGTGGTTCTCGGGGATGAGTAAGAGGTTGCGCGCCTCGGGGCAGATTTTTTCAATGGCCGCCATGGCCGCCTGGACGGCCAGGGGCAGCATCTCGGGGGTCAGGTTGTTCCAGCCGCCAGGATAGAGGTTGGTGTCCACGGGCGCGAGCTTGAAGCCCGCATTGCGGATGTCCACCGAGCAGTAAAAGGGGGGCGTGTGCTCCATCCATTCCAGCCGAAACCAGCGCTCGATGGCGGGCATGGAATCGATGATGCGCTGCTCGAGTTCGTTGATGGGACCGGTGAGGGCCGTGATGAGATGAGGCACCATGGGAATAACCGCTTTTCAGTGACGGGTTTGGCCTTCGCCCAAAACCACATATTTCAGGGAGGTCAGGCCTTCGACCCCTACAGGGCCACGGGCATGGAATTTATCGGTCGAGATGCCGATTTCGGCACCGAGCCCATATTCAAAGCCATCCGCAAATCGCGTGCTGGCGTTGATCATGACACTCGCTGAATCCACTTCGCGCAAAAACCGCTGCCCATGCACATGATCGCGCGTGAGGATGGCATCGGTGTGATGCGAGGAATAGTGATTGATGTGGGCAATGGCTTGGTCCAGGCCAGCCACCACCTTGATGCTGATGATGGGCGCGAGGTATTCCTCGTACCAGTCTTGCTCGGTGGCATCGACCACCTTGGCGCCTGGCACACCTTGCAGCAAGGCCTTGGCCTCGGGGCAACAGCGCATCTCCACCCCTTTCTGAGCGAACACTTGACCGATGCGCGGCAGAAAGCGCGCAGCCACGCCCTTGGCCACCAGCAGGCTTTCGGTGGCGTTGCAGGGGCTGTACTTCTGGGTCTTGGCGTTGTCCACCACGGTCAAGGCCATGTCCAGATCGCAGGGGTCATCCACATAGGTGTGGCAGTTGCCATCGAGGTGCTTGATCACCGGCACCTTGGCTTCGCGGCTGATGCGCTCAATCAGGCCTTTGCCGCCGCGCGGGATGATGACATCCACCCACTGGGGCATGGCAATGAGCAAGCCCACGGCTTCGCGGTCGGTGGTGGGGATGAGTTGAACGGCCTCGGGGGGCAAGCCGGCTTCGCCCAGGGCTTGCTGCACACAGCGGGTCAAAGCCTGGTTGGATTCGATGGCCTCGGAGCCGCCGCGCAGGATGCAGGCATTGCCCGACTTGATCGACAGGGAGGCAGCCTCGATGGTGACGTTGGGGCGGCTTTCGTAAATCATGCCAAAGACACCGATGGGCACCCGCATTTGCCCCACGCGAATGCCGCTGGGCAATTGGGACAGACCGCTCACCTGGCCAATGATGTCGGGCATGGCGGCGAGTTGTTCGCAGCCTTGGGCACAGGTTTGCAAGGTTTTGGCATCCAGCTTGAGCCGATCGAGCATGGGGCCTTGCAAGCCGTTGGCCGCCGCACGCCGGACTTCCTGTTCGTTCACAGCCTGCAAGGCCGGGCTTTGTTCGCGCAACAGGCGCGCGAGCGCATGCAAGGCACGCTGGCGCTGCGCGGCGCTGGACTGCGCCATGCGATGGGACGCTTGCCGTGCTTGCGCGCCCAGGGCTTCAAGCGTGTCGTGAAGGGTGTGCACCGTCATACGGCTCATTTTGACAGACTCGGGTCATGCGCTGTGCCCAGTCCGCCAGGGCTGACCAGGCATCCTGGGGCCAATTCGGGTGGCGCAAGCCCTTGACCACCCCGTCCACCTGATGGGCCATCTGCAACCACTGCCGCAAAAGGGCGGGGCTAAGCCGGGGCAGGATGCGCTCAAAGAGGCGCTCGCGCACACCCCAGATGCGTTGTTCCCTCAAGGCCATGGCCATGGGCTGCCCGTCTTGCACCGCCTGCTTGAGCCGGTAGAGGGCGCGCACATCGTCAGCCAGGGTGTAGTGCACCAGCACGGCGGCCACGCCTTCGCCTTGCAGACCATCGAGCATGCGCTGCACGCGGGCGCTGCGCCCCGTCCAGACGGCATCGCGCAGTTGGAACACGTCGTAGCGCGCCACATTGAGCACGGCTTGCTCGACGGCCTCCAGGCTCAACTCGCCTGCGGGGTGCAGCAAGGCGAGCTTTTCTATTTCCTGATGGGCAGCGAGCAAATTGCCCTCCACACGGTCAGCAAAAAAGGCCAGGGTTTGGGCGCCAGCCTCGCCATCGGCCACGCGCTGGCCGTGGCGGGCAAGGCGCTGGGCTATCCAGGCTGGCAGGGCCTGACGCGAGACAGGGTCCACCTGAATCCAGGCGCCGTTGTGCACCAGGGCATTGACCCAGCCCGATTTGCGCTGGGTGGCGTCCAGCGCTGGCACCACCACCATGCCCATCACCGCGTCGTCTTGCTGGAGTTGTTCAGCCCAGTCCTGCAAGGCCTGGCTGCCCTCTTTGCCAGGCTTGCCCGTGGGGATTTGCACCTCAATGAGCTTGCGATCGGCAAACAAGCCCAGACTGGCCGTTTGCTGGGAGAGCACCCGCCAATCGAAATCATTGCCCGAGGCGATGACCACCTCGCGCTCGGCCACGCCCTGGGCACGCGCGGCCTGGCGAATCGCATCCTGGGCTTCCATGGCTTGCAAGGGCTCGTCGCCACACACCACATAGAGCTTGCGCAAGCCCTTTTGCAAGTGCTCAGGCAAGCGTGAGAGAGGGACATCCATGGGCGCGGTCGCCGGCGCTCTTAGCGCAGCTTGACGTTGGCCAATCGGCGCAAGAGTTGCTGCAACACGTCGTCGCGCATCTCGGCATAGAGCATTTGCTCTTCGGTTTCCTTGGACAAGGCCGCCGATTCAGAGAAGGAGATGTCGCGGCGCTGGGTGAGGGTGGTGTTGGGCAACAGCTCCACGCCACGGCGGTCCACCACCCTGAAAGAGACGCTCAGGCGCAAATTGAATTCGCGCACTGCGCCAGTGGCGGTGCGCCCCGTGATCTCTTTGAAGGGCACTTCATTGCCCAGGATCAGCACCACCTGCGCCTGCTCTCGCTCGCGCGAGTCGGTGGTGACCTTGAGGCCGTCTATGCCTTGCAGGTTGCGCACCACAGACTGGAACATCACCGAGCTGCTGGGGCCATCGAGGTGCAGGTGCTGGAAGTTGAAGCTGGGCGGCTGGCGCAAGGCAAAACCGCAGCCCGCGAGCAAGGCCAACCCCAGCGAACACAAAGCCCACAGGGAGCAGCGCAATAGATGTCGGCGCAGTGGCATGTCAGATCACCACATTGACCAGGCGGCCAGGCACCACGATCACCTTTTTGGCCGACGCGCCGTTGGATTGTTTGACCCAAGCCTCGCTGGCCAGGGCGACGGCTTCGATGGCCGCACGGTCCGCCTTGGCGGGCACGAGGATGCTGCCCCTGAGCTTGCCGTTGATTTGCAGCATCAACTCGATCTCGTCTTGCACCAGGGCCGTGTCGTCCACCTCGGGCCACGGCGCATCGAGCAAGTCGCCCCACTGGCGGCTGTAGCCCAGCTCCTGCCACAAGCAGGCGCTGATGTGCGGACAAGCGGGATAGAGGATGCGCAAGAGGATGGACAACCCCTCGGTCAGCGCCGCCGTGTCGCCCGCACTGCCATCGCACTCAAAGGCCTCCAGCGCATTGAGCACCTTCATGCAACCCGACACCACGGTGTTGTATTGCATGCGCTCGTAATCGTGGCTGACTTGTCGCAGCACCACATGGACCTCACGGCGCAAGGCCTTGGCCTTGGCCCCCCATTGGGGCTGAGTGGCCGCTGCGGCATTGGCGGCCACCAAGGCCGCTTCATGCTTGTGGGCAAAGTTCCACACGCGGCGCAGGAAACGGTAACTGCCCTCCACGGCCGCGTCATTCCACTCGAGCGTGGCTTCGGGCGGCGCGGTGAACATGGTGTAGAGGCGCGCCGTGTCAGCGCCGTATTTCTCGATCAGGTCTTGCGGATCCACCCCGTTGTTTTTGGACTTGGACATGGTGCCCACGCCCTCATAGGTGATGGCCGTGCCCGCAGGCAAGTCGCCCACGGCCTGCTTGAGCTTGGCGCCCACCACCTTGCCCGCCTCGTCGAGCACATGCTCCACGTCCTGAGGCCAGAAATATTCAATGCCCCCCGCTTCGCCGCGCCGGGAATAAATGTGGTTGAGCACCATGCCCTGGGTCAGCAAGCGCTTGAAGGGCTCGTCGATGCTGACCAGACCCAAATCGCGCATGACCTTGGTCCAGAACCGCGCGTAGAGCAGGTGAAGAATGGCGTGTTCAATGCCACCGATGTACTGGTCCATGCCGCCGTTTTGCATCCAGTAGCGGGTGCCCTCGGCCACCATGGCCTGGTCGTTGGTGGGATCGCAATAGCGCATGTAGTACCAGGACGAATCGACAAAGGTGTCCATGGTGTCGGTTTCGCGGCGGGCGGGCTTGCCGCACACCGGGCAGGTCACGCCGGCGTGAAAGCCCGCGTGCTTGTTCAAGGGATTGCCAGAGCCATCGGGCACGCAGTCTTCGGGCAGGACCACGGGCAGGTCTTTTTCGGGCACAGGCACCGCGCCATGCTCGTCGCAGTGGATGATGGGAATGGGTGTGCCCCAGTAGCGCTGGCGGCTCACACCCCAGTCGCGCAAACGCCAGGTGGTTTTCTTTTCGCCCAGGCCTTTGGCGGCCAGCAACTCGGCCACCTTGGTGACGGCGGATTGACAGCCCAGGCCATCAAGCTCGCCGGAGTTGACGCACACCCCGTCCTTGGTCGAGTACCACTCTGCCCAGGCGCTGGCATCGAATGCGGGCGCAGAGGCAGCCTGCCCAGCACCTGCGGCCACCACCTGCTTGATGGGCAACTGGTACTTGAGCGCAAACGCAAAGTCACGCTCGTCGTGCGCGGGCACGCCCATGACTGCGCCGTCGCCATAGCTCATGAGCACATAGTTGCCCACCCAGACCTCGACTTGCTCGCCCGTGAGCGGGTGCCTGACATGAAGGCCTGTGGGCATGCCCTTTTTCTCTTGCGTGGCCATTTCGGCCTCAGTGGTCCCACCGGTTTTGCATTCTTCGAGGAAGGCTGCCAAGGCCGGATTGCGGGCAGCGGCGTGCAAAGCCAGTGGGTGTTCAGCCGCCACGGCGCAAAAGGTCACGCCCATGATGGTGTCGGCGCGGGTGGTGAAGACGTACATCTTGCCGTCGCCGATGAGCTGGCCGTCGGCACCCCGGATGTCGTGCGGGAACGCAAAGCGCACGCCTTCGCTCTTGCCGATCCAGTTCTCCTGCATCAGGCGCACCTTGTCAGGCCAGCCGTTGAGGCTGGCCTTGTCGTTGCCAAGCTGCACATGGTCGAGCAGCTCTTGCGCATAGGCGGTGATATTGAGGTAGTAGCCGGGGATTTCACGCTTTTCGACCAAGGCGCCCGTGCGCCAGCCACGGCCATCGATGACCTGTTCGTTGGCCAGCACCGTCTGGTCCACCGGATCCCAGTTGACGATTTGGGTCTTGCGGTAGGCAATGCCTTTTTCGAGCATCTTGAGGAACAGCCACTGGTTCCACTTGTAATAGGCGGGCGAGCAGGTGGCGACTTCGCGCGACCAGTCGATGGCCAGGCCCATGGCCTGCATCTGCCGCTTCATGTAGGCGATGTTGTCGTAGGTCCACTTGGCTGGCGGCACCTTGTTCTTCATGGCCGCGTTCTCGGCGGGCAGGCCAAAGGCGTCCCAACCCATGGGCATGAGCACGTTGAATCCCCGCATGCGCAAGTGGCGCGTGAGCATGTCGTTGATGGTGTAGTTGCGCACATGACCCATGTGCAGCTTGCCGCTGGGATAGGGCAGCATGGAGCAGGCGTAGAACTTGGGCTTGCTGGGGTCTTCGGTGACGCGGTAGGCATCGCGTGCGCGCCATGCGGCATGCACGCTGGCTTCGACCTGCGAAGGGGTGTAGAGGTTGTCCATGGTGAGAATCAGCGCAGGCCCAACACGTCAAACATGTCGTAGAGGCCGTGGGTCTTGTCGGTCAAAAAGCGTACAGCGCGAAGGCTGCCCTGGGCGTAGGTCTCGCGCGAGGCCGAGCGGTGGGTGATTTCGATGCGCTCGCCCGTGCCCGCAAACATGGCGGTGTGGTCTCCCACGATGTCGCCGCCACGGATGGTGGCAAAGCCAATGGTGGAGGGGTCGCGCTCGCCGGTGTGACCTTCACGGGCGTAGACGGCACAGTCTTTGAGGTCGCGCCCCAGGGCGCTGGCGATGACTTCGCCCATCTTGAGGGCTGTACCCGAGGGAGCATCCACTTTGTGGCGGTGGTGGGCTTCAATGATTTCGATGTCGTAACCCGTGGCCAGGGCCTTGGCAGCGGTCTCTAGCAGCTTGAGGGTGACGTTCACGCCCACGCTCATGTTGGGCGCCATGACCACGGCAATGCGTTGGGCGGCCTGGGCGATCTCGGCTTTTTGGGCTTCGGTGAAGCCCGTGGTGCCAATGACCATGTTCACCCCCATCTGGGCGCAGACCTTGAGGTGCGCCATGGTGCCCTCGGGGCGGGTGAAGTCGATGAGCACCTTGGATTTGGCCAGGCCAAGGGACAAATCGGAGTGGATGATGACACCGCTGGCACGGCCCAAAAAGCCCGTGGCATCGTTGCCCACAGCGGGGCTGGCGGCGACATCGAGCGCACCCGCTAGGCGCAGGTCATCGGCGCGGTTGACGGCCTCGATCAGCATGCGGCCCATGCGGCCACTGGCCCCAGCAATGGCCACCGGGTGAAGAGAGTTCTTGCTCATGGTGTTTTATTTGGGTTCTTTCCAGTTTGCCGGAGCATCCAGCGACGGATAGGTTTTGGGCTCGGCCTGGACCATGCCCGTGGGCTGAGGCGCTTTGGCCGTGGGGGACTGCACCTTGCTCAGCTGCTCGGGGCTGGCGGTCATCACGGGCAATTTGGTTTTCTTGTCCCCATCCTTTTTGATGGCCAGGGCCAAGGTGGAAGTGAACTCGGACTCCGAGGGCATGGTGTCTCCCTCGTGGCGCTCAAAGCGGCCGTCCTTGAAAAAGACCGACAAGTGGCGCTGCTCGGCGGTTTTGCCGTCGCGGCGAATGGTGTAGGCATAGTCCCAGCGGTTTTGGTGAAACACGCTTTGCACCAGGGGCGTGCCCAAGATGTCGCGGACCTGAATGGGCAGCATGCCGGGCTTGAGGGCGTCGACCTGTTCTTTGGTGATCACGTTGCCTTGCAGGACCTCGGCGCGATAGCGCGTCATGGCTTCGGCTGCCCGCTCGAGCGGACGCTCGACGGTGGTGCATGCCGTGAGGCCGCCCCAACTCAAGGCCATGATGGCCAAGCCCGCAAAAGTGGAAGGAGTACGCATGTTGATGGCCAAAAAGCAAAGTGGATATGATGCCGTTTCATTGTAATGGTCGCCCATGCGGCCAGCTCTTCATCCCCCTTTTTGCCCATGCCCACCCAAGACGATCTCAAGGACACCGGACTGCGCGTGACCGCGCCCCGCGTCAAGATCCTGAACCTGTTCCAGCAGGGTCAGCGGGTTCACCTGAGCGCCGAGGAGGTGCACCGCCAACTGTTGCTGGCCGATGCCGATGTGGGTTTGGCCACGGTGTATCGGGTGCTGTCGCAATTCGAGCAGGCGGGCTTGCTCACCCGCAGCCACTTCGAATCGGGCAAGTCGGTGTATGAGCTCAACGAGGGCGACCACCACGACCACCTCGTGTGCCTGGACTGCGGGCGGGTTGAAGAGTTTGTGGACGGTGAAATCGAGAAACGGCAAAAAACCATTGCCAAACAGCGCGGCTTTGACCTGCGCGATCACGCCCTGAGCCTGTACGCCAACTGCACCAAACCCCAATGCCCCCACCGTTGAGGGGGGGGCTGATGACGACTTCAGCCCGTGCGGTCCATGAGGTCGCGGTGGCGGCGCACAAATTCGGCGTAGGTGTCGATGCCGCGCAATTGCAAGATGGTGTTGCGCACGGCGGCCTCGACCAGCACGGCGATGTTGCGACCCGCCACCACCTGGATCACCGCCTTGCGAACAGCCAGGCCCAACACCTCCTGCGTCAAAGGCTCGGTGGGCAGGCGCTCGTAGTCGCGCTCCATGGTCTCGCGGCGAACCAGGTGCACGATCAGCTTGAGGCGCATTTTGCGGCGCACGGCGGTTTCGCCAAAAATGGCGCGGATGTCGAGCAGGCCAATGCCGCGCACCTCGAGCAGGTTTTGCAGCAATTCGGGGCATCGCCCTTCGATGGTGGTCTGGTTGATGCGGTAGAGGTCCACCGCGTCATCGGCCACCAGGCCGTGTCCGCGTGAAATCAGCTCAAGGCCCAACTCGCTCTTGCCCAAGCCGGATTCACCGGTGATGAGCACACCCATGCCCAGGATGTCCATGAACACGCCGTGCATGGTGGTGCGGTCGGCAAAGTGCTTGGACAGGTAGGCGCGCAACAAGTCGATGACGAACGCCGCCGACTCGCCGGTGGTGAACAAGGGGATGTTGGCGCGATCGCACAGGGTGACCAGTGCGGGCGGCGCGACCTGACCATCGGCCACCACCAGCATGGGGGGCTCGAGTTGCAAGATGCGGTGAATGCGGCGCTCGCCATCCTCGGGCGAGACATCGGTGAGGTAGCGCACCTCGCGCTCGCCCAGCAATTGCAGGCGATAGGGGTGGATGTAATTGAGGTAACCCACCAGGTCTGCGCCGGAGCGGGCGGCCTTGACGGCCACTTCGTCAAAGCGCCGCTCGGATGCACCCAAACCCGCCACCCACGCCCAGCGCAGGCGTTCGCGGAAATGCTCGAAGAGGACGTCCGCGCTGACCGATGAATGCTTCACCCGGCCGCTCCGAGCAATCAGGCTGGCTGGACCGAGGTCCAGGTGGCGATGGTGCGATGAAGGGCGACGGCCTCAGCGCAGGACTTGAGTCGCTCGCGAAGGCTGGAGTCGCTGAGCATCTCGGCGATTTCAGAGAGGATTTCCAGATGCTTTTGGGTGGAGGCCTCGGGCACCAGCAAAAAAATCATGAGGCTCACGGGCTGTTCATCGGGGGCATCAAAGCCAATGGGGTTGAACAGCCTGAAGACCGCCGCCATGGGGGACTTGAGCCCCTTGATGCGCCCGTGCGGGATGGCCACGCCGTGGCCCAGTCCAGTGGAGCCCAGCCGCTCGCGGGCAAAGAGGCTATCGGCCACCAAGGCGCGGCTGATGCCGTGTGCCTGCTCGAACAGCAGGCCGGCTTCCTCAAATGCCCTTTTCTTGCTGGTGGCGTCAACGCCGACCAGGACTTGTTCGGGGGGCAGAATGGCAGCTAGGCGATTCATGGTGGGCGGATTATGCATCCTTTGGCCGTAAAGCCTAGGGTTTACCACAGGCCGGGCCAACCCGATGCCACGCGGCCTCAAAAGACATGAAAAAACCGCCCCGGGGGCGGTTGAGTGGGTTGAAGTGTTCGTTCAAGACATCAGTTGACGTTTGTGCCCTTCGTGGTGGTGGTCCTGCATGCGGGTTTTGTGCTTGCTCACCTGGCGATCGAGCTTGTCAACCAGTTCGTCCACCGCGGCGTACAAATCCTCGTGGGCACTTTCTGCAAACAAGTCGTTGCCTTTGACATGGATGTTGCATTCGGCCCGCTGTCGCTTTTCCTTTTCCTTTTGCTTTTCCACTGTCAGCAAGACCTTGATGTCCACCACCTGGTCAAAGTGCCTGGAAATGCGATCGAGCTTTTGTGTGACATAGGTGCGCAAGGCCGGCGTGACTTCCAGATGATGGCCACTGATTGTCAAGTTCATACAAACCTCCATTCCTGTGCCGCTGCCCTTGTGTCCGCGACCCAAACAAGCAACGGCAGCTTGACTATGCCCATCGCGGCCTGAAAAAGCAATTGGTCTGGATCAAGCAAGGGTTTATCTGGACTTGGGCTGACCCTGCATGCGCACCCGCCCCGCCAGCCAGAACGTGATCAGGCTGCAAGTCACCCCCACCAGACCCGCCATCCAGTAATGCTCCAAATGCCCATCGGGATGCTGGGTGACCAAAAGACCACCCACTACCGAGGCCAAGCCCATGGCCAGGGACTGCACTGAGCCGTTGAGGGTCATGAAGGTGCCCCGCGTCTGAGGGTTCGCTGCCGAACTGAGCACCGCCATGGCGGGCACCATGCGACCGTTCATGGCCACAAAAAACAAGGTGGAAATGGCCAGCGCGGGCACCAGCCCCCAGGGCTGCATCAGGGTGGTGGACATCAAGGGGACGATGGAGACCAGCAGCATGACCCTGAGCATCTTGAGTTTGCCCACACGATCGGCCAACCCGCCAAACCAGCGCGAGGTGAACAGCGTGGCCACGCCGCCGCACAAATAAATGGCTGGCAATTGGTCGCTGGTGAGGATGCCATTGCCCTGGTAATACAAGGTGATGTAGGGGATCACACAAAAGGACGAAAACATCATGCCCGCACTCACAAGTAACGCGCGCTGGTGGTTGTCGTCCTTGAGGGTTTGACCCACCACCACCAGCACCGACTGCTGGCGCACGGCGTGCACATGGTGATTGAGCGGCGGCAGGAGCCAGCCCGCCATGGCCAACAAGACCAGGCTAAAGGCTGCCACCGCAAAGAAGGGGGAGTGCCAACCAAAGTGATTGGCCAGCATCAAGGCCGTGGGCACGCCCGCCACCGTGCCCAGGGCAAAGGAGGTCATGACCACGCCCATGGCACGTCCGCGCCGCTCAAAGGGGATGACATCGGCGACGATGGTTTGCGACAGGGCACTGAGCACGCCGCCAAAAAAACCCGCACCAATGCGAGCCGCCATGAGGCCAGCAAAGCCGCTAGACCATCCGCACAAGGCCGTGAACACCGCAAACAGGAAGTACAGCACCATCACCAAGCGCTTGCGGTCAAAGCGGTCGATGTAGGTGGAGGCCAGCACACCCGAGATGCCCGCGGAAAAGGTGTAGGCCGACACCAGCAAGCCAAACTCGGCGGGACCAATGCCAAACCCACTGGTGATGAACGGCCCCAGGGGCATCATCATCATGAAATCAACGATGTGAGAAAACTGAATGCCAGCCAGCGTGAAGAGCAAGGCGCGCTCGCGGCCAGGCGTGAGGGAAACGGTCATGGGATGGGCTTCTTGGGCAAGGGAATACTCTAACAGCCATGCGCTGAATGTTTGGCGAAATGATCCATGGATCCCACCCCACAAGGACCAGACCCTGGGGGCGTTGGCTTGAGCGATGCCGAGGTGTTCAAGGTTGGCATCGGCGACCCTGCGCGGGCGCTCAAAACCACCATGAACGCCTGAGATCATGCTTGGGCAGATGGGGTTGCGGTGACATAATCGCGCATCCCGAAACGGCGCTGCGCCACCCGACCGCTCACTCGTCATGCTCAACGTCTTCACCCTGGTCAACGGCCGCCTGTTCCAAGAGGAAATCGATTCCTTGGAGGAACTCGCCATGTTCCAACCCATCTGGGTGGACTTGGAGTCGCCGACGCTGGAAGAAAAGCAGTGGGTGCGTCAACATTACGGCCTTCAGATCCCGGAAGACGCAATTGACGACGACCTGGAAGAGTCGGCGCGCTTTTACGAGGAAGACAACGGCGAGCTGCACATCCGCAGCGACTTTCTGGTCTTTGAGGACGACACCCCAGCCTCTGCGCGCGTGGCCTTCATCCTCAATCAGCACAACGACCAGCTCAAAAGCCGCGGGGTGCTGTTTTCCATCCATGACGCCAACATCCCGGTGTTTCGCCTGCTGCGTTTGCGCGCCCGCCGCGCGCCAGGCCTGATTGCAGACGCCAAGGAGGTGTTGCTCAAGCTCTTTGACGCCGACGCCGAATACTCCGCCGACTCGCTAGAAGACATCTACGACGAACTCGAAGACGTGAGTAAGATGGTGCTCTCTGGCGACGTGACCGATGCCCTGGCCAGCGAGGTGCTGGGCGAGATTGCCCGCCAGGAAGACCTCAACGGGCGCATCCGGCGCAACGCCATGGACACCCGCCGTGCGGTGAGCTTCATGATGCGCGCGAGGCTGCTCAATGCCGAGCAGTTCGAAGAGGCGCGGCAGATCCTGCGCGACATCGATTCACTCGATAGCCACACCGCCTTCCTCTTTGACAAGATCAACTTCCTGATGGATGCCACGGTGGGTTTCATCAACATCAACCAGAACAAGATCATCAAGATCTTCTCGGTGGCCAGCGTGGCCTTGTTGCCTCCGACCCTGATCGCCAGCATCTATGGCATGAACTTCCGCCAGATGCCCGAGCTCGACTGGTCGCTGGGCTACCCCTTTGCGCTGGGCCTGATGGTGGCCAGCGCCCTGGTGCCCATGTGGTACTTTCGCCGGCGCGGCTGGCTCAAGTGAACCGCCTGGCCTGAACCGCCCGGCCTGAACCGGCGCAAGGCGCATTCACGTCAAGCCTTGGCTGGGCTTTCCTCGCGCAACAACCGCCTGAGGATCTTGCCCACCGGCGTTTTGGGCAGCTCGGTGCGAAAGACCACGGTGGTGGGATTTTTATAGGCCGTGAGGTTGTCACGGCAGTGCTTGCGAACAGCCTCTTCGGTGAGGCCGGGGTTGGACTTCACCACGTACAGGCACACCGCCTCGCCGGTGCGCTCGTCGGGCACACCCACAGCCGCGCACTCCAGCACGCCAGGCAGGGTGGACACCACGTCCTCGATCTCGTTGGGATAGACGTTGAAGCCACTCACCAGAATCATGTCCTTTTTGCGGTCCACGATTTTGAAAAAGCCTTTGTCGTCCATGAAACCCACATCGCCTGAGCGGAACCAGTTGCCGGGCAACATGACCTTGGCGGTTTCGTCAGGGCGTTGCCAATAGCCCGACATCACCTGGGGTCCCTTGATGCACAACTCCCCCACCTCGCCCGTTGGCAAGTCGCGGCCATCGTCGTCCACCACCTTCATCCAGGTGCTGGGAATGGGCACGCCGATGTTGCCCGAATAGGCTTTGGAGTCCACCGGGTTGCAACTCGCCGAGGGGCTGGTTTCCGACAAGCCATAGCCCTCGCAAATGGGGCATCCGGTCTTGTCCAGCCACAGCTTGGCCGTGCCCGATTGCACCGCCATGCCACCCCCGAGTGAGAGCAAGAGGTGCGACCAGTCCACCTTGTCGAAATCGGGATGGTTGGCAACGGCATTGAACAAGGTGTTGACCGCCGGGAAGCCATGGAAGCGGTGCTTGCTCAAGGTTTTGAGCATGGCGGGCAAGTCCCTGGGGTTGGGGATGAGCAGCAGCCTGTCGCCGCCCCTGAGCTGCTTGACCATGCCAATGGTGAACGCAAAGATGTGATAGAGCGGCAAGGCACACACCATGGTGAACTGCTCGCCTGCGGGCAAGCGGTTCATCACGGGCAGATTCCAGATCTCGGACTGGGCCGCATTGGCAGCCAGATTGCGATGCAGCAAGGTGGCGCCCTTGGACACGCCCGTGGTGCCGCCGGTGTATTGCAAGACGGCAACGTCGTCGGGGGTGACGGTGACGGGCTTGAACACCAGACCACGCCCACGCTGGAGCAGATCGTTGAAGCGCAGGGCGCCATCGAGTGAGAAGTGGGGCACCATCTTCTTGACATGGCGCACCACGAAATTCACCAGCGCCCCCTTGAGGCCAGGCAGGCGATCGCCCATGGCACACAGCACCACATGCTGCACGGCCGTCTTGCTCTTGCAAGCTTGCAAGACATGCGCAAAGTTTTCCAGGATGAAGATGGCCTTGGAGCCCGAGTCCTTGAGCTGGTGCTCGAGCTCGCGCGCGGTGTACAAGGGATTGACGTTGACCACCACATAGCCCGCGCGGATGATGGCCGCCGCCGCCAGGGGGTATTGCAAGACATTGGGCAGCATGATGGCCACACGGTCGCCCTTTTGCAGCCCCAGGGCTTGCAGGCTTGCCGCCAGGGCTCGGCTATCGGTCTGCCACTGCGCATAGCTCATGTCGCAGCCCATGAAATGGTGGGCGGTGCGATCGGCAAAGCGCTCAAACGCGGATTCAAGCAAATCCACCAGCGTGCTGTTGAGCTCAGCTTCGCTGATGTCGGCCGGGACTTCTTTGGGATAGGCGGCCAGCCATGGGCGGTCTGCAGTCATGGGTCTTCCTTGATAAAAAAATGCCCTGGCAAGCCAGGGCGGTTGATGGGGTGGGCGAGGGTCACTCGACTGCTTTGACCATCTCTTCCACTACCTTCTTGGCGTCACCGAACACCATCATGGTTTTATCCATGTAAAAGAGCTCGTTGTCCAGACCGGCATACCCTGAGGCCATGGAGCGCTTGTTGACAATGATCATCTTGGCCTTGAAGGCTTCGAGGATGGGCATGCCGTAAATGGGGCTGCCCTTTTGCAAAGCCGCAGGGTTGACGACGTCATTGGCGCCCAAGATCACGGCCACATCGGTTTGCCCGAATTCGCCGTTGATGTCTTCCATCTCGAAGACCTGGTCGTACTCCACCTCGGCCTCGGCCAGCAAGACGTTCATGTGGCCTGGCATGCGGCCAGCCACGGGGTGAATGGCGTATTTGACCGAGATGCCTTTCTCGATCAGCTTGTCGGCCAGCTCCTTGACCGCGTGCTGCGCACGCGCCACCGCCAGGCCATAGCCTGGCACGATGACCACGCTCTCGGCATTCATGAGGATGAAGGCCGCATCGTCGGCACTGCCGCTCTTGACCGAGCGTTGATGGCCGCTGCTGTCGGTGACGGCGCTGCCCTCGCCGCCAAAGCCGCCCAAAATCACGCTCAGGAAAGCGCGGTTCATGGCCTTGCACATGATGTAGGACAGGATGGCGCCCGAGGAGCCCACCAGCGAGCCGGCAATGATGAGCATGCTGTTGTTCAGGCTAAAGCCAATGCCCGCTGCTGCCCAGCCGGAATAGCTGTTGAGCATGGACACGACCACAGGCATGTCAGCGCCCCCAATCGGGATGATGATGAGCACGCCCAGCACAAACGACAAGGCCAGCATCGCGAAGAAGGAGGTCCAGTTCTCGGTGAACATGAAGTGCAAGCCCAGGCCAATCGTGGCCAGACCCAGCACCAGGTTGAGCAAGTGTTGGCCAGAAAAGACCACCGGGGCACCCTGGAACAGACGGAACTTGTATTTGCCCGAGAGCTTGCCAAAGGCAATGACCGAGCCGCTGAAGGTGATGGCGCCGATGGCTGCCCCCAGGAACAGCTCCAGCCGGTTGCCCGCCGGAATGGCCTCGCCCTTGGCCACGATGCCAAAGGCATAGGGCTCGGCAACAACGGCCACCGCGATGAACACCGCGGCCAGACCAATCATGCTGTGCATGAAGGCCACGAGCTCGGGCATCTTGGTCATTTCGACGCGCTTGGCCATGATGGCCCCAGCGCCACCGCCCAGGACCAGACCAGCCAGCACATTACCCAAGCCCAGGCCAGAGCCCGAGAGCTTGACGATCAGGGCTGCGGTGGTGAGCACGGCAATCGTCATGCCCACCATGCCAAACAGGTTGCCCCGAATGGATGTGGTGGGGTGCGACAAGCCCTTGAGCGCCTGGATGAAGCAAATGCTGGCGATCAGGTACAGCAGGATGACAAGGTTCATGCTCATGACTGTCTCTCTTTGATGGATTTCATTTCTTTTCTTTCTTCTTGAACATGTCGAGCATGCGCCGGGTGACCAAGAAGCCACCAAACACGTTCACTGCCGCCAACGCAACGGCCAGCACGCCCATGGTCTTGCCCAGAGGGGTTTCGGTGAGCGCGGCTGCGAGCATGGCGCCCACGATCACAATGGCCGAGATGGCGTTGGTCACCGCCATGAGCGGGGTGTGCAAGGCCGGGGTCACATTCCAGACCACGTGGTAGCCCACGTAAATGGCCAGCACAAAAATGATGAGGTTGATGAGGGTGGGACTGATGGATTCCACGTTGCGCTCCAGTTCTTGAGGGGCTCAGGTGCCGCGCTTGACCTGACCGCCTTGGGTCATGAGGCAAGCGGCCACGATGTCGTCGTCCATGGGCACTTGCACGCTGGCAGCGTCCTTGGGCAGCACGAGTTTGAGAAAGTCCAGCACGTTGCGGGCATACAGGGCCGATGCATCGGCAGCCACCAGCGAGGGCAGATTGGTTTCGCCAATGAGATTCACCCCATGGACCTGAATGGTTTTGCCCGGCTCGGTGAGCGGGCAGTTGCCGCCCTGGGGCGCAGCGAGGTCCACGATGACCGAGCCGGCCTTCATGCTCTTGACCATGTCTTCGGTGACCAGCACCGGTGCGGGGCGACCCGGGATGAGGGCGGTGGTGATGACCACATCGGCCTGAGCCACGCGCTTGGCCACCTCCGCCTTTTGGCGGTCCAGCCAGCTCTGGGGCATGGGGCGGGCATAACCGCCCACACCTTCGGCGGCCTCTTTTTCTTCGGTGGTCTCGTAGGGCACGTCAATGAACTTGGCGCCCAAGGACTCCACTTGTTCCTTGACACTGGGGCGCACATCGGAGGCCTCGATCACTGCGCCCATGCGCTTGGCCGTGGCAATGGCCTGCAAACCGGCCACACCCACGCCCAGGATGACCACGCGCGCGGCCTTGACCGTGCCGGCTGCCGTCATGAGCATGGGGAAGAAGCGCTGGTAGCGGTCTGCGGCAATCATCACGGCCTTGTAGCCCGCGATGTTGGCCTGGCTGGAGAGCACGTCCATGCTTTGCGCGCGGGTGGTGCGCGGGGCCGCTTCAAGGGCAAAACTCGTGAGTCCCGCCTGGGCCATGCGCTGCAAGCCTTCGGCATCGAAGGGGTTGAGCATGCCCACCAGGGTGGTGCC
>JACCDX010922385.1_pt1 | contig 43917 bp, 71 predicted proteins | sample 7449681 | NCBI WGS metagenome assembly JACCDX01 (sample SAMN15323450, study PRJNA562643) | freshwater metagenome | isolation source: river surface water | place: USA:Blue River Watershed | collected 2017-08-18
AAAATTTTGTTTTATATATGCTGTCAGAGAGTAACCATCTGGATAGTTATTTCTAATACTATTTAATATATAGCTTACTACCAATAAACTAATAGCATTAGGAATAACAAACCATAATAATCCTATTATACCCCAATTGTAAGCTACAGCTGGTCCGACAAAAATAGCTATAGCCCAAAACCAATGGGAAGCTATAGCTAACCCTGTAGATTGTATTTTTAAAGATCTATTTGCAAAAAGAAAAGAGTGGTAAGAATTATTCCACTCTTTTCCAAATTTATATATTAAAAATGTTATTGTAGATAAAAATAATAGTATAGCAATAATAGTGTTCATCTTTTAATAGTATGGTAACTAACTGTAGTCACGCCTTTCTTTAAGAACCCTAATTCTATTGCTACTTGCTTAGAAACATCTAAGCCTCTACCTTTGACAAAAGGACCTCTGTCGTTGATCATGGCTACAACAGTTTTATTATTATCTAAATTAGTAATCTTTACTAAGGTTCCAAAAGGTAATTCCTTATGAGCTGCTGTTAAAGATTTAGGGTTAAATCTAGCTCCAGAAGCTGTTCTATATCCTTGATCATACCAAGAAGCTTTAGTAGTGTGAGCCTCTGTGATATCAAAAGGAATATTTGTAGAACAGCCTCCTAAACCTAGAAATATAATTACAAGATAATGTTTCATAAAATTTGGTGCTCCCGGAGGGATTCGAACCCCCATCGCTCTCTAATCTGGAGACGGTGCCGAGTATAAGCCGGGTGTTTTACCATTAAACTACAGGAGCCGATAAGTTAATTGTTAAGAATTTTTGCTACAGAGTTGATAACAGCTGCAATGCGACCGATATCACAAAGCTGATCGACAGAATAGCCTTCAGCCTTGAGAGTATCGAAATGAGCTTTGACGCAGAAGTGACACTTACCGACAATTGATGCAGCGAGTGAATATGCTTCAAAGTTAGCTTTGCTTGTTCCGCCATGATTAGCAATAGCGTTCATGCGTAGCTGCGGAGGAATACCATCGAGCCCACCTCCAACCATCTCTACATAAGGATACCAGACATTGTTCTGTGCCATAATTGCAGCAGCAGTTAGAGCAGCATTTTTATCAGGAGAGTCTTCAATCCCAGCTGCGATAAAAGTCACAAGCTTTCCATTACCAGTAGACATAGCAGCTGCAAGAGCGCAACCATTAGCAACTACGGAATCTAGAGTGCTGCGAGTAATCACAGCATCTAGATTGAGCTTTGTATCCTTAGCGTAATCAGGAAGTGCTTCCTTGATTGTAGATACCCAAATCGACATTAGAGAGTTTCTCCACCAAGAGAACGATTGCAAGCGCAGAGTTCACCAGTCTGAAGAGCGTCAAGAATACGAAGAGTCTCTTCAGGACTACGACCGACGTTCAAGTTATTGCAAGTAACGTGCTGAATGACGTTATCAGGATCAACAATGAAAGTTGCACGGAGAGCAACGCCTGAAGTCTCTTCCAGAATACCTAACTGGTAAGCAAGACCGGAGGGTGATAGGATCTTATAATCATCTGAGTCATAATCATACTTATGACGACCTTCGCGCAGAGTATCAGCAAATCCCCATGAATTAGTCTTCTTCAAATCTTCATGGGCGTTACGCCATGCAATCTTACAGAACTCATTATCAGTAGAACCAATCATAAGAACTGCGTCACGATCATTAAAGTCACTAACGAGCTTATCGTAAGCAACAATTTCAGTCGGACAAACGAAAGTAAAATCCTTAGGATAGAAAACGATAATCTTCCACTTACCTTCAAAACTCTTCTCAGTGATAGTCTCGAAAGCATCATGACCAGTAAGTGCTCCAGGCTTAACTCCTGTAACAGCGAATGACTTGAGCTTGTATCCAATAGTCTTCATTTTTTTCTCCATTTATAAAAGTTGGTGCGCTCTGCCGGAATCGAACCGGCACGCCGAAGCGAGAGATTTTAAGTCTCTTGTGTCTACCGATTTCACCAAGAGCGCGAATTCATTATACTAAGTATATCAAATGTTTAAGCTTTAGGCAACTAAAAAGAAAAGGCGGGAAGTTGATTCCCGCCTTTAAAAAGTTTCATTAGCTAGACGGGTTAGCTAGAAACAGAAATCTTCTGGTCTCCACGTATTGCCTTATAAGGCATTGGACGACCATTATTATCTGTAACCAACTGATTATCAATAGAGCCAGCCATATAAGTACCACCATGACCAGCGTTCTTACCAGCGTAAAGAACTGGAAGAACGGTCTTGCCATTTAGAGTCTTATAAGAAGTAGTCTTATTACGACCTGCTGTATTATTACCCTTACCTGCCATTTTATTTATCCTTACTTAGAAGTTGGAACGATATAAGAAAAAGCCTTAGTCAAAGTTGAGCTGGCAAGTTTAGCCATTTCTACTTGAACTTCGTGAGTCTTCAAAACAAGACTACGAATCTCTGTAGGTTGAACCCAATTAAGATATGTGCGTGCATTACGATCATACTCTTCAATAGCTTTAGTTGTGTCGAAAATCTTATCCATAATATTAATCTCCTTTATCTTTATATATAATAGCAAATAAACTAGCACTTATCAATATTATTTTTTCTTTTTAATGACTTGATGAATTTAAAAAGAAAAGTTTCATGATAAAGAGGTGTATCTAAATACGGAAAGAACATTAACCTTTGGCCTTATTTAGAGATTGATAAGCTACTAGTGGAATATCTGCCCTAATTAGATCAAGAGATTTTAGTTCTTCATCTGATAGCTGATATAGTTCCATCATAATTTTACTTACTCTACAAGTATCAATTATTTGGTTTAGAAAGGTTTCAATCATTTGTTTACTCCATATATGCGAGTTTATAGATGTACACAGTAATTACTCTTATACATCTCTTGAAATTTAGGCATAGCTCTGACGTCTCAGGAAATTGCGTCTCTCCGAGACGGCGTGTATACTCTATGTTTCTCCGAAACTACGAAGTGTGATATGTGCTTCGGTGTTGAACAGCTTTTACACTTCGTGTTTAACGAACTTACATACGTAGAATAGCATGTTTATAAGCAGTGCGCAAACTATTTTTTCAAGTAGTCCTTAAATGCACGGTTAAGTAGTAAATGCTCTTCGTGATTACGGCTAGGAGAATCAAGATCTACAACTGCCCATCTATTTGTAGTAAGTGTTGGAACATATGGAACACGATGTAGATAGAATGTAGGAAATCTAATTTCCAGTCCAGGATATACATCTACGCTATGTTCAACTTTATCTGGTATGGGCCAACCACCCGTATCTAGATATGGTATAACTCCATTTTTACAACTCCAATCCCAACGACCAAACTGAATTGGAGCGCCATGAGATAGATATATAATACGCGCCCAGTGACGCTTATTGTAAAAGGAATTTAAATAAAAAGAATCTGTATGCCAATCATAAAACTGATCTGGTTCCATACAGTATGCGTAGAATGAACCTTGATGTACACTCCAGCGATTTATGTTTGGATCTATAACTCTATTCTTCTCACACCATTCAACTAGTCTAGGCCAGTCTCCTTCTAGAGTAGATGTGAGAATAGCTTCTTTCATGGCTTTAGATGAGGAGAGATTAGAGTTTTAAGCTTAGCGCGATAACGCTTATCTACTTTAGATAAATCTTTCTTGTGAACATCAACATGACCATTACGAAGAAGTTCTGCATGATACATGAAGTCGCCAAAGCCTTTTTGGTTTTGGCGAATATTCGCATTAGCATAGTTTTCTAGAAGAGATGCCGCCTTCTTTAGATTCACTTGCGTGGTCCTCCAGGCTTTGGATTAGCTTTTGATCCTGATGGACCTGCCCATAGAACCTTACGTGCCCAATAGTTTGCGGAGAACTTATCATTCTTTGTAAGTGATCCAGAACCTGAACGTATTCCACCGGAACGAGCTAGATAGTTCGCACGAGCCTTAGCGCTATAGTTGTGGCCATACCCCTTTTGTCCAAACTCGACTACCTTGATTTCATCGCCCTTTTTAGCAAGCACACGCATCTTCTTTGCAGAGTCTGAGGGCGCACGCTTTGGCTTATTAAATCCTGGAAATGTCTCTCCACGATACTTTACTCCTCCCGGAGTTCTTTCTGTATCTTTTGTAGTTGCCATTATATTTCTCTCTTACGTAGGAGGACCGCCTATTGGAAATCCACGGATAGCTGTAAAAAATTTATGCAATATCAGCGTGTCTGTAAGCGATATCCACATTGACTGTAACTGTACCATATGGTTCAAATAACCCTTCGTCATGTTCAACTGAATTTATATGTATATCATCTATCTGAATTGCGTTTACCGCAGTAATAGAATTTATTGTGTCTTCTATTTGTTGAATAAGATCATCACCAGCTCCTACTACATCTTCAGAGTGAATATAACCTCGAATGATCATATTAAAGTCGCCTCCTACTACGTTAGGAGATGATTCTGCGTGAGACTTATAATCTGTTTCAATATGTAAACAAATAGTAGGAAAATCATTGATCTGATCTAACCACTTAAATGTTTCAAAAACATTAGGAGTTACGTTAGCTCGAAGTTGATCGGCTACGAACTTGATGATATTCTTTTTATCTGCTACATAATATGACATGTAATTAACGTGAGTTGGTCAGTGACAAATGTAGGATTTGTCTGAAGGCAGTTCACAAACTAACCTTTCGGCTAAGTATTATCTGTATAACCAACTCACTTTATAATTATAGCAAAGATTTACAAAAATACCAAAACTTTAATTTAAAATTATTTAGTATACTCTTTCTTAATTTTAACGTTGGCGCTACATATGCAGGATCTACCATCACAAATTATAGGTGTACTATCATAAGATATATCATCTAGTAGATTTCCAAAACACTTTATACCACAAGAAGCTGCTAGTAAGTCAAAATCTTTTGTAATATAAAAATGATCAACTCCTGCCCAACACTTCCAGTTTTTAAAAGAGTGTTTATTAAAGTGCATTAAATCTAGTATATACCCTGAATTATAATGCGTACCATTTATATCTACATCTTTTATGTTAGAGTCATACTTACTAAGAACAAACTCTTCGCTCTTACTATCGTTTTTATAATCATCACCTCTAATTAAATGAGTAGATGATTTTATATCTGAAGATTTTAAAGATAACAGTATATCAGAGGCTTGATCGCTAGATTGCTTTTCATGCATCACTATAACAGAAAGACGTTCTAAACCATGTCTATCAACTAGATAATGAATTTTATTTAAGAAGTGAGATGGTTTAGCAAACTCAAAATGTAGACTAAAAGAAATATAATCTAACCAGTTATCTTTGAGTAGCTCTGAATATAGCTCTACAGGTTGACTACCATTAGAGGTCATAGCTAAATATATATTAGGATCTAATCCTTTAATATACATACAAAAATCTTTAAACCAAGGTAGAATAGAAGGCTCTCCACCACTAAACCAGATAGTAATAGGTAAAGAAGATTTTTTTAATACAGAGCCATATAAGTTATCTATTGCTACTATGGCTTTTTCAAAAGAAGTATTATTCCAACCTGTTTCATATGTTTTGCAATAACTGCAACGATAATTGCAATTATAATTAATATCCCAGTCTATATGAAGCCGTGGTTCTTGTTTTGTTTTTAATATAATCTGCATATAAAAAAACTGGGGTTATTTCTAACCCCAGCTCCTTAAGCCTGTCTAGTTAGGTAGTTGGGCCTTACATACTTAGCTCCAAAATACTGTTTCACTAGATTGATAACAACCTGATCATCATATTCCTTACATGAGAAAACATCTAGATACATAGCGTTTCCTCCCATTCCATCATCTGGGACAAAATGAGCGCATATATTAGAAGTTTCAATTAGCTGAACTAAAGTATAACCTGCTTTATTACCAGATCCAAAGTTAACAATCTGTGGTTCTCCATAAGCAACCATATCAATATCATTAACAAGCTGCTTAGTAAACTTATAAATTGTATCGTAACTAGTAATAGCCTCCTGATCGAGTTCGGCGCAGTCTAGTACGAGATGATAACCCCAATATGCCATTTCATTTTACCTCCATTAAGTTAATGCTTCTTCGCTTGAAGCAGAAAAAGCCAAGACAAAAAATAATTTTGCCTTGGCTTTAACCATGATGATATGCTTATAGCCCCCTTCCCGCTATAAACGGTGACTCTACTTTAATTAGTTTGGCAACTGGTAAAACCAAACTAAATTAATAAGAGTCCTACCCAACCTTAGTAGCGAGTAAACTCAAGCCAGTCTAAGGTTCTATAAAATTGATGGGGTTTTTACGTACTTATTATACCCCAAAACTACTATTTCGACTTTGTGCACACAAGTAAGTAGTTTATTCTAAACCTCGCACAGCCCCTCACCCGCCTGCGATATGATTCGTCACCAAACCCGCAACCAAGGAATGATTGCGCCTCCTTTTACGAACCTTGCCTATTTAAAAACCTTGTTAACCCGCTGTTCCCGATTCGAACGGTGTCCTAGTGTTGTCCATCTGTGCTTCCCCTCAGCACCGACAGCGGGTGTATTAATAATAACAGAAAATTTGGAAAGGAGGTATCTGCTTTTTATTAAAGTTATGTATAGCCCCCAATCCCGCTATACATAGTGACTCTACTTTCTGCTATATCCCTTTCGGTTTACCAACTAGAGTCTTGCCATACACTAAGAATTACTATCACTTTATCGTGAGAACCAGTAACAGGTTCATAGTGTATTAGATATGCGGGGCACGACTGACTACGCGCACAGGTTACAATAATGTTTGTATTCCCCCTGAATCTTTATTATAACTAAGTATACTATATTTTAGTATACTTGGCAATAATAAAGTGACCTTTATTAAAGCATTAGCCTGAGATTAAAGCTAACAACGATTACCTTTGGACCGTACCTTCTCATTTGCTCTCTGAGAGTTAATCCGTTATCCACTAAGCCCATATTTCAATGGTATCCTAGTAGTAATCAGTGCTGCAGTTTAAAGTGATGCTGTACACTGTCATACTATACTACTCGTCAATTTACGTAACACCTGCCTTACGAGCAGCTCATCCCCGCTAAAGGATTATGTTATTTCTTTTAACAAACATCTAGAGCTTGCGGCTTTCGATGCACCTTATTCCTTTCGGTAAGGTATTAAGCACTTTTCATATAGTACCGAGGCAGTCTTTGCGTTTTTTGAGTGACTGTATAAGAGGTCTTGAACCTCTAACTTATTGTTCCAAAAGACAATTGCTCTACCTGTTGAGCTATATACGTAACCTACTTTGATGTGCTACCTCTGTTGCTTCATATCTTGTTAGATACAAAATACAACACACCAACTGTCCCTCTCCTTGCGGGGTACTAGACTTTGTTTTAGGGTCTTGTCTAGAGCAAGTCTAACCAAAAACCTTAACAATACAACTCACCCTTCTACGCGAATAGTCGGATTTCAGTTGCTACACATTAGTCATCGCAGTATAGTAGTTTGCGTGCAGAGGTATGAGTTGCTGCTCATTTGTCTCTCACCGATTGGCTCTGAGATCTATCCTTTCGGACCTGTACCTACTAGTCGTGTTTATTGCCATTTTTTCAAATGACACACGGTTTAGCCGTTGACTTGTGCTTGCATAAGTGGACTCTTTCGAGCGCAAGGTTGTAGGAATCCTTGCTTTGGGTTAGTTACCTAACTTATCCTATCGACGTTATGCCGCCAATCTTTATATATCTTACCAAACTTTTCAGCTCAAAGCAAGATAAAAATCACTTTCAAATCTATTCTTTAACGGCGGATTTGACACGCAACGATTAGAAACTAGGGTAGGCCTTATTTTCTGACGAGCTACCAGCGTCCGGCCTTTTTTAAGTGAAGGAACACTTTTAAAGGATCTTCTTAACCTTTAATGTTTTTATTAACGATAAAAACAATACGTAAAAACCTCGGATTTTTGGTTAGGTAATCAACCAGATTTGTTTTACGACCTACCTTCAGTCGAGAGATTTTCTCCATGGAGCGCGTGCACGCTTAGGTACAGATTTTGATGATCAGTCAGTGGCTCTGTATCGGCCTTTAAGATTGTTTGTGTCTCAACTGTTTCCAACCAATCTTTATGTATATTAACAAAGATTTTTCAAACAAGCAAGAAAAAAATTATTTTAATTTTTACCAATGCTTATTTAAATAAGTAATGATCTCTTTAGACGGTTTGATAGATTTAATATAGTTATCAGCATCTAAACCAAGATAATAAATAACATTGTCTCCTAGATTACTCTGTAAATCTTTTTTAAAAGAATCAGAGTTTTTTATACTATCAAAAGCTTTTATTAAGGCTTTTTTAGCATCTTCAGGAGAAGAAGAAAGAATTACAAGTTGTTGACCTTGAACACTTTCTAAAAATTTATAAGAGTCCCATTTAAGTCCTTGTGGCTCTCTCTTATTTATAATGTAGTATAGCTCATTTATAGAGTGTATGTCAATATTTTTTTGAAAGGTTGATACCCATAATGGAGTAAGTTTTTTTGTTTTTACCCAGTTATTATAAAAACTTCCATTATATTGATTAGCGTTATGAACAACTATATCTGTCTCACCTTGTTCTACAGATCTAAGTATATCATTATTACTTTTGTATCCTGGGATATAATTTGTTTTTATATCCAATAGATCAAAAGCTAATCGTTCTACTATATTAACAGCAGATGGATTACCTGTCAAACCAAAATTTAATCTTAATTGTGTATTTCTTAGATCAAAAACTGTTTTAACTTTGTTACTAGATACTAAAATAGCAGAAGATCTAACATTAGCAAAAAGAGTAGTAACTTGATCTTGGGGATCTAGTTTTAAAACTGCTTCACTTTTTATAAATTTTGATAATAAAATATTAGAAAAGTAACCTATATTTGTTCCATCACTAGGAACTGCTTCTAATAAATAATTAGGACCAATAACACCACTACCGCCAGGTTTATTAACTACTATTACATTAGAAACTCCTGATATATGTGTTTCTAAATGCTTAGCTAGTATTCTAGCAGTTAGATCAGGAAAAGATCCTACAGCACTATTAGAATATAACCTTATAGTTTTATCTTTGTAAAACTCTGAAGCGTAAGACGGAGAATTTATAAGTAGAGTAAGAGTTATGATTTTTAAATATTTAATCATCTCTAATCCTACCTAGAAATTCAAAGTATCCATTTTCATCATACTTAAATTTATTAGCTGTCTTAAACCATACATCATCCTTAATAAAGGAACTATAATTCTCAGTATAGGGACAAGCATAATCAGTATGAATTAACATCTGACCATTATCATCTAATCTTAAAACATCATCTCCCCACTTATTCTTACCGTGTTTATGAATTCTATTCTCTAATGTGTCATTCCAAGGAGAAGCAAGTTTTATTGCTACCTCTGAAGAGCCAAAAGAGTTGTAAAATTTTAGTAATGGGTGATAAGACTCAATTTCTTCAATTAAACCTATAGAATTTCTAATAGAAGATGCACCAATCATTTTAAATGATTTAAGTCTTTTACTAGACATTTTTGCTTTTTTAAATATATAAAGCAAATCTTGATTAGGTCTTTCCATTAAATCTATTGCTAGTAATGGGCTTATCTTAGATACTCTCTCTCTATCATAAGCACTACTAGGAACAGGTTTTAGATAAGAAAATCTAGTAGGTTGTAGCTCTTCTATTAAAGAAGCAATAGAATCTGGGGTTTGTATTTCTGGATTATGATAAACTACTGAACCAGAATTTATCATTATACTCTGTAAAGTTCTGGAGTGGTATATAGAATAAGGATTTCCAAAAGCATACCATAAGCAATCTTCATCATCTATAACACAATTATCATTAGTATTTAATACTATTTGTGTATATACTTTTTCTCTTGAGCATAAACTTATTTTGCCGATTGCATTTTTTACAGCAGTAGTTCCTGCTGTTTGACCAAAATACATTAGGTCTGAAGGTTCGGGATAATCTATTATAGAATCTACTTTTATACCCTTTAAAAGTTCATCATAAGCTTCTTCGGTTATGATATACTGAACTCTGTAGTTTGTAGTTCTGTATATTTTTTCTATTTTTTTCTGTGTGCCGTCTATAACACTTTTTAAACTTTTGGGAGACTTAATAGAGATTAAAGGGTAACCGCCTAAGAAGCAAGCTACTTCCGCTATAATTGATTTTACACTAGGAGACATTACTACAGCAACGACGTCCCCTCTTTTTATGCCTTTATTTAGCAAGGCTCTTACTATAGAGGTTGCTTTATAGTTTACTTCTTCTCTAGATACAAATAAACCATTCAATCCCACAATAAATGGGTGATTAGGGTTTTTCTGCATGGATTGATTAAAAATATCTGGAATCTGTGCCATTATTATCCAACAAAAAAATTATCTTTACAAAAAGCATCACTCTTTGTAAAGATAACTAAATGCAGTTTTTTAACTAGTTGATCTGCCAACAACTACCTTATCGCGAAGTAAAAAATACTCCCATAAAGTCTCTAATAAAAACATAGAGTTTTTATTACACATTCGTAATAAAATGTGAGGCTTGTAGGTATAGATTTAACCTTGATAACTCAAAGCCTGGGTAGCCTCTAACCTGTTACCTAACGAGAATGTAACTCATCGTCTTTCTATAATTATCTAAGATTTTCGGATTCTAAGATAAGAAAGAATTGAATATTCTCTTAAAGTAAAAATATTCAAAAACCTAATTATTTATAATTAACGTAAATAAACAATCAAAGATACGTCTTGCAATATAAAGGCGCCAAGACCACCTACTAACCGAAATTTCGGTGCGACGGCTTTATATCCAAGATACTTATATCTTATCAAAAAATAATAAGATAAGCAAGAAAAAAATTTATTAAACTTCCTCGCAAGAAGATGTTCTAGAGTATTCAATATCTGGTCCATCAAACCAAAAGGTATATCCTGTTTCAGAATCTAGATTATCTTCCCAAAACTGGACAAGTTTACTATGCTTGTGTTCTTTTTTTTCTTTTTGTCTATAAAACCCTGGACAATCACAACGATAATAATTGTGACCCTTAGTTACTTTATAAATCACAAAAGAGTTATCTTTTTCGGAAAACTTTACAACTTCGAAAATATTTGACTTATCTGTCTTTTTAAGAACATACTGATCAGACATTAGTCTTCTCCAGCCATAGAATCCCACAACTGCATTTTTACATTTTCAATAAGCCAAAGGTTTTCTTTGATTTCCCCCTCAGAAGAGGCAAGATAAAAATCACCATCTTTTGTAAAACCACAAACAAGTACGGAATCAAAATCGTTGATTTCCTCCAACAAAGCTTTAGCAATTTTCTCAGGGTTAATCTTACCATAAGTCTTACCCGGAAACTCAAGAATATTGTCAGACATAATTACCTCTTCAATTTATGTTATATATAATAATATCAAAATTATAAGGTTTGTACAAGTTATATATTACTTAGTCTAGTTGTTTATCAATTACAGACTTTAAATCAGGTTCTGTATAGTTAGGACCTTTTAAAACTTTACCATCTTCTCTATATATAGGTTTACCGTCTAAACCTAGCTTACTCATGTTAGAGCGGTGAACCTCTTTGAAACACTTATCTAAGTCTATACCAAAAGCAAGACCTGCTCCATAAGTCACATATAAAATATCAGTTAAAGCATCAGCTACAGAAACTATATCCTTCTCGTCTAAAATAGCCTCTTCAAGTTCTGTATACTCTTCATAGATTAAATCTAATCTGAGTTTTGCCGTTTTATAATCAATCATAGTTGGTTTATTATTAACATTTTGACCAAAAGTGTTCATAAACTCTTTTACTTTTTCATAATTTGTCATTTACTGTCCCTCAAAATATTTATCATTCTATGTGCTAAATCAATAAACCAGTCTTCTTTATGACCTTTAGTAGTCTCAGCAGCGACGCCTATACGCACTCCAGAAGTTTCTACGAAACTTCTTTTCTCTCCTGGAACTCCATTTTTATTTACAGTTATACCATTAACCTCTAAAAGATCGGCATACTGCCTTCCACTAAACTTTTCATTACTAAGATCAATAGTAAACATGTGACATTTTGTACCTCCACTTACTATAGAGATGCCAGAATCTATAAAAGTTTTAACCATTGCATCTGCATTTAATCTTACTTGTTTAGCATAATCTTTAAAATCAGGTTGTAAAGCTTCATAAAAACACTGAGCCTTACCTGCAATGATATGCATTAAAGGACCTCCTTGTGTACCGGGAAATACAGCGCTATTAATGCGTTTAGAGAAGCTTGAATTATTCCAAAGAATCATGCCACCACGAGGACCTCGAAGACCTTTATGTGTAGTAGTGGTAACAATATCAGCAAAAGGAAATGGACTAGGATACTCTCCACCAGCAATTAAACCACTGTAATGAGCAATATCTGCTAATAGTAAAGCATTCACGCTATTTGCAATATCCTTAAACCTCTTCCAATCGATGACTTGACTATAAGCGCTAGCACCAGCCACAACAATTTTAGGTTTAAAATCTAACACTAACTGAGCAACAGCATCATAATCAATAAAACCATTTTCATCTACTCCATAAGGGTAAGCTGAAAACCAGCTACCACTAATGTTAACTGAAGAACCGTGACTTAAATGCCCTCCAGAAGATAAATCCATTCCAACTACAACATCATTAGGATTTAAAAAAGCTTTAAATACCGCCAGATTAGCGTTAGCGCCTGAATGTGGTTGAACATTGGCAAAATTACATTTAAATAGATTTGTTGCGTATTCAATTGCTAGGTTTTCGATATCGTCTACATTTTCACAACCATTGTAGTATCGTTTACCTGGAAGGCCTTCTGCATATTTATTAGTTAAAATACTACCACATAAATTCATAATTTCTTGGCTGGTATAATTCTCACTAGCTATTAGCTCAATAGTATTTTCTTGTCTAATTATTTCTTTACCTAAAGCATTTTTAATTCTTGGATCTAACATTTTATATCTCTTCTTTTAATGTTTCAATAATATAATCTACTTGTTCATCAGTCATAAATGGATGACAGGGTAAACATAATATTGTATCAGATACGTCCTCTGAATGTGGGTATATAGTTTTTTTATTTGTAAACTCAGATAAAGTAAAAGGGTAATTAATATTATAAGGTATACTAGCTTTATCTAATATTTTTGTAATATTATCCCTATTTTCTGTAGAAAAATAATAGTAATGATATACATGTTTTTTACAGTATGGAGCTATAGGAAGTTTAACTAACTTAGAATATTTATCTGCTATAACTGCTCTTCTATCATTCCACTCATCTAAATATTTTAATTTATGGTATAAAACTATGGCTGATATTCCTGAAGGCCTGTGATTTGATCCTTCTGTTGAAAATTTATATTTTTCATACATACCGCAGTTTATTAAAGATTTTACAGTTGTAGACAGACAAGAACTTAAAGTAGATACTACACCTGCTTCAGATACTCCCCCTAAATTTTTACCTGGAAAACAGGACCAAAAGGCTATATCTCCAAAAAACCCTAGTTTACTCCCATCTACAAGTTCAGATCCGTGAGACTGAGAACAATCTTCAATTATCTTACACTCATATTTTTTTGCCAAGTTATATATTACTGGCATATTACAAGGATGACCTAAAATATGAGTTGGAACTAATATTATGTTTTTAAACTGTGATCTATAATTTTTAAGCCAAAAATCTAAATGCTCTGTATTATACTGTAAATATGAATCACAGTCTATAAAATCATAATTATATCCCAAAGATTTGGTTACAAATAAAATAGAAGCCCAGCTATTATTCTGTAGTAACACACAAGTTTCTTCTGGTTTATATTGGAAACTTTGTAAACAAACTTTATAAGCATCTGTACCAGAAGATACCATTATAGAGTTATCTAAATTACTATATTTACTCCAAGCTTCTTCGAACCTTTTAATGTAAGGACTATTAATATAATGACCTGAAGATAAAAAATCTTCTATCTCTGGAAGAGCTTCTTTCTTTATAAGATCCCATTGAGCTTTTAAATCATTAAGTTTAATATTCATATACGTCATAATTCATAGAGCCTCCTCCAAAACCATTTTTATAGTAATACAGATTAGAATTTAACTTGTAACCATTTTCTTCTGTAGACTTACCAAAATTATAATAATGAACATCGGAAGGTAGATGCTCAATCATATAATGGTGAAGTAGGGTCAGAGCATTTAAGGCTCTTCCTTTAGAATTAGTAACAGAATATTGAACATGATAACACTTGTTAAATCTAAATACAATTAATCCTCCAAGCATTTTACCAGACTCATGTCTTGCCAATAACCCTTTAATAAAAACTGGAAAATTAGTATATAAATATTGAATATCTTCTGGTGTATGGGTAGGTTTTATACCATATTTTTTTAAATTAGGAATTAAAACTTTATCCCAAAACTCTTTAACTAAATCTAAATTAGATAAATCCATTGCAGATAAAACAATATTATTCTTTAAATTATTTAACTCATCTTTTTTATCAGGCCAGTACTCGTAGTTAGTGGTTAAAGGATTTAATATCGAAGATAACTCACAAGAAACTTTTTTTGCTTTTATATTAAATAAAGCCCATGTATCGTCAGACACACTGTGTTTTTGAAACTCTGCTGGAGTAGCTTTGTAAACTATTGGTAAATAATCATACGCTTCTTTAATTTTTATTAAAGTTTCTAATACGTCATAACCTCTTAACCTATCACTGTATACTAATCCACCAATAGCTAACCCTGGGTGTGATACAATCTTGTTATCTAGTTTTACAGCAGGAAATACGCCACAAACAACATCATTATAGTATATGATTAAAGAAGCATCTAAAAACTTATCTTTATGATAGTCTATAAAGCTTCTTTTGTGCATAAAAGTTCCATTAAAAGAATTATCTACAAGATTGTCCCAAGAAACTCTATCATTTTCAGTATAAAATTTTACAGTAATCATACATCATTTACAGTTCTAATTTTTTTATTATAAGAAACAGCCTCTCTCAGAATACTTAAATCTATAGAAAAAGAGTCTGCCGTATATAAAATAGCACTAGTATCTTTTGGAAAACAATGTCCTCCAAAACCGCGTTCCTCAGTTACTTTAGTATGACTATAACCTATTCTAGGATCTGAGCCTATTAAATAGGATACGTTTTCATAATTTATGTTTGTTGCATCGCAAAGATCATAAATTTGATTAAAAAAAGCAACTTTAGTAGCTAAGAAAGAATTTTCAAAATATTTAGTTAATATAAGCTCTTCTGGAGAAAAATGTGTTTGAATATCAATCAAGCCTTTAAAAGCTGTGACAAATATGTCTTTCCAAAAATCAGTACTGTCTCCGCCTATATATAAATTTTCAGTATTGGCAAAATCCTCTAAAGCAGTTTCAGCTCTTAAAAACTCAGGAGAAAAAGATATACTGTGTGTAGGAAATAGTTCTTTAATCTTTCTCCAACCTTCAAGAGATATTGTGCTCTTAATTAGGATAGGAGTTGAAATTCTAGTATCTCTAATTACACTTTTTACAGCTTTAATATTGCAACTACCATCTTCGTTTTTAGGGGTAGCTACGCATATAATAACACCATCTGCATTTGGAAAATCATATACTCTATTAGAGTTAAATTTAGGATCAACTATTGAAGTTGTAAAATAATTTTTTAAAACTGAGTCATGAGCTTTTCCTACAAAGCCATATCCTGCTATAACAATATTTTTCATTTTTCTATCACTTTTATCCAAAGATTATTTTCTTTTGCTTGTTTTATCATATTACTAGTACCTTTACTGTTATTTATGATAAAAGCTATTAAACCATCTGCGTATTCTGCCATCTCACTATTTCTAATATGCCCAGCAGCTTTTCCATATAATTCCCAATTTGCAGGAAATTTTTTAATAGGTATTTTATTCCAAGAAGCCCAAGACTCTCCAAAAGCATCTCCTCCTTTTGCACATCCAGATACAACTTCAGTAATGTTATTTTTGAATTTATCTAATAATAAAACATCATTATGTGTTGGTACAAAGAGTCTGCTACCTGCTATTATTACTTTCATATTTAGCTACTCCAAAACCTTGTTTTCCATGTTCATTACCATTATAAAATAAATAAATTCCATATTTAGTTTTCAAAACATAAGAAAAACACTGCATTTTAGAATCCCAACCAATTTGGGATTTTTTTATTCCTAAATGACTATCTAATCTTGTCCAATTTACACCATCTAATGATTCAGCATAACCTAATTGATAACCGTGATTATATCTTCTACTAGAATAAAAAAGTTTAAATATATCTTTTTCTTTAATCACACAAGGTCTACCAATACCATACTCGTTTAAATTAATATCTGCTTTCATACAATCTATCGGAAGCTTATCATCGAGGTTAAACAAACTTTCACTTCTTATTAATTTAAGGTCGTAAGTAGGAGTTAATTTATTATCTGCATAAAACCAATTATCACCGCCAACATACCAAACCCAGTACTCATCTAATTCTGATTGATACTGAACAAAAGCAGCTGTTCTTATAGAACTTTCTCCTTTTATAGGACCTAATACGGGCTTATCAAAAACTCTGGTAAAGCTAACACCATAATCATCACTAACAGCTAAGCCAGTAAATAAAGTATATGGATAATTTTTATCTTCTCCCCAGCCTGTATATAATAAATATATGATATCACCTGATCTTATATAAGACATAGGAGTAACTCCCATACAATCAAACTTACCTGTATTACCTATGTCTAAACAAGGTTTTTTACTTACAGATAATATTTTAGTAGGGTTTTCAGCAGAAACATCTACATAGCCTATTCTTCCTATATTTTTCTCATCCCAGAAAGCTACGAAAACTCTTATTAGTTCTTCAGTAAGAAGTATAGGTGTTGGAATATAAGCATGGCTTTTTGCCCAGCTGATACCACTACCAGCTGGGTTATAAACTAAACCTAGTTTGTTCCATTTCATGAAACTTTAAACACCTTTTTAGTGGATAAAGGTGATATCTCTGTCTTTGGCATAACAAGTAGATTATCATCAGCAATAGATTTAGTAGTCGCAGTAAGAGGGCTAAACCAGTTGTAATCTCCTACTGTGATATTATCTCCTACACAGGAGTTAACACCAAAAAAGTTGTTATTTCCAATAACACAATTACCACAAATAACAACATGTGAAGATATAAAGTTATGAGATCCTATGGTTGAATGATGGCCGATATGGTTACCACTCCATAGGATGTTATTATCGCCAATAGTAGTAAAATCTTGTATTACATTTTCTTCCATAACAATACAGTTTTTACCTACACTGGCTGTAGAAGCAACTGTAGCACGGGGGTGAATATAAGTAATAAAATCCCAACCATCATCTAAGAGGTCAAGATATAAATTCTGTCTAACTGTATTAAGTTTATTAACTCCGACAGCAACAAAAAGTTTAATAGAAGATTTATCAAAGGATTTGAGTTTTTCTAAAGAAAATACAGGTTTCTCATTCAAAATGAGAACTCGTGGCGTAGTTTCAGCAAACGCAAGAACATTAAAAGAGTCTTTTAAGTATTCATAAACTAACTCAGCTGTTTTACCAGTTCCAATAATAATTACACTCTGCATATCAATCCCATCTTTCTGATCCTAAATCTATAGAATCATATATTTGTTTCCAATCAATTCTAGGAGTTAAGCAACCCTCTGTTAAATGAGTAGCCATACCAGGTATAGGACAAATTGCCCCAGACTTAGCATACATTTCCCAAGTAAAGCTATCAGAATTATAAATTGCGTTCTGTTTAAATAGTTTAATATGCTCCTGCCATGTGTGACCTAAAGCAGATGTACAACCAGTACAAGAAGGTATAGTTCTCCAGTGAGAAAACTCATTAATCATTACCTCACAGTGTCTGTCTCTGTCTAAAGTGTAACGATCTGGGTAATCATAGGCAGCAACAAAACCACGCCAACCACTACGATAAACGGACTTCATAGCAGCAATAGCATGGGGTAAATGTAAAAAGTCATCATTACATAAATAATGAATCTCTTCTGGAAAGAGTCTTGTTGTGGTATCTATGAGATTTGCTAGAGAAGTATAATGGTGACGTCTACCGTCCATAACAGGACCTAACATATCCTCTACAGATTGATCAACCAAAGGTATAGGACATTCTTGTAATTGAATATTAGGTGTTTTTGATGTAGAAACTAGCCAATCTAAAGTAGATTGTCTAACTTTATCCCAAGCAATTATAATAACATCTTCAGGAGTGATGGATGGTTGAATAGATAACCAACACTTTCTAAGTAGTTCTCTTTTATCTTTACCTTCCCAACGCTTAGCAAAACTCTGGGTTTCTTGCTTCTCGCAAACCCTCCAATAAATAATCATATTAATACCTTTTCAATTTTTGATACTGTCCTTCAATATTAGTAGTATATACTACTTTTGAGATACCAAAAGACTCAATAGCTTGCATACATCCTTTACAAGGTTTAGCAAGACCTTCTGATCCATCTTTCTTGGTTCTTACCACATAAAGAGTAGAACCCAAAAGATCCTCAGTGCTAACTCGTTTCAAAGCATTTTTAATAGCGTCTATCTCTGCATGAAGATAAATAGCTTCTGGATGTTTAGTAAATTTATTTTGTAGAGGGTGGGTTTTATTTTTATTATGACCAAAAGAAATAATTTTATTTCTTTTTACTACGCACGCTGCGAGGGTTTGGTTGCCTACACACTCTATGTCTTGGGTTATTTTTTTCAATATAGAAATAAAACTCAGTTCTTTTTTCATTTGGGTTAACCAAGTTGTAAGTTATAATCTCTACAGCTTTTCCTAAAGAAAAGCATATAGATAATAACATATATAAAAAGAATAATGCAAGCAAAAAGTCCATTTAAATATACTTTTTTGGTACTTGCACTGCTAAATCATCTGCTAATTTATAAAACATCATAGCAGTTGTCTCTGGACCATAAGCTCTTAGATAAATATCTCTGGTCACCGCTAACATAGCTGCTCCTGTAGCATGTGGATGCTTTTCATAATACTGATTCGCAATTTTATTAATGTCTTGCATGGCAAATTGCATAACAGCCTTGCCCTTGTCAAAATTATCTGGTTGGTTTTTCATGTTAATCCTTTACGCGGCTCTTCTGATAGGTCCGAGTTCTTGAAATATGGCAATCTTTTTTAATTCTCTATATCGTGCGCCCATAACTTGCTGATCTGGTAAATCATTATTTAGAAATACCTGTCTTAGAGCAGCATAATATTTTTTAAACTCTTCGCCATGAGGTTTTACGTTTTGGAGGTTGTTATAATACTTATGCCAGAATTGAGCAGCGTGAGCCATTTCATGACATATAACAGCTGTAATTCTGTGCTCTATATTATCAGAATAAAAACCACCAAATACTTTGTTTTCGTCGTATGATTTATACTCATAAAAACGATAAACATTGGTAGGCTGAACATAACTATACATAGCTATATCAATAAATGGAGCGTAGTATCCGTGAAAATTAGAGATACCACCTTTTGAGGTAGTTCTACGTTTAGAAAAGTCGAACTTAATATCTTCTATTTTAAAACTAGAACAACCCTTGTGTGGCCAGGTTTGAATATAAGCTTCCATATCAGAAACTTGTTTCTTACCCCATGCAATCCAAGAAGCTTTTTCAAGACTATTCATACTATAACCTTTGATTTTTAATTCAATATAGTATTATATCAATAATAATAGAAAAGCACAAGAATAAACTACAAAAGTTTATTCTTATACACATAAGAATCTTCATAGTTATTTATTATTTTATGTAAAGAAAAAGCTAGTTTTTTATTAATCTCATTACTTAGATGATTAAAGTAAATATTATCTTTAGTATCCATAGAATAGTAATTATCTAATCTATCAGCGATTGTAATTCCTTTTTTAAATTTATATAAAGGAGTTACAGAAAAATTATAAATATGCAAAACTTTTTCAATATTGATATTGCTATTCAAAAATACATCTAACTCATAAAACCAATGTTTTTGTGACCACAAATGAAAGTCATCACAATACAAATACTTAAAATAATACCCAGAAGCGGCTGCTTCTGGGGTCAAGTTATTATATAAAAATTTTGCGTTAACAGCAGATGAATGATTTAACGCAAGATTATCATCATTAGGAATTCTAGAATGATTAGTATGACATAAAATTAATATTTTAGGACTATGAGTTTTACATTCTGAAAATAATAATTTTCTAGTAGACCACCAAGAAGCTCCGGCAAAACCCTCACCTCTTGGTTTAATAGTACTACTTGTCAATAAATTAGATAGTATATAAGGCCAGTGATTTTCTGAATCTCTATACAAACAAAAGCTATCACCTATTATTAATAGGTCTTCATGCTTATACATTTTAATAAATAAAAGGATCTTCTTTATTTATTTTTTTTAAAGTTCTGCGTAATTGATATCTACGCCATAATGTTTTAAAAAAGCTAATCATTATTTTCTACCTATATTTTTAACATTATCACGAGTGATAAGTTGGTATGGCCCCTTGTTATAAGGAATAGATACAGTAAACTTTTTTTGTGGTTCCCCATGAACCAAACACGTGCGATATCCTAGTTTAGCTCTTTTTTCGCTAAACTCTTCACCACAAACTTTACAAAAATTTTGCATAGTAAAATCTCTAGTATGTTAAAAGATTATTTGGTATAAATATCCAAAATGTCATTTTTTGTAACATTACAATTAAATAACTGTGACAGTGTGATATTTAAACCCAAATTTAATTATTATGTATAATAACATAATACTAGGCTTTTTACAAGAAAATTATTTTTTTAAAAAAACTATTCGTCTCCATATATATGAAGTATATCCTTAATGGCAGGATGTCTTTCAATATCACTTGACTTAAAAGTTATAGTGCTGATATAAGAAGATTTGACTCTTCTTTCTTTTTCTAGAAAGTCTTGTAAACCATTTATAGTTTTTTGATCGTTTTGCTGTAGATCTCCAGTTATTATAATCCTACTATTATCTCCTAATCGAGTTAACAATAATTTCATTTGACTTATAGTCGCATTTTGCATTTCATCAGCAACAATCCAAGCATTTTTAAATGTTCTTCCTCTCATATAAGCAAGAGGAGAAATTTCTATTTTTTCGGTTTTTATTAAATAGTCAATATGCTCTTTACTAAAATGTTCTTTGAATACGTCTAAAATAGGTCTAACCCATGGGTCCATTTTTTCTTCTAAAGTTCCTGGGAGAAATCCATGATCTTCGTCAACAGTTACTGCAGGTCTAGTAATAATAATTTTATTATAAAGCTTTCTTTCAAAAAACTCTATACCCTTTTCAACAGCTAAAAGAGTTTTACCTGTTCCTGCTGGTCCTGTAGCAAAAACATAATTTTTACTAAAGTCATTTAAATAAGTTAAATATAATTCTTGATTTGCGTTTTTAGCTTTTACAGCTTTATTAAAATTAGAAATTTCATATACTTTAGCACTTACTTTTTTACCCATGTAATTCTCCTTAAAAAAATCCCCACCTCTAATGAGGCAGGGATTGCTGTTTATTAGAAAGAAATAGTTTTACTTTTAACTGATACATTATCAGTTACTATTTGATATATACTAGAACTGTCTAAAAATTCACTGTTACACTCTACACAAACTAATACATTCTCCTGTTTATATGAAGGTATTACCCATCTTTTTTGTAAATTAGTACAAGAAGGACATCTATCTATCACTACGTAATATGCCAATATTCTTTTCAACCTTTGTTAAATAATTTTTCATTGAATGGTCTATAAAAAAGTCTACGCCTTCTAGTTTAACTATAGCTCTCCAAAAACCTCTCCATCTGTCTTTTATTCTTTGCCATGTGGTCATATCTCTAATGAAACCATAAAAATTAATGTAAATTAACTTACCGACATGATCAAACATAATATCTCCGGGCACTGCCGGAACAATATCATTATTATTAACAAATCTAAAAGCACTGACTGTGAAGTTACTTGCCCACTTTTTATCTCCGACTCTTGGGGAACCAAAAGTATATAAAGTAATATCAGCGTTATAATCTTTAGATAGTCTATTAGCACAAAGAGTAGCTAACGCTGCACCTAAAGAATGTCCTGTGACTATTACTTTTTTATTAGATAAATTTTTAGATAGATAAGATTCTATATCTGCCCACACTAAATCTAAAGCTTTTTTAAAACCTGCATGAACTTTTCCAGTTTTATATTTAGAATCTTTTAACTGAAAAAAATTTAAATCTGCTGCTATGTCAGAAAACTTAGTAGGCTCAGTACCTCTAAAAACTATAAATAAAATTTCACCTGTTACAAAAGCCATAGCTTGAGTAGACTTTTTATCAAAAAATTGAAAACTATCTACTCCATAAAGAGAAGTAATTTCAGAATAAATATCTGATTCGTTTTTATAAACTATAGCAGATAATCTAGCACAATCCAAAGAATATTCCATTTTTAAATTCCTACCTTAATTTTTTAATTTTTCTAACTCCTCTAACTTATTTACTCGATTTTCTAATTGGTCTATTTTGGCTGCTAGTTCAGGTTGTTGATTACGCCAAGCATCGACTGGCTGATCTAAAGCATGTATATGATATTTATCTCTTAACTTATCTATTAAAAAATCAAAAAGTTGATAACCCTTGATTCCAATTTTTGTATCTTTAACATATGCTAAAGTAGCGGCTCCTAATAAAGCACTGGCTATGCTGCTAAAAGCCCAGAACCAAGGGTTTTCAAACATATTTTTTTAGTCTTCCTTATCTTTTTTAACTTTTATAGTTTCTATTTTTTCTTGTCCACGACTCCAAGCCGCAATACCTAAAACTGCTCCCATAGCTAAATGAAACAATCCAGCTCCTTGAAGAGTTAAAGGACTCCACTGCTGGCTAACAACACCCTTATCTAGAGCTTGTAATAAACTCCATAAAATAGGAAAAATAATCATATCCATAGTGCACACTAACATGTACATCCAACCCATCATAGGTCTCCACTTAGTATTCATCCAATCTTCTGGTTTTTTATCTTCTTCCATGCTTATACTCCTTTTATGTTAAATCTTTCCAACCAACACTTCCATACACCGAACCTGGAGAGGCCAACCCTCTAACAGCTAAAGTCATAGTTTCTGGGGTTGGTGTTTGATCTCTTGTTAATTGAAATTCAAAATTATAATCTAATGTATTATTTACTATTTGAGAAGCTTGTTGAGATGCAGTAAATAAACCACTATCTATCACTATACCACCTGTCATAGTATTAGCGTTAGAATTATATTGAACATTATTAGATATATGAGTTGACCAAAGACCACCAGATATGCTAGCCCCTTTAATTAATGCCCACTCATAAATAGCGTTATTACCTGTTCCAACAGCATTAAGTGCATCAGTTAAAATTATAGCATCTTCTCTTCCTGGAGCTAATCTAATAGAAACTAAAGGAGCATAGTTACCAGAAGAAGCTGAATTAGCTAAAATGGCATCAGTTCTAGTAGCAGTATATTGAGGCGCTCTAGCCTCGTATCCTCCCTCAGATATAACAGTAGAACATATTTGTTTTAAATTACTACTACTAGTAGTTATGCCAGAATTTCTAATTTCATATCTAAGAGGTAAAGAAGCTGTTGTAATATAAACATTACTTTCATAGTTTGCATGGTGAAAAATATGACAAGGAACATATTGACCGTTTATAATAAAACCTGTTCTAACACTGCCTACACCTAACCACTCGATATCAGTCCAAAAAATTTGAGATTTTGATAAGTCTAAAGTTACATTTATAGACTTATCAGTGCCGTCTAACTTATTGACACTCCATGAGCTTTGTGGAACTCTAGTTTCAATTATAGAGCCGTTAGAGTAAGATCTCTTAACAATACTTATTATATTATTGGCTTGTTCTAAAAAAATACCATTATTAGCAGAATAGTAACCTACTCTCTGACATAAATTATCTTTTTGAGGAGCCATAACAAAAGTATTTAAATTTAATAAAGATTTACCTGGTTGATAAGAGAATACTCTTTTAGTTTCTCTTATAACAGAATCTCCCGAATTAGTTCCAACACTCAGTAACATAGCAGAAGCATTTGCTAAATATGTTGAAGAAGAGTTTCCGTTATTTGCAACACTCCACCTATCGTTATCTTGATACCTAAAATTACTATCAAATAAAGTAAAAGGTTGAGATACTCTTGATCTTCCAAAAGCATCGACCCCAGTATCTATGTTACCTGATTTATTGTATAGACCTATAGAACCCGCATTTATTACAACAGGTATTTCTGCTGTTGGGGATAGTATTTCATTTTTATTATGATCATACTTCATTTTAATCTCCTAACACATTATGGAGCTAATTAGCAATTCAATATAAACAATGTGTCCATATTTATACCAAAGTAATAATCCTAAAAATAGAAAAAACATACTAGATAAAGTATATAAAACTTTACTTAGAAGTGGCATGATAAACACCGTCCCAGTCTGAAGGTAGATTATAATGTTTTAGTTCTTCTATTCTTAATCTCATCATTTCGTAATAATCATTTAGATCTTTATTAAAAGCATTTTCTAAACTATTTATAAGAATAAGTGCGCTATCCCAATCTTGATTACGATATGCTTTAATAAACTTTTTATGTATAGCTAAATATTCTTTATCTATTCCAGTACCATTTACTATGGTATATATATTAATACCTTTTGTTTTACCTTTAACAGCGATACAATCAAGTTCTACACAAGAATAATGATCTTTTATGTGTTCATAAGTTTTTTCGCCTATAATCAGTTTAACACAGTAGGGTTTAGATTGCCCTTCTAAACGCGAAGCAAGATTAACAGAATCTCCCAAACAAGTATAATCAAACCTTTGACTAGATCCCATGTTTCCAACAACGACAGACCCAGTATTAATACCAAGACCCATACCAAATGGAGGTACACCTTCAACAGCAATCTCTTTGTTAAACGCATCTAAATCTCCAAGCATTTCAAGCGCAGTTTTAACAGCTTGTTTTGCATGATTTGGCTCATCAAGAGGAGCATTCCAAAAAGCCATTTGTGCATCGCCTATATATTTATCTAGAGTTCCATTATTATCAAGTATCTTTTGAGTCATTGCTGTCATATAACGATTCATTATCTGAGTAAGACCTTGAACGTCAGACCCATAATGCTCACTAATAGAAGTGAAGCCGCGCACATCAGTAAACATAATTGAAAGTTCACGAGTCTCTCCTCCTAAACGTAATAGCTCAGGGTTCTTCTGAAGTTTTTCAACAAGAGCAGGTGATAGATATGTTCCAAATTGCTTTTTAATTTGTTGTTTTAATCTAAACTCACGGGCAAAATTATTAAATAATAAGTGAGCAAAAAGTATAGAACTAGCTAGTATTAAATAACTAAAATTCCATAATTGATAATACTCTTTAAATAAATAATCGCATACATAATAAATAACGAATATAAATGTAAAGTATAAAGGAACAGTTAGTTTAACAGACGTTCTAGGGACTAAAATTATTAAAACTGCTAATAAAATAGATAAAACAGCATACTCTACTACATTAGCATAAGATAATCTAGTAATAGAGTTTCCATCTATTAAAGTTTGTAACGTCTTAGCTTGAATTTCGTGAGACCATTTTTCTCCTATTGGGGTAGCTATTATACCTCCCACACCCTCAATAGTAAGACCTAAAACTACTATTTTTCCGTTTATTTTTTCTTCGGTAATTTCTGTGGCTTCGACTTTTTCAAATTCCGAGTTCCATGATACCCAGACTCTGGCTTTTTCGTCGGTGTTAATGGGTGGGAAGGCTGGGATACGGACAAATTCAACACCTGCTTCTGAGGTTTTGATTTGGTAAGATGGGTCTCCAGCCACAACTCGTAGGGTTTCCAACACAAGTGAAGGATACAATGTATTCCCAATGCGAGCCAGCATAGGCAACCTACGAACAACACCGTCAAGCTCAGGTGCCACAGCGAGAAGCCCGACACCTTCGGACTTTCTTGCCAAAGCTGGTAAAGGAGAGATAGCCCCTCTCCAAGTATATAACCATGGATCAGGAGCATTACCAATAGCAGCAAACCCTCTGCGAATAGCAGTTGCTTCTCTTGACTGAGTTGTTGGTGTTTGTGATATAACAACACCACCGGACTCAATAGAAGTTTCCAGAGCTTTATCATTACCGGCACGGTCTTTTTCACTAAAAAGTATAGGAACGACAATGATCGCTGCACCGGCTTCACGAATTTTGTCAATAGTAACTGCAATATCTTTTCGGTCAAAAGGCCATTGACCAAATTCTTTAACTGTTTTTTCACCGAATTCAACAAGTACAATCTCATCTGATTTTTTTGTCTCTAAAGAAGTTATGAAATAATCAAATGTTTTTAATTTTAATACTTCTAAATAACTAACGTTCGACGCATATAACCCCACGAGGATTATCGCTGAGATAACAGTTATTAAAGTACTTGTTAGTATTTGCTCTAGTTTGTTCATTCGTATTGGTTGACCACATAAGGATTGCTTGGACAATTGCTGTAACAAGTGACGTTAAGATTAAAAGTCTTAGGAATGGTTCCTGACTGGTTGATGATTGCTGAAACTCCATCGCCAACAAAGTTAAGGTTAGTATTATGATTATTCCCAGACTGAGTGATAATAACATTTTGAGTATTTCCTATTATATTTACCGTAGCATTATTAGTTTGTTGTGCTAGGGCATAATTATAAAATAATGTAAATGATATTAAAGATATTAATATTTTCATTTTAATTACCTTGCTTTATAGTAATAGTAGTAGTGCCTGTATAATTTACAACTTGTTTTATTTCTAGTCCTTCTTGAGTTAAACGAAGAGTCATACTATCATACATGGGAACCGTAACACTTGCATAAGCATTAACAGTTTCTCTATATAAAGTTAGCATTTCGTTTTCGACGTAGTATTTTAAACCACTTCTAGCGTCATATTTTGGAAGCATAGCGTTAAACTCAGCCAACTCATTAGTTAGCAATTGACTAGACATTACATCTAAAAAATTATATAGAAAGTCAGTATCTAAAAATTTTTGATCTAACTTTTTATATTCATCAAGTTTATTTTTATCTAATTCATCATATTTTAAAAAATCTTTAGATAAAAAGTCTTCATCTAAAAAATTACTTTTTCTAGTATAAGTAGCTTCTGCTCTTACAGTATTAGGAGGCGACACAATAATTAAATTATTAATCTGATCAACAGATAAATTTAATATAGCAGATTTAGGTCTATCTATTGTAGTATTAACTGTTACAGACTCAAATGGTTTTGTTAATAGTATAGTACCCATGTCTGTAGTAACAGTTATGGCACCAACAACACAATCACGTTCGATATTACTCCAACCAGCTGGACAAGAAGGTAATAAGATAATAGTACTACGGCCAGTTTCGTCGACTGTCCCTGAAAAGTCTGTTCCACGCACTCCAATAGTCGCTGTTGGGGTCTCAACCATAACTTGTTGTGGATCGCTTTTAGCAATTTGACCAGATGCATATTTAATAGTTCCTAACGCCATTTTCATTCCAAGTTTGCCAGTCTTTTTATTATCATCATAGACAAAATTATCTATAACTAACTTGGAATGCTCTGTTATTTGTACCTTAGTATCGTCTTTAAAAGTAATACCTGCTTTAGAGTTTGCTGTGGTAATAACATCTCTCATCTCTACAGAAAACTGTAAAGATCCGGCAATGACATCAGATTGTCTTTTTATCTCTGTTAACCCTGTTAACTCTGTAAATTTTCCAACATCAGCATTACTGATGGTTGGATTTAACAGTAAGAGTATTACCAGAGCCTGTAATTGTTGAGATAACCTTAGAGTCATTATTACCACCTTGTCTTATATCAACATCATTTGTAGCACCTATTATTATTATGGAAGCATCATGACCGTTTAACCCAGCTGCTCCAGCTTGTGTGATAGCTACTTGGTTACCTCCGCCTCCGCTAATATCTACATTTGATTTAGTACCTGATACAGCAGTAGAAGTATTATTTATGGTTACTGTATTATTATCTGAGTTTATAGATACTGTTGATATAGTTAGACCTTCAGTATTTTGAACAACCGTATTACCATCCCCAACTATAGTATTAGTAATTAGTGAGTTAGTACAGTCCCCTCCAACACCACAAGAAATACTTACATCATTACCGTCTCCGGTAGTGCTAGAAGTTATAGTAGTACCAGCCCCTTGTACGTTTATTGCCAATATATTTGAGTTTCCAATTTGATCTACTGTTACAGAATTATTATTACCATTAAAAACTGCTTTAGTAGTGGAATTTCCTATTATATTACCAATACCTGTTTGTGTCAGAGTAATTGTTGAACCAGAACCTACCTGATCAACATATATAGAGTTTTGTTGTGCATAAGCACTTGTTGCATAAATAAAAGCTATAAAACTTAAAATATGTCCTTTCTTCATGGTTTATTTCTTCCCAATAGTCCAAAGTTTTTTCTTACTACCTTCTCTAATCATATCTGCTACAGCAGCTTCGATTGCTATTCTAACAGCATAAGTAGTTGGTTCGTTTACAGAAGTTCCTGCTTCAAACTCTACAGACTTAGTTCCAACGTCTATAAACTTGAAAACGTTAGCACTTGCACCAGTACTTAAAACTGTTTTTGAAGCTCCTGTAGATAATAAAACCTCTCCTGTATTAACAGATATTAAACGTAAAACTACAGTAACTTCGTCTTTTCTATATTCTTGATTTGCACCAATACCTAAAAATCTTGCTCCTATACCGCCAGTTCCTATATTAGAATCATACCCTATCACTCCACCATCTATCATAACGCCAGCTACTATTAAAGGTGTTAAAGGCTTAGCCTGATCTCTTTCATATAATTCTCTTTGTGACCTTATTAGTTGTCTTTCTTTTACTAAATTTTCTAAAGAGCTTCTTTCTACAACCTGAAACCAAGAACCTCTTCCTGCGTCTTGAAGTGCTTTAATTAAAAACACCTCAGCTCCTTGTGTAACAGCAGAACTTAAACTAGCAAAATTAGTAGCTGGTTTACGTTGACCGGTCATATCAGGAAAACGATACACAGCAATAGGAATTTTAGGTCCGTCAACAGGTGGTATACTAACTAATTCGTTAAGTCTTTTTTTAGTAATAATCTCAGGAATATCCACTCCAGACTGAGATCTTTCTTTAACAGACTCTGCAGTACAAGAAGCTAAAAATAAACTTAAAGCAACTACAAGTAATACTCTTACCATGCTAAACTCCCATAAGGAACCTCTATTTCTGTAATAGACCCAGCAGGGTCTGTTATTCTTAAAGTAATAGTGGATCCACTGTTAGACCATTGTATATGATTACCTGCAATATCAAAACTACCCGAAGTTTGACCGTTATCTTTAAATAATTCTTCTGCTATTTTTTGAGATAATGTAGCGTATATCCTACTTTCTAGATTATTTAAAAACTTAGCTAAATTAGTATTTTTTGCGTCTTGAGCTTCTTTTATAGCAGCCGCTTTTTTATCTTCAGCTAGTTTTTGACGGCGAGTGTGTTCTAAGTTTTCTATAGTTAAAACATGCGCAGAGTATCCTTCTCCTGAGAAAGAAGGACTTTTAAATTTAAATTGAATCTCAGATGCTTGAGCACTACTGAGTACTATCGGTATTACCAATAATAGTTTTTTCATTGGTACTCTCTTTAGGTCTATCGCCTTTTAACATTAAAACTACGTTTAATTTTTGATTAAGTCTTATTAAGTCATTGTCTAACATTCTAATTCTATCTATAAGGGCTATTAAAACAGTATTTGCCTCTGACAAAACAGGTTTAATTTCTTGGGTTGCCCATTTCCATATATAAAATATTAAGTATCCCATACCACCAGCAGCAACTATAGGAAACCCATATTTATTAATTAATTCAGCTATATCCATAAAAATAATCCTTGACTCATTAAAATAACACTAATAAAAGCAGTAAATATACCAGTATAAAATATTAAAATACCTGAGCTTAAAATACTAGCGGTTAAAAGAACTATGGCTATTTGCATAGTACTACCGCCTATACCTGTCCAAGGTAATCTTTTTTTAGCTAAATCTCTTTCACTTTCTAAAAATCTAGCCTGTTTTAATAAGTCTTTTTTTCCTTCTACTGGTTCATTTTCGTATCTTTCTACAGTAGACATATATCGTAAATATCTATTTTGATCTTTATCTTTTACATCATCAGCTGCTAATTCGTATTGAGTTTGTTTTATACTTTTTGCCTGATAAAAAGCCCAAGTATCATTTATTTTTATTGTAGTAGTTAGTACGGAATTATTTAATTGTGCTTGTATAAAAGCATTAAATGAGAATATAGCAGCAAATATACTAATTATTAAAGCTGTTTTACTTTTAATTTTAGAATCTCCAGAGTTATTATTTTTCTCTGCGTTTTTTCTAATTTGATTTAAAAGAGTAAATCCAAGACTCATAGTTTAATCTCTTCTTGCGTCGTTTTTACCATCTGCTCTAGCTATTCTATCTAAATCTGGTCTAATACCTAAAGCAGTAGACATTAGAGTATCAATACGAACTATGTCATGATTCATTGTTTTAACTCTATTATCAAGAGCTGTGATAATACTACTTAGTCCTTTAACAGAACTCATAACACCAGCAAGAATAAATTTCATAGTTAGAAACACAAAATAGCCACCAGCACAAGCTGCGGCTATTGGAAATCCTACTTCAGCTACTAACTTAAAAAAATCCATAAAATTTACTCTCTCATAATATTGACATGACCCCTATCTATACATATAGTAGCATTTTTTACAAAAAAATACCACCAGTAAAATTTTAAATATTTTACTGGTGGTTAAGACTTAATCTTATTATCTATTAGGTTTTTCTTCTTGTTTTTTTACTGCGGTTTCGTAATAAACTATAATTTTATCTTGTTGATTAATATATCTTCTCAGCTCTGCTATATTTAGAGACATTTTTTCATAATCTTTGACACTCATAGCATAAAAAACAATATCAGTATGTTCACTTTCAAATGTCTTTAAAAAGTTATTAAGATTGTCTTTTGTAACAACATAAAATTTAATATTTGATAAATTTACTGATTTAGGTCTAGATTGAACAGGAATTTCACTTTTTATTACCTGAGTTTGAACAACTATTTTTTCTTGTGGTGCACAAGCTGTTAATAATAAAAAACTACTTATTGGAAGTATCTTTTTCAATGTCTTCAAATAGTTTCTTTGTTGCATCATTTATTCTCTTTTCTATAGCTGTAGGGTTTTCTTTACTTAACTTAGTTAAATTATGATTATTTAATCTTTTTCTTAAATCATCAGTATAAGACTCTGCGGATTGTAAATCTTTTTGTAATTTATTATTTAATTCACTAAATCTTTCAGCATCTTTTTGTAAAGTATCAATAGTTTCTTTATTAGTTTGGTTTGCTACTTCTAACTTTGCATTATTTTCTGTTAAAAGTTGTAGCCTTTTTTGGCTGTCTCTATAGTACCAGCCAAAAATTCCAAGTAATACTATAACTCCTATTATAAGATACTTTGTCATTTTTTATCCTAATAATTTTGTTAAGGTTTTTGGACCAGCTATACCATCTGCGGTTAGTCCATTTTCTTCTTGCCAAGCCTTTAATGCTTTTTCAGTGCCGCCCCCAAAAGATCCATCAGCGTCTACTCCTAGGGCTTCTTGTAATGCTGCAACTGTAGGTCCTTTAGAACCTCTTTTTAAAATTTGATTTACATTAATTGCTTCATCATCGGACTCTTCTTCTTCTGTATCTTGATCTTCCTCTGATTCTTCATATTCCGTATCAAATATTTCTAAAATATGAGCGTAATGCTTCTTTCTATCCTCTAATCCGATAGTTCCACCATTAACTAACTTAGTCATCTTAACAATGTCATTAGCATCAGCTGCTCCATTTATTTTTCTAGAGTTCCAATACCAAGCTGCTGACATTATAGCACCTTCTACAGTTTCTAAATAGTCAATAACTTCTTCTATAGACATATCCATATCTTTGGCGAATCTTGAATAATTATCATGACCAGTTAACTGAATTACTCCTCTTCCTCTATATCTCCAACCATCACCGGAGTCTTCATCTCCATTACCCATTCTATTAGCATAGACACGGTTAGCTATTTTTTCAGGCTGACGAGCATAATCATTTGGATCAGCATCTTTAAAATATTTAGGGAATATTCTACGTAAACCATCAGCTGAATAATTTAAATTTTCTTGTAAAACTTTAAAGTTATTGGATTCATGAGCGCATTGAGCTAAAAAGCCAGCTACTCTATTTTCTGTGGTTATATCAAATTTAGGAAGTGCTTTACATAAAGCCTCATAAAATTCTTCAACCTTTTTATTACCAGTTAAAATATCCTCTAACTTCTCAATAGAAAATTCAAAATCAAATTCAGACATAAAAAAACTCCTTTATATGTATATAGTAACATACACATATAAAGGAGTCAAATTTTTAATTTTTTAAATTTTAGTTAAATACTTTTTCTCTATTTTCTTTATAATATCCCATTGAATATTGTTTAATTGAAAATAATTTTTTTGGTGTTTTAAACAACCAACTATAAATTCATAATCAGCTTTATGTAATTCTATACCTAAATACTTCTCTAAATAGTTATGAGGTAATCGTTTTTTCTTTTTTCTAACGGTCATTGAGTTTATAATATGTTGATATCCTATTTTTTAATTCTGGTATAAATATAGCTGCTTTTTGTTCAAAAATTAAAGGCTCTTCTTCTCCATCAACTGCTACAATAATTACTATTTTTTGGATACTAGTACCAAATAATTCATTATGAGCATAAGCGTATCCCGATGCTTGAAGAAAATAATCTTTAATATCTTTTCCCTTTTTGACTTTTTTAGATGTTTTAAAGTCTATTATTGATGGGATTCCATTCCAAAGACCAATCATGTCTACTCTACCAGCAAATTTAAGAGTAGGACTCCATACAGGAATTTCTTGCGCCCAAACTTCAGTAACATTTTTTGAAGTTCCATTAATTAATGCTTTTGCTGGATATCTTACATTAGCTGGTTCTTTTGCTAGATCAGATAAAATATCTTCTCCGTTCCAGTATTTTTCTAAATATTCGTGGACAGCAGTTCCTCTATCAGTAGCTTCTTTAGAAACACGGGCCGCCTCTTCTTCTCCTACTTTATCTTTCCATTTCTGTAACCAAACTAAACTAGCAGAAGTTTTACCTAACAACGTAGTTATGCTTGGATAAGCGCCGTCAGGGGTAAAATAAGTTCTACCTGTAGTAAGAGTTTCAGCTGTTACACTTGTCGTAATATTATAATCAATCATTAAAATACACTAAGGGGGCTTGTTCAGCCCCCTTAACTTTCTTTTTATTTAATAGGAATTAGTTTTGGCTTCTTCTCTTCAGGAAGAACTAGCTCAAGTTCGATAGTGAGCATACCATTATTATACTCAGCCCCATTTACAACGATGTTATCAGCTAGTGTAAACTTTCTTGTAAACTTCTTGAAAGAGATACCTTTGTGTAAGATATTCTCATTTTGAGCGGAGTCATAAGTAGAGCGTACTGTTAAAACGCCATCAGCCACTTCAACTTCTAAATCTTTTTTTGCTAGACCTGCTAAGGCTAAATCAATGAAGTACTTCTCACCTGCCTTACGAATGTTGTATGGAGGAAAACCGCTAGATTGTACCTGATGTTCAGCGTAGTTTTTTAGCTGGTCGAAAAGTCTATCAAAACCTACAGCGTAAGGTGTTACCCTGTTGATGTCTAAAATACTTGGAAGATATGAATGTGCATTATTTAAATTTACCATGTAAATTTCTCCTTTATTAAGCAAGATTATTATGAACCTCCTTTAGGCAGGTTCATAATATATGTTATATAATTTTTTACATTATAGCAAGCAAAAATTATTTATTTTTGGATCGCAGGAGACCAATGAGTTGTTCGTCCATCGTCTAAACGAATTTTTTCGATTGGGTTTCCGTAAGGATCTGTTTTTTGAGAGTATACCATAACTCCTATACGAGCCTTCATCATCTCATCTGCTTTAGAAGGAAAAGCTACATATGAGCCTTGATTATTATATAAGTCAGAATAGTTTCTAATGGTAGCGCCACCAGATTCAAGTGAGTTTTTAAGTACAGTTTTAACTGATTTATATAACCTAATAAGCTCTTCTTTAGAGCAACTACTGACTTTTCTATGAGGCGCAATTGCAGATAAAAACAAAGCCTCGGATTTGTAAATATTTCCCACACCTGATACATATTTTTGCTCCATTAAAAATTTAACTAAAGAATGGTTTTTTGCTTTTTCACAAATTTTTAACCAAGTAAGCTCATCACAAGGATTATTTAGCATATCTGGTCCAATCTCAGATAATTTTTTATTAAGAGACGGTATAGCAGAATCTCCAGAGAAGAACTTTAAAGTACCAAAGTTTCTCATATCAGAGTAGTAAACAGAAGTACCATCGCTAAAATCCCAACGAACTCTAGCATAGTTATTATCTTGTGTTTTATACGTACCAGTCATACCTAAGGTACTAAATATAACTCCTGAAGTAGTAATCCAATAGATAAACTTACCTTTATTATCAACACCTAATACGGTTTGATCTTTTACATTTACAGCATAGTCTAAAAAGGTAGTAAACCCCTCTGGTTCTTTTTTAAGATATCTACCAGATAGAATTTCAATGTTCTCTATCGTTTTGTTTTGAATTACGGAGTTTAATTGACGTGCTACAATTGTGCACTCTGGACCTTCCGGCATAGTACTCTCTTTCTTCTTTTAATTTACGTACAATATATTGATCCCAGGACTCGTTAGAGTACCTGTCATAGATCAGATGTGTCGGAAGAGGATCGTCTTTTTGCACTTTCTACTAAGTTCAAGATAGTGAAAATCTCTTCTTGCTTTTCTTCTAGCTCTTCTCTCTTGCGTTTATACATAGCAGAAGCAGCTGCACGAATAGCACTTGGCTTAAAGCCAAAACTATCTTTTATCTCCTTTACAAGATCATTATTCATTTCTCTATAAGATTCCATTTGCAAAAGATTATCTGTAATCTTATTGAACAAATTCATCAACTCTTCTTTATCAATCATTGCTGGATTGATTTGAATCTTCTCTTGCTTTTCTTTTGACATCAAGTTCCTCGTTAGTAATAAGTTTAAACTTTTCTCGTTTATATTTTGGAAGTTCTCTTAGAACTCCATAATTAGTTAGATTATCGCATATTGTAGCAAGAGTGTCAACATTACTTTCATCGTCAAATGCTTTTTTATTAGCATCTGCGATTAATTTAACAGCTACCCATATATTAAAATAACCTATTTTTGTAGAACCTTTTGATACACCATCAGGTCTAGGAGTGCTTAAGTACCATCTTTCTGATGCCATTACAGACTGCTGATACTCGTCTTCTTCTAGAATATCAATAGGAGTTCTTGAAAATATATCTAAAACTTGTTTTTCTAATTTATTCATAGCTTTCCTTATAAAAAAAATGAGGGCACAAAGCCCCCACTTCTTAATTATTCAGTATATACCCATGATTGAGCAGATGGAGATTTTAAGATAGGTGTGACCCAAGCCAACTCCTTGTGAATTTCATTCACTTTATACATAGCATCTCCCTGTTTTTGAAGCACACTTCGAGCGAATTCCAAAAACTGATAGAAAGGATTCTTAGAAACGTCGTCATCCGGCTGTGGAACTTCGTTCCCAATATGCTTAATAGTAGGACAAGAGTACAACCAAGATCCAGAATAGTCACGCTTGATCAAAGATTCAATAGTATAAATCTTTTCATCAGGTGTTTCATCTGAGAGGATTACTCTTGAACACTCACGAAAAAAATTAATATAAGGATTTTTATTCTTCCAACGAATCATCATTTATTTATTCACCAATATAGAATAGCACAACTTTTTGATCTGTGCAAATTGAAATTTCATTTAATTACTGCATTTGATTTTGCAGTGTGCCTCAGTCAAAGGTTTCAAGCAATGTGAGACGTTGAACACGATCATTGTCCCAAACTTCATGCTTGTCATAGAAACGATATGTTTCAAGCTTATCTAGATAATCATTAATATCACGAACAGCTTGATTGTAGTAACGAATTTGGGTTGGACTCCAAACCCTAGAAGTAATGCTCTCCATCCACTTAATAGCTAGACGAGCATTCCAACGTACAATATTAGGACATTCACGAATATAGTCGTTTGTATCCCAATGAGAAAAGCCTAGAGAGGCAGAATCGTTTGTCTTCTTCTTAACCATGATTTAGTCCTTATTAATACAATGACCGCCATAAGACGATGTGGTGTTAGCAATCCAAATGCTTTTTGCTTCAATACACTTAGACATTAATACTTTTTGAGTTTCCATAGCATGAATATTAAATGTAGTTAGAGAAGTTGCAAAGGTTACAATAACAGCAACTACTGCAAATGCTCCTACTAAAAAAGTTTTATCCATTTGATACGTCCTTTAACCTTTCTTGAAATTCACGATAGATGTCTGCTAGATATTTAGCAGCAATAAATTCTCCGCTTTGAGCCTTGATTTCTTCATATTCTTCTAACAGTTCTTCAGCGACAAAGTTACCCTGCCGCCTTAGCTCAATTAGATATTCTTTTGCTGTTAGATAGATTCCCATTATAATTCCTTTATAGAGACATAGGTGCGCCAGACTTAATAGCTTCTGCTCGTCTGGTATTTAGCGCTTCAATAGCTTCAACTCGATCTTCGGAGAATTTAAGTTCGATAGCTGAAGAAGGTAGTTCGATTCTTTCTCTCTTTTTATTAACAAAGTATCGAACTTCAGTGCCCTCAATAATTCCATCTTCTAACACATCTTTTAAAACGCGCCAGTACCAAGAACCAAGAGGGCGGTAATAAACTTTATAAGATATAAGTTTTGCCATATTTAACCTCCATTTTATTATTATATGAAATTTTTAAGCGCTTGACAATAAAAAATTAGCAAACAGCTCTTTGTTGTTATATTTTAATTGACTGTGCTTTGTACATATGTTAGCATATATTCTATGAAAAGTTTAATAGAAGTAACAGTTCTAAAAGAATATTTTCAAGAAACCCTCGCTGAATATTCAGAAGAAGGGTTTGAATACCTATCTTCTAAGAATGGAGATAGCGACGATACTATAATTGTTATTTTTAGAGGCGATATTCACGCAACTCCATATTCTAGTGAAAATTCTAAATCATTCTTAGAATTTGAAGATGGAAGCCGTTCACCTTTATATATTAAACGAGAAAGAAACTTTTGGGAAGATTAATGGCACAGTTTAAACTATGGGCAGTGTATATTCCGCAACTTGAACAATGGACTCGTGAGACTGGCGCACGTATGGAAGCGGAAGTTGATAACGAAGAACATGATCTTGATGTAGAATATTTTGATTTTAATGACCCTCGTGTAGCATTATACGGGTGGGAAAATGTACCTTTGTTTGCAGCTGTCAAATATGATCAACCGTTTCAAACAGTAATTGGAAAGCAGTCTTGGGAAACCTATGATGCTTGGATAAGAGGGTTAAATTGGAAGCTAGACCAATAACATTTATTCCTCACAAACGTAGACTAGCAAGACATAGAGTAGAATATTTAAAAGCAATAAACGAAGCACTAGATTACCCTTTTCAAGCAGAAGACGGTAAAAGCTTATCTCCTATCCAAAGAAAACTCCAAGAAAAGTGTATAGAGCTATCAGGCCTTCCTTATTGGACGTTTACTAACTGCTGTACAGATTCTCTTCAAATAGCAGTTCATTGCCTCACAAATCCTGGAGATACTGTAGTAGTTCCCGCATATGGCTGGAGAGCTATTACAAATGCTGTAGCTTTTATGAATAGAAATATAGAGTTTGTAGATGTTGATGAAACTGGTACTATTTGTTTAGATTCTTTAGATAAATTATGTAAAGAGTTAAAAAAACCAGCAACGGCTATAATAGTTGTACATAATTTTGGAACTATTGTAAATTGTAAAAAAATATCTGATATTCTAGTTAATAATAATTGGACTACAACTTCTATAATAGAAGATGCTGCTCAAGCATTTTATATGAATGAACCTACAGACTATATACCAGGATCATCTTCTGATGTAGTTTGTTATTCCTTTGATTTTACAAAAAACCCCGGAACTCTTGGTAGTGGTGGAGGAATTGCTACTAGATTTGAGGATGTTGCCGATAGAATATATATCACAACTAACCATGGAGTTTCTAAATCCAAACAACCAGTTAATATTGGTACAAAATCTTACTTAGATAATACCTCTTGCGCAGTTCTTTTAAAAGAGATTGAGATTTTTGAAAAAAATGAGTATAGAAAGCTTCGTAGCTATAATGCTTCATGGTTAGACAACAATCTACCCTATAAAAGGATACCCGGAGAAAATTATATCTCTGAGAAATTCTTGATAGAAGTTTCAGAATACGAGGTTTCGGAGGTATTAAATCAATTAAAAAACGCAAATTGCCTAGCGAAAAGATATTTTAATGAATCTTTAAATACCTATAGTTTCTATGAAAATAGTAAAAAATGCCCTGGAGCTGAAAAACTGGTTAAAAATACTATAATGATTCCTTGTCATCAGTATCTAGAAAAAGAAGAGTTAAATAGAATAGCAGAGGCCTTAGCATGAAAATATTAGTTACTGGTGGAAAAGGTTTTATAGGTTCACATATTGTAAACCTATTAAAAGAAAAACATGAAATAGTTATACTCGATAACTGGAGCTATGAATATCCTGGATATAAATATATTCATAGAGGTAAAGACGGTTTACAGTTAACAAATGGTATAGAAACTATTCACAGGTTAGCAGCTAAAAAATATAGAGATTCTATGATTAAAGATATCAAAGTAGTTAAATATTGGACCTTTGATGATTGTGATTTAGATAATGATTTTGATTTAATTATAAACTGTGGTAGTCTATCTGAAGCAATCTTATCTCAATATTTTCAAGATTTCACAGAAAAATCTATATTAGATGGACTAAATAAACTAGTAAATAAGTATAATTGTCCTATATTACACTTTTCAAGCTCTATGGTTTACGGAAGCTGGAACGGACCTATAAAAGAGGATGGAGAGAAAAACCCAGTAGATTTATATGGAGCTTGTAAAAAAGCTAGTGAGTCATTACTAGATTTAAATAAAGATGTTATCTTAAGACCTATGCATGTTTATGGTTATGGAGATGGAAAGTTTCCAATGCCTATGAATATAGAAAGACAGGCTGATAAAAATAAACCTGTAACTGTAGAAGAAGCTGATTGTATTTATATTAAAGATTTAGTTTCTATAATTGAAAAAATAGTAAATAACTGGTGTTGTGGGGTTTATAATATAAGCTCCGGCTATCAAAGAGATAAAGAAGTAGTAAAAAAACAAGCCAAAGAAATACTAAATTACGATATAGAGACTGTAAATAAATCAGGACCTACAGGAAAAGATAGAGGTACTTTAGACACAAGTAAAATAAAACATATTTATAATTGGAACTCTCAGTTTAAAAACTATGAAGAAACAATTATAGACTATTTTACAATCCATATGAAAGAGCAAAAATGAGAATAGTAGTTAGAAATAATGATCCTATGAAAGCTTTTAAGCTTCTAAATAGAAAGCTTTATGAGGATAACACTTTTATTGAACTAAAAGAGAAACAATTTTTTAAGTCAAAAGGTGAAAAAAGAAGAGAGAAGCAGAAAAAAGCTGTAGCTAGACAAAGAAAAGAACAAGCTACTAAAAAAGCTATTTTTGATAAATTAGAATCACAAATTACAAGAGGACAAAATGACGGAAGAAAGCAAAAACGAAACCCAACAAGTAGAGGTTAGTTGGATACCCCTAACATCTGCTGGTTTATTGAAGGTAAAGCTTCCTGATACAACAGTTAAGTTTTTAACAGAGCTAACAGATGTAATTTTAGAAGACGACCCTGATCTAGATATCCTCAGTATGGATAGTAGACTAGCAGGTCAGATAAAAAACGGCAAACAGAGAGCAATTCCTTTAACAGAAGAAACTAAAAAGTCAAAGGCAATGTCTAATTTTTTGACTTTTTCTCATGGTTTATGTTTAGAGTATTTAAATGGTTATATGCACTACAACCCAAAAGCAAGATCGGTTTGGGGAGGCTCTCCAGGTGTAGAGATATATGAATTTTGGGCTAATAAGCAATTAGCAGGTGATTATAATCCTCTTCACAATCATTGTCAGCCTTTTTCATCTTTGAGTAGTATAATATATTTAAAAGTCCCAGAACAAATAACAAACTGCACAGATGAAAAGTCTGAAGACGGAATGATTAAGTTTATGTGGAGTGATAGAGGAAATCCGGCTATGATTGAGTTTCCCGGAATGTTAACTTTAACACCTGAAATAGGAGACTATTATATATTTCCTTCTTGGTTAAGTCACGAGGTACCACCTTTTAGAGGTGAGGGAGAAAGACGTTCTCTAAGTTGGAACGCAAAGCTCTGGGTTTAAAATAATTATTCTCAAATACTCCTATAAATGTTATAGTTATTATAACTTATAGGAGTATTTTTTTATGAAAGCTTATAAAGGATCATTTGTTAAGAAAAATGGAGAACAAAGAGTAATGATGTTCTCTAGAATAGGTGATTTACCTAATGGGTTTGTTGCGTCTAAAATTGTTGGAGCTGGCTCAGAGAGAAAATATCCAGATGGTATGGAATTAGTCTGGGATTTAGAAGAAGATGATTTTAGAATATTTAACCATAAGACAGTTAAACAATTAGAAGAACTAGAAGTAGATAGTAGAAAATATCTAAAATATTAAAAATTAAAAAAGGGGTTGACATTGGAAAATAAAAATGATAATATAATTTATATTGAAGTTTCTGATGCAGACTTAGATCCTTATATTAGGCTTTGGACTTATGATGATTTTGGGAATAGAATTCATAAAGAAACTGGTAAACCAGTAATTTTAGTGGACAGTACAAACAATGGAAAAGATATTAAATAAGTACCAAAATCTAAAAGATACCCCAAGTGATATTAATGAGCATTTAGAAACATTATTTAATTACGCTTCTAAATGTGAACATATAATAGAGATGGGTGTAAGAGATATTGTTAGTACTTGGGCTTTGTTAGCTTCGAATCCTAAAAGAATGATATCTTATGATATTGTACCACCCCCTAATAATAATTTAAATGAGCTATTTTCTTTGACTAAAGAATATAGTTTAAATTTTGTATTTAAATTAGAAAATGTATTAGAAGCAGATATAGAAGAAACAGATTTATTATTTATAGATACTCTTCACACCTACGAACAACTTAGACAAGAATTATTCACTCATTCAAAAAAAGTTAATAAATATATTATACTTCATGACACAGAGTTATATAAAACTTCTGGAGAAAAACCTGGGTCAGTAGGATTACAACCAGCAATTACAGAATTTTTAGATAAAAATCAAAACTGGAAAGTTTTAGAAATTAAAACTAATAATAACGGACTACTAGTGCTAGGTAATTTAAATACATTGTCTTGATGACGTAGACTGAAAACTAATCTGGACTCGGGGGCAGTACCCGACGCCTCCACCATAGATACATCCGTAAAAATTAGCGTTTTTACACAGTAAGTTGGCCGACTAAGATCATATAGTAACGTTCTATATTTTTGAATAACAAAGATGGAAAAGATAAGTAGTGCAATTCTACTACTTTGTTACTGAGGGTGTATCTTTGATGGGGGCGAAATAGGATCGACAGGTAGATAATAGGGAAGCCGAGAGACAGGTGCGCAAGCGACCTTAATCGCAAGAAAACTATAAATGCAAACGACAACTTCGTTTCATCTGAGATGGCTCTAGCAGCTTAATTTCAATGGGTTGGCAACTTACCTGGAAACAGAAAAGTTGCACATAAATTTGAGGGGCTATGTATAAAATTCTTAATTTTCCCAAAGTTACTGATAACCGTGGTTCTTTAACTTATATCAATAATCTAAAACAAATTCCTTTTGAAATTAAAAGAGTTTTTATGATATCTGGAGTCCCTCAAGGATTAAGCAGGGGCGGACATGCACATAAAATTTTACAAGAAGTTTTAATACCTGTTAGCGGTAGTTTCTGTGTAGAAGTAAGTGATGGTGTAAATTGCGCTGAGATACATTTATCTGAAGATGATGCAGGTATTTTAATACCACCTAGCTCTTGGAGAGTAGTAACAAAATACTCTCCAGGAGCTATTTGTTTATCGCTATGTTCAGAAGAATTTGACGAGTCAGATTATCTTCATACTTGGCAGGAATTTAAAAATTATTATGGAAAATAAAGTATTTTTAGTAACAGGTGGTTTAGGTTTTATTGGTAAACATTTTATCGAAAAGTGTTTAAACGATGGGCATAGTGTAATTAATATAGATTGTTATACATATGCTGCTGATAGAAAAGCCTCCTTAGAGTTTAAAAAGAATCCTAACTATACAGAAGCTAGAGAATATATTAGTAATTTAGGATATCTACCAATCTGCGATTATGTAATTCATTTTGCCGCTGAGTCACATGTAGATAATTCTATATCTAATAGTAAAAAGTTTGTTGAAACTAATATTAATGGAACTCATCACATATTAGAATTATTAAAAAATATGCACCCTAGTCATAGACCTCACCTAATACATATTAGTACTGATGAAGTTTATGGAGATTCTTTAACATATAGGTTTACAGAAAAAGATGTTTTAAAACCTTCTAGTCCTTATTCAGCTTCAAAAGCCGCAGCTGACCAATTAGTATTAGCTTATGGTAGAACATATGATATTAATTATAATATAATTAGGATGACTAATTGTTATGGACATAATCAGTATCCCGAAAAGCTAATACCTACTATATGTTTAAATCTAATTAAAAATTCGCCTATTCCAGTACACGGAGATGGTTCTTATATAAGAACTTGGTTACACGTAGAAGACGCTATTAATGGTATTTTCACTGTCATTAATAATGGTTATATTAATAATATATATAACATTGCAGGTGATTTATCTTTTACTAATTTAGAAATAATTAAACAATTTCTAAAAGTAGCCAATAAAGAATCTAATGGTTTAAGATTTGTAGAGAATAGAAGAGGCCAGGATATAGCATATAAAATTGATGATTTTAAGATAAGAAACTTAGGATGGAGTCCTAAAATTAATATTTTTGAAGAAGCAGTTAATATATATAAACAATTTGATCCTAAGAGATTTATTACAAAGATATGAATATATACATAAGAATAAGTGAAAATCAAAAATCTATAAGCGGAGAAGAGCGCTGGAACTCATATGATAAACGTATGATTCTTAAAAAGTGTTGGTTGAGTCTTATGGCTAACCTAACTATAGAAGATTCTGTCCAAGTTTTTCATCATAATGTTAGTGATAAAACTTTAAAATGGTTAGAAGATAAGTGTGAAACATTAATAACATTTACTAAAATAAACTCTATAGAAGATAGTTTCAGAGTACCTTTAGAAACTCTAAAAAATGACTTAATTAATACTGCTGATCCAGATAAACTTTTTGCATTATTAGAAGATG
>JACCDX010143085.1_pt1 | contig 43879 bp, 46 predicted proteins | sample 7449681 | NCBI WGS metagenome assembly JACCDX01 (sample SAMN15323450, study PRJNA562643) | freshwater metagenome | isolation source: river surface water | place: USA:Blue River Watershed | collected 2017-08-18
CGCCACGAATCGCAGATTTGAAAGTGAACAGGAAAGTCAATGAAATCAACGATCTACCAACACCACCTCCGCGCCAGTGCTAGCTTTTCGTACCGTCACTTATTGCACTGAAAACGAGGAGACCCCGAGGAGGAGCGCGGCCAGCGGGTCGTGTTCACGGACTCTTTCCCGACTGCGGCCAGCCGTGCCCGGCTCGTGCCCGCTACGCTGACCTTTGCCGCGGAACGGTCGGATGGAGACTTCCCCTTAGTGCTGATCACTGGTCGGCAACTCGAGCATTGGCACACAGGCACTATGACTCGCAGGGCGACCGCGCTGAACATCCTGGCGCCCGCAGCGACTGCCAGCCTGAACCCAACGCTCTTGCGCCGCCTGAACGCGCACGCGGGAGACTATGTGGTGGTCGAGTCCCGACGCGGCTCGATTCGACTCGTTGCGCGCGCCGACGGGGCCGTGCCCGAAGACGCCGTCTTCATCCCTTCGCGTATGTCGAGGCAGCTGCCAACGAACTGACGAACCCCGCGCTCGATCCCGAAGCGAGGATTGCCGAACTGAAATATTGCGCGGTTCGAGCAAGGCGTCATATTTGACTCCCATCGCCCGGACCTGACGCGCCCGCGCCTGACTTTCGTTGCCCTTTCTTGAAGGTAGGGACGCACTCGTCCCATTGCAGATAGCCCGCGGGCCCTTTATTCGGGAAAGTCCGCATAACCAAGTCCCGAATTCCGTATACCGTACGCATTCCACTTGTCTGGTAACAGAATCCATAGGAGAAAGGTCACCATGTCTACAAAGAGCATCCTCATCTCGCTCGCCCTCAGCGCTTGTGCCGTAGTCGCTCATGCGCAAGACATTGTCAAGATCGGCGCACTTGAAGCGCAGACGGGGCCCCTCAATACCTACGGATGGATGGGTACGCAGGGTATGCGCCTTGCTGTCCATGAAATCAATCAGGCCGGCGGTTTCCAGGTGGGGGGCAAGACTTGGAAGCTCCAACTCGTGAGCCCCGATACGCAAGGCAATCCGCAGCAAGCGCTCATCCAGTTGAAGAAGATCCTGGAAGAAGACAAGGTGAAGTTCGTCTTCGGGCCGTTTCTCACCAACGTTTTCAAAGGCGTCGAGGGCTACGCCAGGCAGCACAACGGAAAGTTCTTGCTGATGGGTGGCGCAACGGGAATTCACTCCGAACTGGGCAAGCCGGGTAACGACTACCTGATGCGGACCTGGAACTGGGATGCGGGTGCGAGCGGCTTCGGAACGATCATGGTGGACAACCTCAAGAAGAAGGGTGTCAAGAAGGTGGCCATGCTCATGCAAAACGACGCCGCTGGTCGTGTCGTTCTCGAGATCTACCGCGACGCATTCAAGAAGGCTGGAATTGAATTCATCGAAGAACACTTTGAGCCCGGGACGAAGGACTACTCGGCGGTGCTCTCCAAGCTCAGCGCTCAAAAGCCTGATTATTTGTTGCCTGGCTACACGGATGCAGTCCTCTACGACATCGTTCAGCAGGCCACTCAGCTCGGGTTCACCAAATTCTGGCAGGTTCGCGGGTCGGTCGGGCCCGCGCTCCGGAACAAGGATTACATCGATGACTACGTCGCCTACATTCCTAAGTATTTCCAGGAAGCGGAGAAGACTCAACCGAAGGTGAAGAAGTTCGTCGACGCATACAAGGCGTATTACAAGACCGACTTCCCTTACGACCAAGCGCCGCTTTGCTCGTCGTCGTGCTATGACCATGTGTACATGCTTGTGGAAGCAATGAAGCGTGCGGGCACCGTCGACGATGTGAAGAAGGTCAAGGACGCGCTCCTGTCGATCACCTACGATGGTCTCTGGAAAATTCGCTATGACGATAGCGGTGAGGCAGTGATCAACTTCGATGTCGTCGAAGTGGGTAAGGGTGGCAAGATCACCGTTCGCTCTGAGCAACCGCGCTGAACGATGCTGCAGCTCGTTGTCGGCCAACTTATCAATGGCGTCATCGTCGGAACGCTTTACGCAATCGTCGCGCTCGGCGTCACGTTGACTTTCGGAATCACGGGCATCGTGAACTTCGCGCTCGGCGCATATATGATGCTCGGTGCCTACGTCACCTGGTACCTGACTGACGGCGTCGGAATCCCCTATGTGTTCGCGGTTCCATTGGCCGTCGGCGCGGTCGCGACTCTGGGGCTTGTGGTCGATCAGGTCCTGTTCCGCTTCACGCGGGACAACCTGATCAACGGCTTGATCGTCTCAATCGGTCTGATCTCGGTCATCGTGGCGGTGGTTCTCATGACTTGGACCACCACGCCGCAGAGCATGCAGCAAGTCCTGCCAGGTGTCTTGCGGATCGGTGGTGTGATCGTGCCGAAGATGAAGGCAGCGGTGTTTGTCGTGCTACTGATCGTGATCCTCCTGACGTATGCCGCCTTGACTCGCACTTGGGCCGGACGCGCCGCATACGCGTATGCCCAGAATCCCGAGGCTGCCGCGTTGATGGGCGTACGCACCGGCGTGCTGCAAGCAGGCGTCGCCGCGTATTCCGCAGGGCTCGTTGGCCTCGGCGGCGCGCTCTACGCAAGCCTCTACTCGATCACGCCGGAAATGGGTGGCGCGTACATCCTGAAGGGAGTTGAGGCAGCCATCCTGGCAGGCATAGGCAGCGTCATCGGGTCGTTCGCGGGCGGGCTGATCATCGGCGTTGCAGAAGGCATCGGCTCGATCTTCCTGCCGGCCGCTTACGGCGATGCCTACGGGCTCGTCTTTCTCGTGCTGATTCTTCTGATCAAACCCGCAGGGCTGTTTGCACCGAAGCGATGAAATCCACTCTGCTGCTACTTCCATTGGCCCTGGTGCCGGCGTTTGTCTCGAACAACGTGGCGTTGACGATCCTCATCTTCACGTTCATCCTCGGCATCTTCGCGATCAGCTTCAACTTGATCTTCGGCTTTACGGGGCAGCTTTCGCTGTTTCACTCGGCCACGTTCGGGCTGTCAGCCTACGCGACGTACCTGTCGATGACTCACTGGGGCGTCTCGTTCTGGCTGGGCATGTTGACTGCTATCGTGTTCGTGACGCTGGTCTCGGTTGTGATCGGCACGATCTGCTTCCGCTTCAAGCTGCGAGAGCTCTATTTTGCGATCGTCACATTGGCGTTCGGAGAACTGGCGCGCATCGTGGTTCTCAACTGGACCAGTCTCACGAACGGCTCACTGGGCATCAACTTCACGATCACGCCGACGCTGTGGATCCCAGGGCAGGGCATCGTTCCCGTGGCTGGGGTCACGATGTGGTACTACCTCAGCCTCGTCGCGGTGATCCTCGCGGTCATCGCCTACTCGCGAATCGTTGATTCATGGATGGGACGCTGCCTGGCTGCGATCCGCCTGAATGACGAACTCGCCGACACGCTGGGCATCAACGTGTTCCGGTACAAGTTGATCGCCTTCGTCTTGGGGAACATCGGTGCCGCCGTTGCCGGTAGTCTCTACTCGTTCTACATCAGCTACATCGATCCGCACTATCTTTCCATCGACCAGTCGCTTGCCGTGATCGCGATGGTGCTCCTTGGTGGCCGCGCCTTCGTCGGAGCTCCGCTAATCGGTGCACTCGTGATGACTGCGCTTCCGCACGTCATCGACGTCAGCGCTGAATGGAGGCTACTGATCTACGGGTTGATTCTCATTCTGACAATGCTGCTGATGCCGCACGGCATTGCCGGCGTATTCGCGAGGTGGCGCCGTGCTGCTTGAAGTTCGCAACCTGACCAAGCGCTTCGGCGGCCTGACTGCGGTCTCTGACATGTCATTCGGTCTCAAGGAGGGCGATATCGTCGGCATCTTTGGACCCAATGGATCCGGCAAGACCACGTTGTTGAATCTCATCTCGGGAATCTACTTGCCTAGCGAGGGCCAGTTGCTCTGGCAAGGCCGTCGCCTGGACGGGTCGAAGCCGCATGAAATCGCAACTGCCGGCATCGTCAAGACCTTCCAGAACCCGCAGCTATTCGGAGAGTTGACGGTCGCCGAGAATGTCGCGATCGCGAGTCACCTGCGTCTGAAACGCAACGCTGGGTGGCGCCGTGTTGCGACACTCTTGCCAATGCGCGACTCCAACAAAGCCGCCATTGACGAACGTATCGACCATGTTCTGCGCCTGTGCCGGCTCGACGCGCTGCGTGACACCCCCGCTGCGAGCCTTTCGTACGGTGGCGAGAAAATGCTCGGCGTCGCGATGGCGCTTATGTGCGACCCGAAGGTGCTGTTGCTCGATGAGCCTGGAAGCGGCCTCGGCCACGAGGAACTTGCCAATCTAGACGAAGTACTGCGGGATCTCCGGCGGCACGGCACGACTCTGTGTGTGATTGACCACCGGGTCGGCTTCCTCGGAAAGCTTGCCGATCGGGCGATCGTCATTCACCACGGCGCAAAAATCGCCGAAGGCGCCCCACAGGATGTTCTTCAAAATCCAGCAGTGATAGAAGCATATTTGGGCCGCCACCATGCTTGAGCTCGAGAACCTTGACGTTTTCTACGCGAAGAATCACGTCCTGAAGGGCGTTTCATTGAAGGTCAACGAGGGTGAGGTGGTCGCTTTGGTTGGCGCCAACGCAGCCGGGAAGACGACGACGCTGCGCTCGGTCATGGGCCTGAAGGCTCCGCGTAACGGCGCGGTCCGTTTCGCGGGCGTCGATCTGACGACGCAACCGACCCACGAGCGTGTCCGCGGAGGCGTCGTTCTGGTGCCGGAAGGACGGCAGATCTTTCCGAAGTTCACGGTCGTCGAGAACTTGTTGATGGGGGCGTGGCACCGAGCCGATCGAAATCGCCTCGATGCCGACATCGAACGTCTTTACGCGATGTTTCCCCGCCTGGCGGAGCGCAGCCGCCAGAAGGCCGGGTCGATGTCAGGTGGTGAGCAGCAGATGCTCGCTATCGCGCGCGGCCTGATCTCACAGCCCAAGTGCCTGCTGCTCGATGAACCGACCCTCGGTCTCGCACCGATCATCATCGAGGAGATTGGACGGGTGATACGCGCGCTCGCGGCAGAAGGGATGACGATCGTGCTTGCCGAGCAGAACGCGGCGATGGCGCTTGGTTGCGCGGACAGGGGCTACGTCCTCGAAAATGGCCGCGTCACGCTTGAAGGCAGCGGCGCCGACCTCGCCGGCAATGAAGCCATTCGCAAGAATTATCTTGGAACTTGATTCTCCATAAGGCGCGTGACTGCGCTGCGGACTGCCACATGCAAACCGGTCGTGGACTCTTGATTGTTGGCGGCGGGCACGCTGGGAGCGAACTCGCGATGCTGGCGCGCCAAGGCGGCTGGGACGGGCGCATTGTGTTGCTCACGGACGAAGCCATCTTGCCCTACCAGAGACCGCCGCTCTCGAAGGCATATCTTTCCGGCGTGACCTCGCTGGAGGCGATCCAGCTGCGCCCGGTAGCAGCGTATGAAACAGCGAAGGTTGAATTGAAGCTTGGAACTCGCGTCGAGGCCATTGAACCTGGCCATCATCGCGTCAAGCTTTCCGATGGGGCGGAGTTGAGCTACGACAAGCTCGCTTGGTGCGCGGGCGGGCGCCCTCGACCGTTGAGTTGCGTCGGATTGAATCAACGAGATCCTCCTTCGAATCTCTTCTACCTTCGCTCGGTCGCCGACGCCAATGGCCTGCGTGCCCACTTGCACAAAGGGGTCAGGCTGGCGGTGATTGGTGGCGGATACATCGGCCTGGAAGTCGCGGCATCGGCTCGCGCACTCGGTGCCGAGGTCACTGTCCTCGAGGCACAGTCCCGAGTGCTTGCCCGCGTCGCAGGACCTGACGTGTCTCGCTTTTACGAGCGCGTGCACGAACAAGAAGGCGTCGACATTCGCACGGGTGTCGTTCTGGACGAGGTTCACTGCGAACGCGACAGGATCGTCGGCGTTCGTCTGGCTGACGGCACGACGCTTCGAGCAGACCTCTTTGTTGCCGGTGTGGGAATGATTCCGAACATTGAACCCGCGATCGGTGCGGGGTTTGCGAGCGCGGAAGGGATCGTGGTCGACAGCCTCTCGCGGACAAGTGAGGAAGACATTGTTGCGGCGGGCGATTGCACGGTTCAGCAGCATGCGATTTACGACCGCTCGCTACGGATTGAGTCGGTGCCCAATGCGCTGGAGCAAGCGCGGGCCGCAGCGTCCTGGCTGTGCGGAAAGCCTGTTCCCAACCGATCGGTCCCGTGGTTCTGGTCGGATCAGTACGACATGAAACTCCAGATGGCTGGACTGTCGAATGGGTATGACCAATGCGTGATCCGCGGTGACATTGATGGCCGCAGCTTCAGTGCGTTCTACCTCGCTGGGGAGCGGCTGCTTGCCGTCGACGCAGTGAACAAGCCCATGGAGTTCATGCAAGTGAAGCGAGCTCTCGCCGGACCGGTCAATGTGCGTGCTGAAGCGCTCAGTGACGAGCGCATACCGCTTAAGGAAGCTCTTAGCTGAGTGCGTTGGGGACGCGATTGGCAGCGACGTTCAGGTACTGCGGCACAGTCCCGCTCCGCGCTGGTCTGAAGGACGTCAGACCTTGGGAATGTCTGAACAAGTCCACCAACCATGGCCTTGATCCGTTGTTCACGAAAGAGGAGCCTGCGCGATGAGCCAGATCAGTTTTGCGGACGCGGAGCATGCCGGCAAGAGGAAGAAGACCCGACGTGAGGTCTTCCTGTAGGAGATGGAACTGGTGGTGCCGTGGAAAGCACCGATCAAGGTGGTTGCGCCGCACCACCCGCTGGCCGGCCGCGGTCGCAGGCCGTATCCGTTGGAGTCGATGCTGCGGGTGCACCTGATGCAGAACTGGTTCGCGCTGAGCGACCCGGCGATCGAGGAGGCCCTGTATGAGATTGCTTCGCTTCGAGGCTTTGCGCGTCTGAACCTCACCGAGCCGATCCCCGACGAGACGACTATCCTGAACTTTCGCCACCTGCTGGAGGCCAGTGACTTGGCCGAGGACATCCTGAAGGCAGTGAACGCGCACCTGACGCGCAAGGGCTTGCTGCTCAAGCGCGGCAGCATCGTCGATGCCACGATCATCGCTGCGCCCAGTTCCACCAAGAACGCCGACGGCCAACGCGACCCGGAGATCCACCAGACCAAGAAGGGCAATCAATGAATCAATGGCACTTCGGGATGAAGGCCCACATCGGAGTTGACGCCGACAGCGGCCTGGTGCACACGGTCACCGCCACAGCGGCGAACGAAGCGGACGTCGAGCAGGTTGCCGACCTGCTGCACGGCAAGGAAGAACAGGTATGGGCCGACTCTGGCTACCGGGGCGCCCCCAGCCGTGTGGACCGCGACGATCTGCAATGGAACATTGCAGCCAGGCCGCGTGACATGGCCAAGCTGCCGGAAGGCAGCGCCAAGGTGCGGCTCAAGAAGAAGGAGCACGGCGAGGCCAGCGTGCGTGCGAAGGTGGAGCACCCGTTCTGCGTGGTCAAGCGTCAGTTCGGACTGGTGAAGGTGCGATTCCGCGGGCTGGCGAAGAACACTGCTCACGTCGTAACGCTATTCGCCTTGTCGAATCTGTGGATGGCTCGCAAACAGTTGATGGCGATGATGGGAGTGGTCCGTCCGAAAGCAGCGTGAGGCAAGCGAAAGGGGCGAAATCGCCTCGAATCGTGACTCCAAATCGATACTTTCCGGTCCAAACAAGGCCAACGTGTCCCGGCCGTTCAAATTTCAGCCTTGTTCAGACCTTCCCTTGCAATTCGACCTCACTAACTGCCGCCGGCTGCTCCTTAGCGGTCGCAACGTGCGACGACTTCTCCTGAGGGTTGAGATTCAGCGTCTTACTGAGACGCTCGACCAAGTCTGCGCTTGCATGCTGGATGTGTCGGCCGCTCAGCAAAACGGCCTGCTTGCTGTCGCCTTTCGCTATGGCATCAGCGATCGCCTGGTGTTCATCCCAGATCACCGCGCGCCGAGAGGGTTCGTGATGCACCGCGGCCATGACCCGGCGCAGGTGCACCCAGTTGCGGTTCGCCATCTCGGCGATGATCGGGTTTCCGGAAGCTGCGTAGATCGCGTTGTGGAATGCCATGTCTGTATCCACAATTGCCCTGACATCCCGACGCTTCACTGCGTGACGGCCTGCCTCAATCAGGGCTGGGTCGATGCTGTGTTTACGTTCCGCGGCGCGACGCGTTGCCAGCATGTCAAGAGCGCCGCGAACTTCATAAAGATGCGCTACCCAGACGGGATCGATGGGTACGACCTGGACGCCCCGGCCAAGCGCATCTTCGAGCAGACCATCTTTCTTCAACAGCACGAATGCCTGCAACACAGGCGACCGTGAAACGCGCAGCTTTTCAGCAACCTGGTCCTGCGTGATTCGCTCTCCCGGCGCCAGAGTTCCATCCGTTATCGCATCGAGCAAGGCTCTATAAACGATCGCGACAAGATCGCTGCGCGCCGGCAGTTGTTGCTCCTCTAGTGGCATATCAGATCAATGGTGACGAAGGAAAAAATCACACCGCCAAGTGCCGGTGCACCGACAGCGCGTCGTTACCTCAGCCTTGGCCGCTTTCTAGCCAGGCATCGCAATAAGTTGCCCAGACATACAAACATTGTACTAGTCAGCCTGGCGCCACTTGCGACAAATTTGCTAGCTGACAGGGCTCTCAGCTGACTGGCGCAGCTCGTCTTCCTGTTCCAGTCTGGACCACAATTCCCGGATGAGCCGCATGAGCAGCTTCCCTTCCTCCCACCTGTCTGAAAGCTCGTAGCCGTCCGCGCCAGTCATCGCGTACTCCTTGGGACCAAGTTCGCAGAGGAAGGTGACCACATCATCTTTTCCTGCGCGTCTCCGCCAGCTGCGCAGACCATACTCCCACCACCCCAGGAACAACTCGAGCCATTCTCTGTGATGGGGAAAACTGATCTGTACCTGGATTTGCTCCCGGCTAGCAACTCGGCCGTGGAAGGCGTAGGCGTTGTCCAGGATCCGGTGGATGAGCCTATGATTTTCCGGGCTGACAGGCCAGGCAAACTCACGACCCAGGAGATAGTGCGAGAGGTCGGCAGTGAATTTGATGTCTGGGAAGCGGTCTAGCAACCTGAGGGTGAAAAAGAGATCGGTGGTCATGCGATCCCTGTGCGTTTCAAAAAACAGCTTGACGCCAGCATCCCGCGCCATGGCTGTCCAGCCCTCTATAAGAGGCACGCATTCTGCGACCGTCATCGGCCGGACATCCGCCTGCAGGTTCACGTGCTCGGCTCCATAGGCCTTGACGTTTTGAAGGATGGGTCCCAGGTCGTCCACCGTCTGGGGATAACACTGGGCTTGCCATGTGAGTCCCCAGCTTCCCAGCCGCTCCGTCACTGTCTTGGCGTATTCGGCGTCAAAAAAACGAACACCTGCACCATCGAAGCCCGCCTCTCGGATCATCTCAAGCTTCTGATCCAGAGACCATTCGGCGCCGTCCGGACGACGCCTCTCCATGGCCCACAAGGACTGGTATACGAGTAGCCTTTGCATGTTGGCTCGCTAGGAATTGTTCTGGCGCAGGGGGACATGGACCAAGAGTTGGTCCATCTCAGGCGTCAACGTGATCTGGCACGAAAGACGGCTCGTCGGTTTTCTTTCCCAAGCGAAGTCCAGCATGGCCTCTTCTTCAGCGCCGATCGGCGGGAGCTTGTCCGCCCATGCGGAGTCCACGTAGCAATGACAGGTTGCGCAGACGCAATTGCCCCCACACTCGGCAATGATTCCGGGCACTCCGTTATCGATGGCCACCCGCATCAAACTAGTTTGAGGAGCCGCCTGGACTTCCGACTTCTCTCCGCCGGCTTGTTGAAATTGGACTGTGATCATCTTTATTAGCGCTCTAGTTGCAGATATCTCTGCAGAATTCGCCGGACGTGAATACCAGCTTTATCGGCGCCCAGGTTCACCTCTGGATATTCAAGCCCGCGAGGGTCGTTCCTGACGTTTCTCTGGAGTTTTGCAAGCAGGACCGCGTCTTCCTGGAAGGCCGCGGTGATGGAGTTCCCAGACTGTTCGAGCAACTCATCCGAGACACCCTGAATGTCGTACGAAGCGGACCAGAAATAGTGCGTTTCGTTCGGATTGATCGGAGTAGCGATGTGCATGGCCCGCATTTCGAAATCGGCACGTGCACCCGGTGCGGGCGATCGATCCTTGATGATCCACCGGCTATAACTCACCGCCGGCGTGATCATCTCGCCAACCTGATAGCGGTCGACTCTCTTCTCGGGCGGAATGCCCATGGGCCCGCCGAACGCACGCGTCAGGGTGGAGTCGGGGAATTCCGCTTTGTACCGGACTGAGATGTCGGTGAAGTCGACCTCTGGTACTTGGATCCAGTCGGCTTGGCCGAACGTGGCTGAATGCACGAAGGGCAGATGGGTCAGATCAATCACATTCTCTCTGAGAAGAATGTAATTGAACTCCAGGTGAAAGTACCCTCGCAACGTGGTCCAGGTGGAGTCGGGGGCGAGTTCATCGGGCGGATTCGGAGTCTGCTCAAGCGCTGCTTGGTCGCCCAACCAGATCCAGATGATGCCCTTGCGCTCGATCAATGGGTAGCTGGCGACCCTAAGTGTCTTGGGAATATTTTTTTGCGTGGGAACTTCGATGCAACTCCCGTCGGGCGCAAATTTCAATCCGTGATACGGGCAGGCTATCGCATCACCGCACACCCGACCTTCCGACAAGGGCGCGGATCGGTGGGGGCACCGATCGTCGAGAGCTACAACGCTTCCGGTCGCGCCTCTATAAAGCACGAGTGCCTGATCCAGCAGCGTACGTGCAATTGGCTTGTCCGTAATCTCGTGCGACCACGCTGCCATCCACCACATATTGCGGGGGTAGTTTGCGTCCAGCATCCCGTTTGAAATGATCTGGCGACCAGTTGGCTCCTGTGCGGCTCGGGTTACCGATGTATCCATTCAAAAATCTCCAATGAAATCGTTGCGAGCACCATGCAGTGAAAAGGGGTGGTTCCACTCCTCGATGCGAGGCGCAGAGAAGTCTCACGCTCCGGGTTTGCCCAGAACGTTCTGAGTACCGTATACGGGATTCATCGCAGAATCATCCGGACTTTCCCGCATTCGAACACCAAGCTCTACGGTGGTGCCCCGCGGTTGAAGCGCAGCGTTGCTTAACGGAATGCGGCGCAATGGACAAGATTGGCCCGCACAGCCAGGCCGGGCGATCTGCTGGAGGCTAATGGGCACGACGTGGCACTCCACCATGCATCGGGATGCAGCAGCGATTCGTGTGTGATGTCCGCGCGCTGGGCATATGCGCCATCGCGCCGGGTCTAACGGTGCAGCCGTCGCACACAGATCCACCAATAAGGGAAATCCCTGCGTTCAACATTCGGAATACCGTATACGATGACTTCATTCTTAACCACCGAGTCGATGCCATATGGATCAAGCCCCCATTCGCGTACTGCTCGCCAAAGTCGGCCTGGATGGTCATGACCGCGGCGTCAGGGTTGTTGCCCGCACGCTGCGGGACGCCGGGATGGACGTCATCTATTCGGGCCTGCACCGCACGCCCGAGGAAATCGTCAATACCGCCATTCAGGAGGACGTCGACGTCATGGGCGTCAGCCTGCTCTCGGGCGTGCAGCTCACCGTTTTCCCCAAGATTTTCAAGCTGCTCGAAGAAAAAGGCGCGAGTGACTTGATCGTTATCGCGGGGGGTGTGATGCCAGACGAGGATGCGGAGGCGATCCGAAAGATGGGCGTACGCCAGGTTCTTTTGCAGGACACCCCGCCGCAGGCCATCATCGAGTCAATTCGCAGCTTGGTTGCTGCGCGTGGTGCTCGTTGAACCAACACGACGAAGGCAGCACCATGGAAGAGTGGAAATTTCCCGCCGCATACGACGAGAGCTACCTGCCGCCGCCAGACAGCAGGTACTGGTTCCCTCGCCGTGAAACGATGCCCGCGGCGCAGCGCGAGAAGGCGATCCTCGAGCGCCTGCAGGAGATCTGCCGGTACGCTTGGGATAAGGCGCCTTTCTACCGAAAGAAGTGGGAGGAGGCTGGCTTTCATCCCAGTCAGCTGAAATCGTTGGAAGACTTCGAGCAGCGGGTGCCTGTTGTCAAGAAGACTGACTTGCGCGCGTCACAGTCCGCGCATCCTCCCTTTGGCGACTACCTTTGCGTGCCGGAATCCGAGATCTTCCATGTCCACGGTACGAGCGGCACGACCGGTCGACCGACCGTGTTCGGAATTGGACGCGACGACTGGCGCGCGATCGCCAACGCCCACGCCCGGATCATGTGGGGCATGGGAATGCGTCCCGGCGACCTCATCTGCATCGCCGCCGTTTTCAGCCTGTACATGGGCAGCTGGGGTGCGCTGGCGGGCGCGGAGAGACTTCGCGCAAAAGCGTTCCCCTTTGGTGCCGGCGCGCCCGGAATGAGCGCTCGCCTGGTCCAGTGGATGGACACCATGAAGCCGGCAGGTTTCTACGGAACACCCAGTTATGCCATCCATCTGGCGGAAGTGGCGCAGGAAGAAAAGCTGAACCCCCGCGATTTCGGTTTGAAGTACATGTTCTTCAGCGGCGAGCCGGGCGCCTCGATTCCGGGAGTAAAGGACCGAATTGAAGAGGCCTTCGGTGCGAAGGTCTTCGATTGCGGCTCGATGGCCGAAATGTCGCCGTTCATGAACGTCGCAGGATCCGAGCAGAGCAACGATGGCATGCTGTGCTGGCAGGACATCATCTACACGGAGGTGTGCGATCCTGCGACGATGCGTCGCGTGCCTTATGGTCAACGAGGCACGCCGGTGTATACGCACCTCGAGCGAACGAGTCAGCCGATGATTCGCTTGCTGTCAGGCGACCTCACGCTCTGGACGAATGACGAGACGCCGTGCGGCCGCACCTACCCTCGACTGCCGCAGGGCATCTTCGGCCGCATCGACGATATGTTCACCATTCGAGGTGAGAACATCTATCCGAGCGAAATCGATGCGGCACTGAACCTGATGCCGGGTTATGGAGGTGAGCACCGCATCGTGATCACTCGCGAGGCGGCGATGGACGAACTGCTGTTGCGGATCGAGCCGACCGAAAGCATCCATGCGGCCGGCAGTGCAGCACTGGAGACCTTCCGAGCGCAGGCATCTCACCGTGTGCAAACCGTCCTGGGCGTTCGCGCCAAAGTCGAGCTGGCTGAGCCGAATTCGATCCAGCGCACAGACTTCAAGGCCCGTCGCGTCATCGACGACCGCGAGGTGTTTAGGGCGCTGAACCAGCAACTGCAGGGTCAGTACGTGAAGGCGATGAGGAAGCAATGAATTACGTTGCATCGTCGGCGCTACTCGAGCAGCTTCGGGCGGGCAGCACCTGGGCGCTCGGGCGGCTCATCTCGCGCGCCGAAGCCGGTGTGGCCGAAGCCCGCCCTGCGCTGGCAGAGGTGTATCGGCACGCAGGTTCGGCGCACGTCATCGGCCTCACCGGCGTGCCGGGGAGTGGCAAGTCCACACTTGTGGCGAAGCTCACCGCAGAACTTCGTTCATGCGGCGAGAAGGTCGGTATCGTTGCCATCGACCCGTCGAGTCCGTACTCGGGTGGTGCGATCCTCGGTGACCGCATCCGGATGACCGAGTTGGCCAACGACCCAGGCGTATTCATTCGCAGCATGGCCACACATGGTGCCACCGGTGGCATGGCGCGCGCCGCGTTAGACGCTGTGGACCTGCTGGACGTAGCCGGCTATCGCACGATCATCCTCGAGACCGTCGGGGTGGGTCAGGACGAAGTAGAGGTGGCACATGCCTCTGACACCACAGTGGTCGTCTCTGCCCCCGGCCTAGGCGACGAGATCCAGGCCATCAAGGCTGGGGTGCTGGAGATAGCCGACATCCACGTCGTAAGCAAGTGCGACCGCGATGACGCCAACCGCACCCTCACCGACCTGAAGCAGATGTTGACCTTGGGGACGCTGGTCGGCCCCAGACGCGCCTGGGCGATTCCGGTGTTGGGCGTGAGCTCGTACACGGGTGAAGGCATCCAGGACCTGCTTGACCGCATCCGTGCGCACCGCGCCGCCATGTCCGACTCCGAAATGGGTCGCGAACGGCGTCGCCGGGTTGCCGAGTTTCGTCTTCACAAGACGGCTGAAACATTGCTGTTGGAGCGCTTCGCTGCTGGTGCGCGGGCCTTTGCGCAGCCGCTCGCAGAAGACCTCACCCGACGCGCGCTTGACCCCTATGCCGCTGCTAGCGAACTAATCGTCAAAACAATCCGCAAGGAGTACTCAAATGACCTGGCTTGACCTGAAGCAGAAAGACCGTCTCCACTCGGAGCTCAAAGACTGGGAATCCAACGAGGTTGCCGCTTTTCTGAAAAAGCAACCCGAGCGCAAGGAGCAGTTCCACACGATCGGGGACTTCCCGGTCAAGCGGACGTACACCGCGGCCGACATCGCCGATACGCCGCTGGAGGATATCGGCTTGCCTGGTCGCTATCCGTTTACGCGCGGCCCGTACCCGACGATGTACCGGAGCCGCAACTGGACGATGCGACAGATTGCCGGTTTCGGCACCGGCGAGGACACCAACAAGCGTTTCAAGTATCTGATCGAGCAGGGCCAGACCGGCATCTCAACCGACTTCGACATGCCCACGCTGATGGGCTATGACAGCGACCACCCCATGAGTGACGGCGAGGTCGGGCGTGAGGGTGTGGCGATCGACACGCTGGCGGACATGGAGGCGCTCCTCGCCGACATCGACCTGGAAAAGATATCGGTTTCTCTCACCATCAACCCCACGGCGTGGATCCTTCTCGCGATGTACGTGGCGCTTGCGGAAAAGCGCGGCTATGACTTGAACAAGCTGTCAGGCACAGTGCAGGCCGACATCCTCAAGGAGTACATTGCGCAAAAAGAGTACATCTATCCCATCGCGCCATCGGTGCGCATTGTGCGAGACATCATCACCTACAGCGCGAAGAACATGAAGCGCTACAACCCGATCAACATCTCGGGCTACCACATCAGCGAGGCCGGGTCCTCGCCGCTGCAGGAAGCCGCATTCACGCTGGCCAACCTCATCACCTACATCGACGAGGTCACGAAGACGGGGATGACAGTTGACGAGTTTGCGCCGCGGCTCGCATTCTTCTTCGTTTCGCAGGCCGACTTCTTCGAAGAAGTGGCGAAGTTCCGCGCCTTGCGCCGTTGCTATGCGAAGATCATGAAGGAGCGGTTCGGCGCCAAGAACCCGGAGTCCATGCGGCTGCGTTTCCACTGCCAGACAGCAGCGGCGACGCTGACGAAGCCCCAGTACATGGTGAACGTGGTCCGTACGACCCTGCAAGCCCTGTCGGCGGCGCTTGGTGGTGCCCAGTCTCTGCACACGAACGGCTACGACGAAGCCTTTGCAATTCCCACCGAGGACGCGATGAGGATGGCGCTGCGAACGCAGCAGATCATCGCCGAGGAGAGCGGTGTCACCGATGTGATCGATCCGCTGGGAGGCAGCTACTACGTGGAAGCGCTGACCACGGAGTACGAAAAGAAAATCTTCGAAATTCTCGAGGACGTCGAGAAGCGTGGCGGCACCATCAACCTGATCGAACAGGGGTGGTTCCAGAAGCAGATCGCGGACTTCGCGTACGAGACGGCATTGCGCAAGCAGTCAGGCCAGAAGCCGGTGATCGGGGTCAATCGTTTCGTCGAAAACGAGGACGGTGTCAAGATCGAGACCCACCCGTATGACACTACGACCGCCGAGCGCCAGATTTCGCGCACGCGGCGCGTCCGCGCAGAGCGCGACGAAGCAAAGCTGCAGTCGATGCTCGACCAGCTCGTGGCCGTTGCCAAGGATGAGTCGCAGAACATGATGCCCCTTACCATCGAACTGGTAAAGGCGGGCGCCACGATGGGTGACATCGTCGAGAAACTGAAGGCGGTGTGGGGCACCTACCGCGAGACGCCGGTTTTCTGAGCGCCATCGACTCATGGAATCCGGCCTGTTGTCCCGTGCAGAAGTGCGGCAACTGAAATCTGCGGTGCGCCGGGAGTCGAGTGCGACAGCAGCCGAAAGGCTGCTGCTCGACAGCGTCCGGAAGGGGCATGACAAATTGGCGCTCCATCGCTACTTGGCGCTTCACCGGATAGACTCGGTCCGGTGCGGACCTTACGAGAGCTACTGCCGGCGAGTCGCAGGACATCTGCCGAACGCGGCTCTGCAGCGGATCCTGGCCCACATGGGCTGGCTCAGCTGAGAGGCATGGCGAGAACTCACAGGAGCAATGACATGGTCAATGGCAAGCGTGCTTTGGGCACAGGCAGCCATCACAACGGCAAGACGTCGTTGGCCGATGGCACCCGCGTCGAGAAGAACAGTCCCTACATCCAGGCGATCGGCATCGTCGACGAGTTGAACAGCCTCATCGGCATGGCAATTGCCTCGGAGTGCGGGTCTGATGTGCGCGAAGTGTTGTCGGAGACGCAGGAAGAGCTCGTGTCGTTGGCCGGCGAGCTATCGGCTCCAGGCGGCGCACTGCTGGGCCACGCAGCATTGCGGCGCGTCGAAGGGGAACTCGCCAGGTGGGCGGCAGAACTGCCGGCGGCAACCGGCGTCGTGTTGCCGCGCGGGACGATGGCTGCCGCGCTCTGCTTCAAAGCGCGAGCTACCTGTCGGACCCTAGAGCGCGAGGTTGTGGGTCTTTCAGAAGGCGATCCGATCCCTTTCCGGGGCTCTATCGCGACCTCGTATGCAGACGTTCTCGCGGACCTCCTGCTGGCGTTGGCCCGCACAGTGAATCGACGCGCCAACGCAGAGGCTACTGCCAGGATGTCCCCGGTACAAGCGGCGTCGGGCCGTGAGCCGCCACTGACGGTTACTCAAGGAGTCGATCAGGTGTTCGGTCTTCGTTCGAATGAGCCCCTGGAATGACCAGTGCACTCAACCTGCTCGCATACGAGGGCGTTCACCCGGCTCTTGGCACGCCGCCTGATGCGGCGCTGCCGGGGCACGCTGTCGTGGGCCGCGTCACCCTGGGTCGCAACGCTTGGCTCGGCGCCGGCGCGGTGATTCGCGCGGATGGCCACTTTGTTCGGACTGGCGACAGCCTGCACATGGGCAGGGGTTCCACGATCCATATTGCTCATGAGGTCTATCCCACTGTGATAGGCGATCGGGTTTGCATCGGAATTGACGCGGTCGTGCATGCCTGCACTGTCGAAGACGATGTGGTCGTCGAAAACGGGGCGGTAATCCTTGATGGAGCGGTGGTCGGTGCCGGCACCGTCATCGAGGCAGGCAGCATTGTGTATCCACGGACCATCTTGCAGCCCGGCATGCTTTATGCGGGCCGGCCCGCAAGGCCGCTGCGCACACTTGGTCCGCAGGAGCGATCGGCCCGTGCCGACCTGCAGAAAGCCCGCAATATTGCTGCCGACATCCGGTGGGCATGCCAACCGCATGCATCGAGCGCTGAACCGAACGCGTACGTCGCCGGCACCTGTGACCTCGCCGGAAACGTGCATTTAGGCGATAGGTCCAGTGTGTGGTTTGGATGTCGCCTCGACGGTCGAGAGGGGACCATCACGATCGGCAGGCTCTGCAACGTGCAGGACAACTCGGTGCTTCGCGCGGGACGCGGGGGCATGTACGTGGGGGAGGAAACCACCATCGGTCACAACGTCCAGCTCCTGGAGTGCAACGTCGGTGCGCGGTGCCTTGTCGGCATCGGCAGTCGCATCGCGCCAGGTACGACCATCGATGATGACACCTTCGTGGCAGGCGGCACCGTCACGGAACCAGGGCAGCATCTGGAAGGTGGACGAGTCTGGGCAGGGGACCCGGCGCGGCCCATCGGAGAGCTGAACGAGGCAAAGCGCATGGCAATTGCGGATACGGCGGCGATATACGCGACGTATGCGCACGCGTTGCGCGGCGCAACGTAGCCCACTGACTGCAAGCACCCGATCGAAATCCTTCTTGAGGCAACATGGGAAACCGACTGAGCAGCATTGTCACCCGCACAGGCGACAAGGGAACCACGGGGCTGGGCGACGGCAGCAGACTGAGCAAGACAGCGCCTCGCGTGATGGCGATGGGCGACGTTGATGAACTCACTTCCAACGTTGGCATGTTGCTCGCCTTTGGTGTGACATGCGATGAAGATTTGAATACGGTTGCACTGCTCCGCGCAGTGCAACAGGATCTTCTCGACCTGGGAGGGGAGCTAAGCATTCCCGGCTATGCACTGCTCAAGCCAGAGCGTGTCGCCGCCCTAGACGAGTGGTTGCAGCGAGCGAACGCCAGGCTGCCGCGCCTGGAGGAGTTCATCCTCTCCGGAGGCTCGTTGGCTGCGGCTCAGGCCCACGTAGCGCGCACAGTGTGCCGCCGCGCCGAGCGTTCCGTCGTCGCCTTGGCCGAGCAGCATGCTGTCAATGCCCCCGTTCTCCAGTTCTTGAACCGACTGTCCGATTTGTTGTTCGTTCTGGCGCGCCTTCTGAACCGCGTTTCTGGCGGCGTCGATGAGCAGTGGGATCGAAAGCGCTGATCGGAATTGGCGAACACTTCTCTCTCAACCGATTGCAATCACTTTCATGGCTCAGTCTCCAAACTGTATCGGCATCATTGGCGCGGGAACGATGGGCAACGGCATCGCGCAGGTGTGCGCGATGGCCGGTCTCAACGTCAGACTCCTCGACATCGATGATGCGGCATTGAAGCGGGGCACGGACAACGTCACCCGCAACCTCGATCGCTTGGTCGCAAAGGAGAAGTTGACCGCCGCGGCCAGAGACGAGGCACTGGCGAGGATCACGACCGGCTTGGAGCATGAGGTGCTTTCTACGGCTGACATCGTGATCGAGGCCGCGACCGAAAACCTGGAATTAAAGTTGAAAACCCTGCGCCAGGTAGCGAAATCCGTCAGGAGCGATGCAATCATCGCGACGAATACATCTTCGATCTCGATCACGCAATTGGGTGCGGTGCTCGATTCACCGGAGCGTTTCATCGGCATTCACTTCTTCAACCCGGTGCCGCTCATGTCACTGTTGGAGGTCATCCGCGGAGTACAGACCTCGGACGCGACGCATGCTGCAACTATGGAATTCGCCCGGAAGATCGGGAAGTCGCCGATAACCGTTCGCAACAGCCCAGGGTTTGTGGTCAATCGAATTCTGTGCCCGATGATCAACGAGGCGATTTTCGTGCTTCAAGAGGGACTGGCAACCGCAGAGGACATTGACGCAGGAATGCGCTTGGGGTGCAACCATCCGATTGGTCCGTTGGCACTGGCCGACATGATCGGTCTCGATACCTTGCTGGCGATCATGCGAGTGCTCTACGACGAGTTCTGCGATCCCAAATACCGCCCAGCCTCCCTGCTGAAGGAGATGGTTGTCGCGGGTCGCCTCGGCCGTAAGACGAAGCAGGGGTTTTACCAGTACTGAATCGGCCCGGCTTTGAACTGACCCCCAGAAGTTGGACCGTTGCGATCCCGCCAATCAGGCGGTGTTTCTCAGCCGGTACCTGCGAACGCTGTTGATGCATGGGGCGAGGGCCATCGTCAGATCCAACAGAGCCACGACGTGGCCTTGGCTGGCGCAATTGCTCAAGCGCAGGCCCTACAGTGTCGTGGTAGCTGCCGTCGCCAACAAGATGGCTCGCACGATCTGGGCGTTGCTCGCCAGAGGTCAGGCTTGGCGGGCCACAGCGTGGCAGGCACCCTGAGAGTAGCGAATGCCGTGAGGACCACCAGTTGGGAGAGCAAGCGACGCGAAAGCGTGTGATGGGTCAGACAGGTCGGATCGGGACGGGAACACTCCGGTAGGGAAGTTGAGCCTTCATCTCGATGTTCAGATGGGAACCCCGTCGGCGAATGCCATCAGGGCCAGCAGGCTTGCCAGCCTGCACAACAGGCCGGATATAAGACTGCAGCCCAGCCTCCTGTTTCATCATGCAAGTGCGTCCTTGCAATCCGGGAGGCGCCCATATGAGAACTTGCCTAAGAGGTAGGGCGCAATGATCGAGTAGATGTGTGCTTCGGCCGAATGAGGGCTCCCATAAAACGTTTCACCCAGGCCGATGAGGCCCTCGTCCGTTTCCACTCTGACAAAGAAGGTTTGGAAAATCCTCCACGCGAATCGTTTCGATGCCGGTTACCTTCACAAGCGCTCCTCAAAGACAGAAATTGATGAATCCGACAGATCGCCAATACGCCCTCCGGGGGGGCGCGGTCTTGACAGAGTCCGTTGCTGTTCTCAAACGGTCGGAGCGTCACGAAGATTCGTCCGGCGCTCCGCTCGAGGTTCGTGGAATTGGCGTCCCACCAAACCGCGCGCGGTACTCGTTTGGAGCCACGCCGAGATGCTTCGAGAACATTTTGCGTAGGGACTGGTCGGTTCCGAAACCGACGCGCTTGGCGATCGCTTTGATGAGCAAGTTGCCGTCTTCCAGAAGACGCCTCGCGGCCTCCAGGCGCGCTGTTTCGATGAACTGAAGCGGCCCAGTGCCGACTTCCTTGGCGAAGACGCGACGAAAGTTTCGCTCGCTCATTGCCGCCTTGCCTGCAAGCTCGCGAACATTGATTTCCTTGTGCAAGTTCGCGAGTATCCAATCCTGCGCATTGCGGATGCCGGGATGGCTCGTATTCTGGCTGGCCAGATGCACGCTGAACTGCGACTGCCCACCGGGTCGCTTGAGGTACACCACCAAATCGCGCGCTACCTCGAGAGCGATAGCGCGTCCGTGGTCCTCTTCGACAAGTGCCAAAGCAACGTCGATGCAAGCAGTCACCCCAGCCGACGTCCATAGACTCCCGGCCCTGACATAAATGGCGTCAGCATTGACGTCGATTTCTGGAAATCGCGATTGAAGTGTGCTGGCGACGCTCCAATGTGTAGCCGCCTCCTTGCCTTGGAGCAGTCCCGCCGCCGCGAGAAAGAAGCTTCCGGAACAAAGCGCCACAAGCCGACGGATCTCGGGCCCGACGTCACGCACCCAGGCCACCACTGCGGGATTCCGATCGAGCGCTGCCTCAATGTCGCGCGCGCCCACAATGATCGCGGTGTCTGGGATGTGGACCGCTTCAAGCGCCGCAGTGGCCTCCAAGGTCATCAACATGTCTGATGGCACGGGCCCCGCCGAAGACGATGTCAGGGTGATCTCGTAACCTTTGAGACGTCCTTGCCGCTGCAGATGGATATTGGCGTACTCGAACACGCTCATCGTGCCGATCGCCTCCATCGCCTTGAAGCCGGGGTAGACGACGATGTGGACTTGACGCGCAGAAGGATCGCTCATGGGCCGTAGTGGAGACCCGAACAGGGTCCGAGCCATTGTCACGCATCGCCGATGCGGATGAAATGAGGATTCCCCGGACCTCATGCGGCCAAGTTGCGATGCAGATCGGCCAACTCCGCCGTCGACTGCCCTGGTGGGCTGGCGCCATCAGGGGAATGAGCCTACATTGGCGCACTTCGGCTGATTGAACGAGACGAGACATGAAGAGCAGAGCTGCGGTGGCCTGGAAGGCTGGGGCGCCATTGACGATTGAAACCGTTGACCTGGAAGGTCCCCGCGCCGGCGAGGTGCTGGTGGAGGTGAAGGCCACTGGCATCTGCCACACCGACTATTACACCTTGTCGGGTGCCGATCCCGAGGGCCTGTTCCCGGCGATCCTTGGCCATGAGGGCGCGGGTATTGTGGTTGACGTCGGTCCGGGTGTCACCACATTGAAGAAGGATGACCATGTCATCCCGCTCTACACGCCGGAGTGCCGGCAGTGCAAGTTCTGCCTCTCGCGCAAGACCAATCTTTGTCAGCTGATCCGCGGAACCCAGGGCAAAGGAGTGATGCCCGACGGTACGAGCCGCTTTTCGATCGACGGCAAGCCCATCCTGCACTACATGGGTACGTCGACGTTCAGTAATTACATCGTCGTGCCGGAGATAGCGCTCGCGAAGATTCGCTCGGACGCGCCTTTCGACACGGTGTGCTACATCGGCTGCGGCGTGACCACGGGGGTTGGCGCCGTCATCTTTACGGCGAAGGTCGAGGCCGGCGCGAATGTGGTTGTGTTCGGCTTGGGCGGAATCGGACTCAATGTGATCCAGGGCGCGAAGATGGTGGGCGCCGACAAGATCATCGGTATCGACTTGAATCCGGACCGCGAAGCCATGGCGCGGCGCTTCGGCATGACGCACTTCGTCAACCCGAAAGATGTGCCGAACGTCGTCGACGCCATCGTCCAGCTGACCGACGGCGGGGCAGATTACAGCTTCGAGTGCATCGGAAATACAAAGACGATGCGCCAGGCGCTAGAGTGCTGTCACAAGGGGTGGGGTCAAAGCGTGATCATTGGCGTGGCCGAAGCCGGAGCGGAAGTCAGTACTCGGCCGTTCCAGTTGGTCACCGGGAGAGTGTGGAAAGGTTCGGCGTTCGGTGGTGCCCGTGGTCGAACTGACGTTCCCAAGATCGTTGATTGGTACATGGAGCGCAAGCTGAATATCGACGATCTCATCACGCACCGTCTCAAGCTCGAGCAAATCAACGAGGGCTTCGAACTCATGAAGAGTGGCGAATCCATCCGCTCTGTCGTGATGTATTGAGATGATCGAGGTGTTCAGCGAGCACGCTTGCTTTGGCAGCGTGCAGGGGTTCTATCGTCACGAGTCCGCCGCGATCGGCGCACCCATGCGATTCGGTGTTTACGCCCCGCCACAGGCGACCGTACGCCCAGCACCTGTGCTGTTCTACTTGGCGGGCCTGACGTGTAGCGAAGAGAAGTTTGCGTTCAAATGCGTATTCCGGCGAACGTGACCGACGATTCCGGCGCATCGTGACCGCCGTCACCGTGTGATGTGTTGCGCGCTCAGATTTTAGGTTGATCGGTCACGATGGGGTGTTTGCCTTCTCCTTCTTGTTTACTTTCTCCTGCTGCCGCAGAGACTCGCCGGTCAGCGTGAACCGATGGTTCCGCTGCATCAGCCGGTCCAGGATCGCGTCGGCAATCGTCGCGTCGCCGATCCAGGCGTGCCAGTGTTCGATAGGCAGCTGGCTGGTGATGATGGTGGCCCGGCTGGCCGCGCGGTCGTCGAAGATCTCCAGCAGGTCGGCGCGTGTCTGCGAGTCCAGCGCCGCCATGCCCCAGTCGTCCAGCAGCAGCACTTCAGTCTTGGCCAGCTGCAGCAGCCACTTGCCGAAGGTGCCATTGCCATGGCGGATGCGCAACTCCTCGCCAAGGCGCGGCACGCGCTGGCAGACGGCGGTGTGGCCGCGGCGGCAGGCGTACTGCGCCAGCGCGCAGGCCAGCCACGACTTGCCGGCGCCGGTCGGCCCCGTGATCAGCACGCTGTGGCCCGATTCGATCCAGTCGCCCAGCACCAGGCTCATGAGCGCGGGGCGGTCGATGCCGCGTCCAGCGCGGCCGTCCAGGTCTTCGATGGCTGCTTGCGGGTACTTCAGGCGGGCCTCCTTGAGCAGCCGCTCGCGCCTCTTGTCGTCGCGCCTGGTGCAGCTCGCGCTCCACCAGCAGCGCAAGGCGTTCCTCGAAGCTCAGGGAGTTCGTTCCGCCGCCGGCGGCCATCTGCTCCTGCAGCCCGCTGGCCATGCCGTGCAGCCGTTATCCGCGCAGCTGCTCCAGAGTGGTGTTCATCATCATCGGTGTTCGTTCCTCGATTCGGTTCATTGGTAGTAGCCGGGACCGCGCACGTGGGCATGCTGCGGGCTGGTCCATTCCGGCGTGTCGGCGGCATGGACACGGTCGCGGCCGTTGGCCAGGATGTCGCGCACGTGGCTGTAGCGCGCCGTGCCCAGTTCCAGGGCCACCAGGCAGGCCGCCTCCAGCGGCGGCTTGCCGTATTTGCGCACCAGCGACAGCAACCCCAGGCAGGCCCGATAGCCGTGCTCGGGATGACGCTGCTCCTCGAGTAGCCGCTGCACCGTGCGGCCGGTGGCCACGCCGATGCTCTGGCCCCAGTGCACCAGGCGCTCGGGTGTCCACTGCAGGTGCGCCCGGTGCGCCGCCGGCAGGTGCTCCACCACCGTGGTGAAGCCACCCCGGTGGGCGCTGCGGGCGTGCGCGGCCACCCGCTGCCCGCGATGCAGCAGCTCCACCCCACGCGTCGTCAACCTCGCCTCCAGCACCTGGCCGACGAGGGCCTGCGGCACGCTGTAACGGTGGCCATCGATCTCCACGTGCTGGTCGATGTGCACGCGCACCGTCTTGTAGCTGGCGTACTCCCAGGGCTGCGGCAGCGCCTGCAGCGCCGGCGCGTCCAGCTCGGCAAAGGCACTCGCGCGGCTGCCGGGCAGTTTCTGGAACGGCTTGGCATTGAGCTGCGCCAACAGCGGCGCGATGGCCTCGTTGACGTCGTCCACGCTCTCGAAGCGCTGGTGTCGCAGCCGCATCAGGATCCAGCGCTCGATCACCTGCACGGCCGACTCCACCTTGGCCTTGTCCTGCGGCAGGCGCGGGCGCGCCGGCAGCACCGAGCAGCCGTAGTGGCGCGCGAAGTCCAGCACCGTGTCGTTGGCCCGCGGCTCGTAGCGGTTGGGGTTGGCGATCAGGGCGCGGGGGTTGTCCGGGACGATCAGCTGCGCGACGCCGCCGAAGTAACGCATGACTGCGCCAGAACTCAGATTCATACTCCCACACATACAGAATGTATCGATCCATATTCAAACCTGGTCTTTTCCAGGACAAGCTCATTGTTGTAACCGGGGGAGGCAGTGGCATTGGGCGGTGCACTGCGCACGAGCTCGCCTCGCTGGGCGCCAAGCTTGCGCTGGTGGGGCGTAGCGAAGCCAAACTTTGCCGCGTATCCGATGAAATCTCCCGGCTGGGCCATGTGCGGCCTCTTTACTTCAGTTGTGACATCCGGGAGGAGGCGGCTGTTCGCGACACCGTAAGGGCCATTCTGGATTCAGGAGAGCCGATTGCCGGCCTGGTCAACAACGCCGGCGGCCAGTTCATGTCCCCGTTGGCGGGCATTTCGGCCAAGGGCTTCGACGCAGTAGTCCGCAACAACCTCACCGGGGGCTTTCTATTCTCCCGCGAGGTGTTCACTCAGTGCATGCACAAGTGCGGTGGCGCCATCGTGAACGTGATTGCCGACATGTGGCGTTCGATGCCTGGACTCGGGCATTCCGGTGCGGCGCGGGCCGGCATGCTCAATCTAACGCAGACTGCGGCTGTGGAGTGGGCGCATGCCGGTGTGCGTGTCAATGCGGTCGCTCCCGGGTTCATCGCGTCCGATGGATTGAATCGCTATCCCGAAGAAGCGCGCCCCTATCTGCGGAGGATGAAAGAGGCTGTTCCCCTTCAGCGTCTTGGCACCGAGTCTGAAGTCTCGGCCGCAATCGTCTTCTTGCTTTCAGATGCCGCCGCATTTGTATCTGGCTCGTGCCTTCGCGTCGACGGCGCAGCACCCAACGCCCGCCTGGACTGGCCACTTGAGCCCCATAGTCGTGCGCCGGAGTATCACGGCTTTCCCGGGGAGTCGGTCGTCTCCTTCCGTTCGGACCATTGAAACGCTGCAGGTAGCGTCCGGCGAACCCATCTCGAATAGAGCTGCAGTGAGGCGACGATGGTGTCCACCATGAAGTGAACTGACCCCCAGGAGTTGGACGGTTAATTTCTCGGTTTAAATGAACTGAAGGCGGAAGGCGACCGGGCTCAGGTAATTGAGTCTCTGCTTGATCCGATCCACGTTGTAGTAGCGGATGTATTCATCTAGTCCGGCCTTCAACTCGTCGAGATTGGCGAACTTGGTGAGGTGAAAGAATTCAGACTTCAAGGTGCCAAAGAAGCTTTCCATGGCCGCATTGTCGAGGCAGTTTCCCCGTCGAGACATGCTCTGCGTAACGGATCTCAGCTCAAGATGGCGGCGGTATTTTTCCATTCTGTACTGGGCGGATTCAACCGGTCGTCGCAACACCGGGTTGTCGAACAGATTTTAGGTACTCGTTCAAGGTCTCTGCCGGTGTCCTCCAATCTAGCGTCTTACGCGGCCTGTTGTTCAAGGTCCGGGCCACGGCTTGAATCTCTTGCTCACTCCAGCGAGACAGGTCAGTGCCTTTGGGGAAGTACTGGCGCAGCAGCCCGTTCGTGTTCTCATTCGTGCCGCGCTGCCATGGGCTGCGAGGATCGGCAAAGAAGACGCGCACCCCGGACTCGATGGTGAACCGCGCATGGTCGGACAGTTCCTTGCCACGATCCCAAGTCAATGATTGCCACAGCTGAGCAGGCAGCGTGGTCACGGTTCTCCTGAGCGCATTGGCCATGGTGATGGCTCCGTAACCTGCCAGCGCAGGACCGTTCTTCGTCCGGGCAGTCAGTCCATAGCCCACCTCGCGAGGCAAGTGCACGAGCATAGTGAAGCGGCTCGATCGCTCCACCAGCGTCCCGATAGCGGACCTGTCCAGGCCGATGATCAAATCCCCCTCCCAGTGACCCGGAACGGCACGATCCTCTGCCTCAGCAGGTCGGCTGGAGATCATTACCTCTTCGCTGACATGAGCCCAGGCTTTGGCCTGGGCCCTGGCCCGGGGCACGCGCAAAGCACGCCCCATGCGCAGATAGCTCACCAATTCGCGCTTGAGGGCGCCTCTGCTCTGGATATAGAGCGCCTGGTAGATGGCTTCGTGCGAAATTCGCATGGACGGATCATCCGGGAAGTCGACCTGCAGACGGTTGGCAATCTGCTCCGGCGACCAGCCATTGACCCACTTGCGGTCACCACGATGAGGCTTGTTGCGGCCGATGAATGGAGCTTGCCGAGGTCCAGCGACCTCGCGTCCCTGAGCATCGTGGATCTTTCCCTCCAGGCGGTCTTGGACATATTGGCGCAGACGTGGGTTCATCGCCAGCTTGACTGGCTTGGGCCTTCTGGCCACCAACTCGGACTTCCATTGCGCGACCGACGGCCGATACTCAAGCTTGCCACCGCGAGTCGCAGCGTTGCGGGTCAGCTCCCGTGAGACCGTTGAGGGACTTCGCCCGATAAGGCGAGCTATCTCCCGTACACCAACGCCTTGGGCCCGTAAAAGGGCGATCTCTTCTCGCTCCGCAAAAGACAGATACCTCGCGGACACAGGCTTGGACATGAACAATGGCATGCCTCCACGATGACGGAACCAACGCGTGCCTACTGGCTGCGACACGCCAACGGATTCGGCCGCCCTCTCACTCGTGATTCCGGTGGCGATCTTCTCCCAGAACTTCCGCTCCACCTCACGTCGAAGCGAGGGAGCACCGGGCGAGCGCATTGCCGCGCGTCCCGTTAACTTACGCATCCAGCCCGCAGGTCTTCCCATAACACCTCCATCATTGAAGGTGTTGCGACGACCGGTTGAATCCGCCCAGTACAAGATGCGGCCCTATCGGGCGATGCTTGCGACTCGCGGAGTCACGCAAAGCATGAGCCGCAAGGGCAACTGCTTTGACAACGCGGCGATCGAGAGCTTCTTCGGCACCCCTCAAGTGCGAGTATTACCATCTTGCAACGCTTGACGGAATTGACGCGCTCGAAGCGGGCGTGCACGACTACATCCGCTACTACAACCACGAGCGCATCAAGCTCGGTTTGCAAGGGCTCAGCCCGGTGGAATACCGGCTGAGAAATACCGCCTGATTGGCGGGATCGGGACCGTCCAACTTCTGGGGGTCAGTTCAGTTTGAGGAGGCTCAAATCTCTGAGAGGATTGAGCCATGAAGAAGTCGAACAAGTTCTCGCCCGAGGTCTGTGAGCGGGCGGTGAGGATCGCACAGGGCAACGCGAACCTCGCGTACTGGTGCCGGTTGTTGCCAGTGCCGGTGCTGGCGATCGCCGGCATGGACGCTGCCCGTGCGGCGGATGCGGCGGATGCGGCGCCATGCGGCGCGGCCGCGATTGGCGCGGTCACGACCGCCACTGATCCTGCAACGGGGATCGACCAACTGCAGGAAGCCATCGCCGACGGTCGGAACAGGCCTGCTTTCCCTGTACCGCCGCAGCCGCAGCCGCAGCTGCCCTGAAGAGTGCGATGCGGGTTGGGGTGGCGGCGGTATAATTGAAAAGTTGGTGCTCGCGGCGTGAATCCATGCCGCAGTTCAACGGGAAGCAGGACGGAATGCTGGCAACGGCGGCCCCAACCTGCGCTGCCCCCGCAACGGTAAGCGGATGAGTGTCACTTTCGGGTGAAACTCCGATTCCATCGACATAGCCACTGGGTTCGCCGAAAGGTATGGCCTGGGAAGGTGATGGAAGCGACCCGCCAGCCCGGATACCGGCCAACGAGGTGGCTGCGCCTGCGCATGCAGGAGCGGCTTTGACGCCCACTACTGGCGGGGAAGCCGGTAAGGGCATTGTCTCGTACCTGCTTTCACATGAAAAACGTTCTTCGGGCCGCGCGCGTCATCTGTTCGCTGGCGCTGGCCGCTTCCTGCGCGTCCTTCGCGCAATCTCCCACGCTGAAACCGGTGGTGGTCACTGCCACGCGCAGCGCCACTGCCGCCGACGAGCTGGTCAGCGACATCTCTGTTGTTGACCGAGCCCAGATCGAGGCGTCTACTGCTCGCACGCTCTCGGAACTGCTGGCGCGCCTTCCTGGCGTGCAGATGACATCCAACGGCGGCCTGGGCAAAACGTCGGGTGTCTTCATCCGCGGCACCGAAAGTCGCCATGCGCTGCTGCTGGTGGACGGCGTTCGGCTCGGCTCGGCCACGCTCGGTACGCCCAGTTGGGACAACATCCCACTTGACATGATCGAGCGCATTGAAGTGCTTAAGGGGCCGGCCTCGGCACTCTACGGCAGCGATGCCGTCGGCGGGGTGGTGCAGGTTTTTCTGCGCAAGGGGCGCGATGGCTTCCACCCCTCTGCGTCCATGACCGCCGGCAGCCGGGGACACGTGCAGGCGGCTGCGGGGCTGCAGGCCGGCCAGGGGCCGGTGTCGTATTCCTTGGGGGTCCAGCGTCTGCGGGAGCGCGGTTTCTCCGCCACAAACTCCAAGGCGCTCTTTGGCAATTACAGCCCTGATCGCGACCCGTTCGAGCAGGATGCACTCAACGCGTCCGCCCGCTATGAGATATCCAAGGGATGGAGCATTGACGGCGGATTGTTGTACGCGGACGGCATCAGCGCTTTCGACGATGGCCCCGACCGTGACTCCCGCCTGAGGCTGCGCGACGTGACTGCTCATGCAGGCCTCAAGGGCCGGGTGACGGCTAAGTGGCAGACCGAACTGCGCTTCAGCGAGGGCCGTGACACGAGCAATACCATCCTGGCGAGTTTCCCTGGCGCATTCGAAACACGCCAGTCGCAGTGGACCTGGCAGAACCACATCGATACGCCCGTCGGCTTGGTTTTGGCAGGCATCGAGCAGCGGGTGCAGAAGGTCAGCGGCTCCACCGCTTACAGCGTCACCCGCCGCACGATCGATTCGGTGTTCGCTGGCCTCAACGGAAGCCAGGGCGACCACAGCTGGCAAGCCAACCTGCGACACGACGACAACTCGCAATTCGGCAGCAGCGACACTGGTGTCATCGGCTACGGCTATCGCCTAGCACCGGCTTGGCGCGTTCATGCATCGCACGGCACGTCGTTCGTCGCGCCCTCTTTCAACCAGCTGTATTTTCCGAATTTCGGCAACCCGGCTCTGCAGCCCGAACGGGGACGCAACACTGATGTCGGTGTCAGCTGGAGCGCCGCAGGTCATGAGCTGAAGCTGGTGCGCTTCGACAACCGCATTCGCGGTTTCATCACCAGCACCGCCACGCCGGCCAACATGCCGCAGGCGCGCATCGACGGCTGGAGCTTGGGCTATGAGGGCAAGCTCGACGCGCTGACGTTGCGCGCGGGCCTGGACACGCTGGACCCACGCAACGAGCTGACTGGCAAGCAGTTGCCGCGGCGGGCCAAGAGGCAGATCACAACGGGTGCCGATTACGAGTCAGGCGCGTGGCGCGTCGGCGGCTCGCTATTGCACGTGGGTGAGCGCTTCGACGATGCCGCTAACACCCGTCCACTGAATGCCTACACCGTCGTCGACCTCTATACCCAATGGCAATTTGCCAGGGACTGGAGCGCCCAGGCCAAGGTCAACAACGTGACGAACCGGCAATACGAGACCGCCTATGGCTATAACCAACCGGGCCGGGGTGTGTATCTGATGCTGCGCTGGGCCCCGCGGTGATGCATCAAAGAGCCACCCGCCCGCCGCGCGGCAAGCTGCCCTGATCGTCAATCCGCCGATGAGCCGCCCGAACAACGCGTACTCCTGCCCCACTTTGCTGCTGGCCGCGCCGGCTTCACGGCAGGGCAAGACCACCGTCGCCTGCGCCCTGGCACGGCTCCATGCCCGCCAGGGCAGGCGGGTCCGCGCCTTCAAGTGCGGGCCGGATTTCCTGGACCCTGGCTGGCTGGAGTTGGCCACCGGAGCGCCCGTTCACTCGCTCGACCTCTGGATGACGGGAGAGGCCGACTGCGCGAGCCGCTTGTGCGAGGCGGCGCAGGAGGCCGACCTGCTGATCGTGGAAGGCGTGATGGGCCTCTTCGATGGCAACCCCAGCGCGGCCGATCTGGCCGGCCGCTTCGCCCTTCCGGTGCTGGCCGTGGTCGACGCGTCGGCAATGGCCGGCACCTTTGCGGCTCTGGTGTTTGGATTGAAGCATTACCGCAGTGGCCTGCCTTGGGCTGGCGTGCTGGCCAATCGGGTGGCCGGCGAGCGCCATGCCGCCATGTTGCAGCAGTCCGTGCGCGAACCTCAAGACTGGCTGGGCGCATTGCCTGCCGACACGACAATGGCACTGCCCGAACGGCACCTGGGCCTGATAACGCCCCTCGAACTGGGCGATGCGATGGCACGGCTGGATTCAGCAGCAGACGCCCTTGCGCTCACCCCGCTGGGGCAGCTCTCGCCGGCGGAGCTACGGCGCTGGAGCGTGACGTACGCTGGCCCGCCCCCGGCCTCGCCAGCTGCGACGCCCCTGCTAGGCAATACCATCGCCGTGGCCCGAGACGCGGCGTTTTGCTTCATCTATGCCGCCAACCTCGATTGCCTGCGGCAGCTCGGGGCGCAGCTAGTGTTCTTTTCTCCGCTGGCCGACGGCGCGCTGCCGCCCTGCGACGCGGTCTGGCTGCCTGGGGGATACCCCGAGCTGCATGCGCAGGCGTTGTCGGCCAATCACACGATGCGCAGCAGCGTTGCGGCGCACGCGGCGCAGGGCAAGCCGCTGTGGGCCGAATGCGGCGGAATGATGGTGTTGTTCGACACCTTACAAACGGTGGACGGCCAGGCCTTCCCAATGTGGGGACTGCTTCCCGGGCAGGTGACCATGCAGCGCCGGCTGGCCGCGCTGGGCCCGCAGCAGCTGGTGGTGGACGGAGAGCTCCTGCGCGGCCACACCTTCCACCACTCCACCTGCGAGACGCCGCTGACGGTCCAGGCACGCACCTACGCCCCGCGTCTCGATGCAGCCGCCGGCAAGGGCGAGGCGCTGTACCGGCAAGGCAACCTGCGAGCGAGCTATTTCCATGCGTGGTTCGCGTCCAGTCCGCATGCCACGGCAAGCCTGTTCCTGCCGGCCACGCAATCCACAAGGCGCGCCGATGGCTGATCTGCGCGTCGTCCGCAGCGAGCTGATCCTCGGCGGTCAGAAGAGCGGTAAGACCGCGCGAGCCGAGTCACTGGCTGCGGCTTGGCTCGCAAGGTCGCCGGAACACCGTGCTGTCTACATCGCGACGGCGCAGGCCTGGGACCACGAGATGCGCGAGCGCATCGCCCGGCACCAGCGCGAGCGGGCCATTCGCGTTCCCGGCATGCGGACGGTGGAAGAGCCGACCGACTTGGCGCGTGCCATGGCCCGGCACAGCCGTGCGGGTACGCTGCTGGTGGTCGATTGCCTAACGCTGTGGCTGACCGGCCTGTTGATGCCGGCAGCGGGAGCGGCAGCGGCAGCGGGATTGGCGCCGTCGCTCGCACAATGCTCGGGTCAAGCCGGTCGTTCGTCGACGCCTGGCGCCCTCATTCAGTCGGCCGTCTCAGGGTGCGCCGGCCCCGTGGTGCTGGTCAGCAATGAGATCGGCCTGGGCGTTGTTCCGATGGGCCGGGAGGTGCGCGTCTTTGTCGACGCCCTGGGTCGCCTGAACCAGGAAACCGCTGCCGGCTGCGAGCGCGTGACGCTGATGGCCGCGGGTCTGCCGCTCACACTCAAGGGAAGGCCATGACAAGAGAGGGGCTCGCATGAGACGCCTGTTGCTCCTGCTGTGCTGGTGCTTTGCGCTGCCGTCACACGCGCTGGAATTGGTCGACGACCGCGGCGTCACGGTGACGCTGCCGCAGCCGCCACGGCGCATCGTGTCCCTGCTGCCGTCGCTGACTGAGACCGTATGCGAACTCGGCGCCTGCGCGCGGCTCGTCGGGGTCGACCGCTACTCCAACCACCCGGCCCCGGTGCGCAGCCTGCCCAAGGTGGGCGGTGGCCTGGATCCCAGCCTGGAGGCGATTGTGGCGCTCAAGCCCGACGTGGTGCTTATGGCGACCTCGTCCCGCGCAGGTGAGCGGCTCGAGTCGCTCGGCCTCAAGGTCGTCGCACTGGAGCCCAAGACCGCCGCCGACGTCCAGCGGGTGCTGAGCAAGGTCAGCCAGCTGCTCGACGCCCCGGACGCGCAGCGCATCTGGCGCGCCATCGATGCCGGTGTCGGAGCCGCGGCGCAGTCGCTGCCGGCTCGGGCCCGCGGAACGCGGGTGTACTTCGAGGTCAATGCGGGGCCGTATGCCGCGGGGGTCAGCTCATTCATGGGCGAAACGCTGACCCGCCTGGGTGTGCGCAACATCATCGGTCCGGAGCTGGGCCCATTCCCGAAGATCAACCCCGAGTACGTGGTACGCGCCGATCCGGACCTGATCATGGTCAGCGAGCGTAACGGCCAGCGACTGGAGCAGCGGCCCGGCTGGGCCGGCATGCGCGCCATTCGCGAACAGCGGCTGTGCCGCTTCACCTCCGAAGAGAGCGATGTGCTGGTGCGCCCGGGCCCGCGCATGGCCGAGGCGGCGCGGATCATGGCGCGCTGCATTGCGGACAAGGTCGGATGAGCACTCGTCGTGCTCTCCCCCTGGTGTGGGCCGTTGGCCTGCTGATCGCCGGCGCGGCGCTGCTCACAGTGGGCGCCGGCATCGGCAGCACGGGCTTCGAGAGCGTGCTGCACGCCCGGCGCGATCCGGTGGCGTGGCAGATCGTCTGGGACATCCGGCTGCCGCGCACGCTGGGCGCCTGGCTTGCCGGTGCGCTGCTGGGGCTCGCTGGCGCCGTGGCCCAGGGTCTGTTCCGCAACCCGCTGGCCGATCCTTTCCTGCTGGGTAGCGCCTCGGGCGCCTCGCTCGGCGTGGCGGTCGCATTGGCCTTGTTCGGGGTATCGCCGTTCGCAACCGCGTGGCTGGTGCGGCTGGGCCTCACCGGCGCGGCCTTTGCTGGGGCTGTTGCTGGTGTACTGCTGACATTGGCGCTGGCCAAGGGCGTGCAGCACACGCTGCGGCTGCTGCTCGCAGGCGTGATCGTCGGTGTGGTGCTGGGCGCTGCTAAGGATCTCTTCACGCTGGCCGTACCCGACATCCTCCAGGCCATGCAGGCATTCATGCTAGGCAGCACCGGCTACGTCGGCTGGACGGCGTGCGGCGTCATGGTCGCGATGCTGCTGCCCGCAATGACCGTGGGCTGGGTGCTGGCACCGGTGCTTGATGGCCTGACGCTGGGAGAAGCCACCGCGCAAAGCCTGGGGCTGCCGCTGGCGCCGATGCGCGCTGCGCTGGTGGCGGTTCTGGCGCTGGCCACTGGTACCGCCGTCGCGCAGGCAGGCCTGATCGCGTTTGTCGGCCTCGCGGCGCCTCATCTGGTCCGCTCGATCGTCAAGACCACCCACAGCCGACTGATCGTCCTGAGCGCGTTCATGGGCGGCCTGCTGCTGATGACCGCGGACGTGCTGGCGCGCTGGGTGATCGCGCCGCAGGAGCTGCCGGTCGGTGTTCTGACTGCGGTCCTGGGCGGCAGTTACCTGCTGTGGCTGATGCACCGGCGCAGCGCGCGCGGGGGCGCATTCGCATGATCGCGCACACGCGGCCCGTCAGCCCTGCAGTGGCCCTGCGTGCCAGCGGCGTGCGCGCCCACTTGGGAGGCAGCGAGGTGCTGCACGGCATCGACCTGGCACTGCCCGCGGGGCGCTGGACTAGCATCGTCGGCCCCAACGGGGCCGGGAAGTCCACACTGCTGAAGGCGCTCGCCGGCCTGTTGCCGCATGCGGGTGTCGTCGAGCTGCTGGGCCAGCCGCTGGCGACCCTGAGCGGGCGCCAGCGGGCGCGCAGCCTGTCGTGGCTGGGGCAGAACGAGGGCGGCACCGACGACCTCACGGCCTACGATGTCGCAATGCTGGGCCGAAGGCCCCACCAGCCCTGGCTGGGCGCCCCGTCGCCAGCCGATCGCGCGGCCGTCGAGCAGGCGCTGCGGTCCACCCAGGCCTGGGAGTGGCGTGAGCGGCCGCTGGGTCACCTCTCGGGCGGCGAGCGCCAGCGGGTGCTGCTGGCGCGCGCGCTGGCGGTGCAGGCGCAGGTGCTGTTGATGGACGAGCCGCTGGCCAACCTGGATCCGCCACACCAGGCCGATTGGCTGGTGCTGACGCGGGCGCTGGTCGCGGCCGGCCACACTGTCGTCAGCGTGCTCCATGAAATCTCGCTGGCGTTGCAGGCTGACGAGATGGTGGTGATGAACACGGGGCATGTCGTGCACCACGGTGGCTGCGCCGAGCCAGCCACGCATCGCGCTCTGGAAGACGTATTCGAGCGGCGCCTCACCGTGCATTCGCTCTCCGGCCAGTTGGTGACGCTCACCGCTGCATCTGCCTGATCAAACCCGTCCCGCCTGGAGTCCTCCATGGAAATCGAACAACCGCCATCGGCCAAGCCCTATGAAAAGCCCGAGGGCGAGCGGCGTGGCCTTTTGATCGTCAACACCGGTGACGGCAAGGGTAAGAGCACCGCGGCATTTGGGCTGGCGCTGCGGGCGCACGGGCGCGGCAAGGCCGTGAAGGTCTACCAGTTCATGAAAGTGCCGACCGCGCGCTTCGGCGAGCACCGGATGTTCGAACAGATCGGTATTCCGATCGAGGGGCTGGGTGACGGCTTCTCGTGGAAGAGCCACGACCTTGAACACTCGGCCGCTCTAGCGCGCGAAGGCTGGGAGCGTGCGAAGACGACGGTCCTGGCCGGCGAACATTTTCTGGTGGTACTCGATGAGATCACGTATCCGCTGATCTACGGCTGGTTGCCCCTTGACGACGTCCTGCAGGCACTCCGAGCCCGGCCGAAACAGACGCACGTGGTCGTCACTGGCCGGCGTTGCCCGCCCGAGCTCATCGAGATGGCCGACACTGTGACCGAGATGACTAAGATCAAGCATGCGTTCAATGCCGGGATTCCGGCGCAGCGCGGCATCGAGGACTGACACCCGTGTCCGCCCACCGGCCGGTGCCCCCGGGTTATGTCTTCGAGCCGCAGGAGGTGCAGGCGGTGTACCGCGCGATTTTCGAGCGACGCGACATGCACCATTTCGCCGGCGGACAGGTGCCCCCCGGGCAGCTGAGGCTGTTGCTGGAAGCGGCCCACCACGCGCCCAGCGTCGGCTTCATGCCGCCGTGGCGCTTCCTGCGCGTGACCGACGCCGTGCTGCGCCAGCACCTGCACGACGCCGTCGAGGAGGAGCGGCTCGTCACGGCGCACGCGCTCGGCGAGCGCGAAAACGAGTTCATGCGGCTGAAGGTGCAAGGCTTGCTCGAGGCGGCCGAGGTGCTGGCGGTCGTGCTGGCCGACGGCCGCGACAAGCATGTGTTCGGACGACGTACGCCGCCGCAGATGGACTTGGCCTCGGCCGCCTGCGCGATCCAGAACCTGTGGCTGGCTGCATGGGCCGAAGGTCTGGGAATGGGCTGGGTGTCGCTGTTCGGGCCGGCGTCCGTATCGGCCCTGCTGGCGCTGCCCCCGGGCGCCGAACCCATCGCCCTACTGTGCCTGGGACCGGTCGATTCGTTCTACCACGAGCCGATGCTGCAGCAGCAGCGCTGGGCACGGCGGGCGCCGTTGGCCAGCCTGGCTTACGACAACCGGTGGGGGCAGGGTCGCGAAGTGTTCGATTCGGCGAACGATGCAGCTCGCGGAGATGGGTCCCGGTGAGTGCATCGACTTGCGCCCTTGTCGCCGTCGTTGCGCTGCTGTTCGCGTTTCTCCTGGACCGCGTCTTCGGCGAGCCGCCGACGCGCTGGCACCCGGTCGTGTGGATGGGTCGCTACCTGGGGTGGACCGGCGGGCGCATTGCGCCGCACAGCGCGCTGGCCGGCCGCGAGGCATGGACCTTTGTCGCCGGCGCGCTGGCGTGGAGCGCGGGCGCTGCGCTGGTCGCGCTGACCGCCTGCGGCTTGCAGGCCGGGTTGCGGCACCTCGAGCCGGTCGCGGCCGCACTGCTGCTGGGTGCCCTGCTCAAGCCGCTGCTCGCCTGGCGCATGCTGCGCGATGAAGTGCTGGCGGTGGAAGCCGCGCTGGGGCTGTCGCTGGAGGCGGGCCGCGTGCGACTGGGGCGGTTGGTTAGCCGCGACGTCGCGCAGTTGAGCGAATCGGATGTGCGCGAGGCCGCCATCGAATCGCTGGCCGAAAACTTTTGCGATTCGGTAGTGGCGCCGGTGTTCTGGTTCATTGTCGCGGGACTGCCCGGCGCGGCGCTCTACCGCTTCGCCAACACCGCCGACGCCATGTGGGGCTACCGCGGCATCCGCCAGGGCACGGACTGGACGTGGGCAGGCAAATGGGCCGCCCGTGCAGACGATGTGCTGTCGTGGATCCCCGCGCGCATCGCGGCGCTACTGTTCGCGGTTGCTGCGCGCGGGCTGCCACTGGCGCGGCTGCGACGCGACGCGGGGCGCACACCCTCGCCCAACAGCGGCTGGCCAATGTCGGCCATGGCGCTGGCCCTCGACGTTCGGCTCGGCAAACCCGGTGTCTATGCGCTGAACGGGAAGGCGTGTGCGCCGGGGCCCGCTCACACTGCCCGTGCCGTGAACCTCAATGCCCGTGCGCTGGTCGTGTTGCTGGCAAGCGCTTGCCTGGTGATGGTGATACTGGAGCGGCCGTGGTGATACAGGCAGCGCGCATCCACGGCGGCCCCGATTCCGGCGCTCCGGCGCGATACGACTTCTCCACCAATGCGAACGCCTGTGGTCCTTGCCCGCAGGCGCTGGCCGCCATCAACGCCGCCGACCCGACGTCTTATTGCGATCCGGCTTACACCGCACTGCGCGAAGCGCTGGCCGTTCGCCACGGCGTCGATTCCGCGCGCATCGTCTGCGCCGGCAGCGCCAGCGAATTCATCTTCAGGATCACAGCCTGGGCGGCGCGGCAGGGTGTGCGCAGCGTCTGCCTGCCGGTGCACGCCTACGGTGACTACGCGCAAGCGGCACAAGCTTGGGATATCACGCCCACTGCGCTACCCCTGTGCGGCTCCCTCGCCTGGTCCTGCGATCCCTCGAGTCCCTTTGGCGCGGCTCAACGCGACTTGGCATTGTTCGCGACGTCAAATCTGATCGCAGTCCTCGATCGCGCCTATGAGCCACTGCGACTGGACGCAGCCTTGGCGCTCGAAGAGTTTCAGTTGGAGCGCGTGTGGCAGCTTTGGACGCCGAACAAGGCACTCGGTCTAACCGGCGTACGCGGCGCGTATGCGATCGCGCCCTTGAATTCGGAGGATGCGGTCGCCGCGCTCAATGCTCTCGCGTCTTCGTGGGTCATTGGCTCGCACGGCGTGGCGATGCTGCATGCCTGGTGCGAGCCTGCGGTGCAGCAGTGGCTTGCGGCCAGCCGATCGATATTGAGCCGGTGGAAGGATCGACAGATTGAGCTTTGCAAGGCACTTGACTGGACTGTCACGCCCAGTCACGCCAATTTCTTCGTCTGTGACCTTGGTCGGCCGATTCCCGAAGTGACACGCAAGCTGGCGGCCCTGCGCAGCAGCGGCGTCCGCCTGCGTGACTGCGCCTCCTTCGGCCTGCCGGGCCTGGTGCGCCTGAGCGTGCAGCCGCCAGCCGCGCAGGATGCTCTGCGGCAAACCTGGGAGCAGCTTCCTTGAAGGCCAGATGCGTGATGGTCCTGGGGACCAGCAGCGGCGCCGGCAAGAGCTGGCTGGCCACAGCGCTGTGTCGCTGGTACGCGCGGCAAGGCCTGAAGGTGGCCCCGTTCAAGGCCCAGAACATGAGTAACAACGCGCGGGTGGTTGCCGGTGGCGACTCGTCGCAAGACGATCGGGCAGGCGGTGAAATCGGCAGTGCCCAGTACTTCCAGGCGCTCGCCGCGCGGGCTGATCCGCAGGTGCGCATGAATCCGCTGCTGCTCAAGCCCGAGCGGGACGACCACAGCCAGGTCGTGCTTCTGGGGCAGGTGAACGACGAACTGACGCGGATGCCTTGGCGAGGACGCAGCGAGCGCGTTTGGCCCGTGGTGGCGCAGGCGCTGGACGAACTGCGAGACGCCCACGACGTCGTGGTCATCGAGGGTGCGGGTTCACCGGCCGAGATAAACCTGGCCGCCAACGACATCGTCAACATGCGGGTGGCCCGGCACGCGGATGCGCGCTGCCTGTTGGTGACCGACATCGACCGCGGCGGTGCGTTCGCCCATCTTTACGGCACCTGGGCCCTGCTGCGCCCCGAAGATCGGTCGCTGCTGCGCGGCTTTGTCCTGAACAAGTTTCGCGGCGACGCCTCGCTGCTCGCGCCGGCGCCGGCCATGCTCCAGGATCTGACCGGGGTTCCCACGGTCGCCACGCTGCCGATGTGGTGGCAGCACGGTCTTCCAGAGGAGGACGGTGTTTTCGATGAGGGCGGTGTGGCACCCGATGCGGCCTACCGGACCATCGCCATCGTCGCCTACCCGCGCATCAGCAACCTCGACGAATTCCAGCTGCTCAAGAACATCCCGGGTGTCCGGCTGGTCTGGGCGCGGCGCCCCGCGCAACTGGCGCCACTGACGCCGGCTGACTGGATCATCCTTCCGGGCTCCAAGCACACCAGCAGCGATCTGGCCTGGTTGCGCGCCCAGGGCCTGGACCGCGCCGTGGTCGATCACGCGCAGCGTGGCGGCGCGGTGCTGGGCATCTGCGGCGGCCTGCAGATGCTGGGCGAGGCCCTGGTCGACACGCACGGAATCGACGGCAATGCGCGGGGCATTGGCCTGCTGCCGCTGGTCACCCGATTCAAGCCGGACAAAACCGTGCAACGCACCGAGGCTCGCTTCGGCGCCCTGGAGGGCTGCTGGTCCGCGCTGTCGCATGTGGTGGTGCGCGGCTACGAGATCCACCACGGCCAGACATCCTCACCCCCGGCCATGCCTGCAGCCCGGGCGGTCCTGCCGGCCGGACTGGGCTGGCAAACCGCGGCGGGCAACGTGCTCGGCTTGTACCTGCATGGCGTGTTTGAGAACGCCGCCGTGCTGCAGGCGCTGTTCGGCGTTCACGCCCGCACGCTGGATAGCGTGTTCGACGGTCTGGCCGATTGCATCGAAACCCATTTCGCACCGGGTGTTCTGCACGCCCTTACACACTGATTCCATGCACCTGCCCCACGTCCCCGACATCACCGACCTCGCGCTGGCGCAGCGCCTGCGCCACAAGCTGGACAACAAGACCAAGCCCCTCGGTTCGCTCGGCCGCCTCGAAGACCTCGCCTTGCAGATCGGCGCGATCCTCGACAGCGACACGCCGACGCTGGTGGAGCCGCAGCTGGTGGTGTTCGCGGCCGACCATGGTCTGGCCGCGCGCGGGGTGTCGGCGTATCCGAGCGAGGTGACTAGGCAGATGGTGCAGAACTTCCTCGCCGGGGGCGCCGCGGTGAGCGTGCTCGCACGCCAGCACGCACTGGCGCTGACGGTGGTGGATTGCGGCGTGCGCCAAGACTTCGAACCACATCCCGGCCTGCTTGTGCGCAAGCTGGCGCCGGGCACGGCCGATTCGTCGTGCGGCACCGCCATGACGGCCGCACAGTGCGAGCGCGCCATCGTCAACGGGCAGGACATCGTCAAAGGCCTGCCCGGTAACGTGTTGCTGCTTGGGGAGATGGGCATCGGCAACACCTCTGCCGCGTCGATGCTGCTGGCCCGTCTGACGGGTCAGCCCCTGGCCGGATGCGTGGGCGCCGGCACGGGGCTCGATGCGGCTGGCATCGAGCGCAAGTGTGCGCTGCTGCAGCAGGTGCTGGCGTTGCATGACGCAGCCCGCACTCCGATGAAGGCGCTGACGGCGTTCGGCGGTTTCGAGATCGCCACGATGGTCGGCGCGGTGCTGCAGGCGGCGGCGCAGCGCCGCGTCATCGTGGTCGACGGCTTCATCGCTAGTGTCGCGGTGCTGGTAGCGCGCGAACTGGCGCCCGCCGTCACGCAGCGCTGCGTGTTCTCGCATCGCTCGGGCGAGCAGGGCCATGCCCTGATGCTCGCCGCGCTGGGACCGCAGCCCGGCGTGCCGGCGCAGCCCCTGTTGGATCTCGGGCTGCGCCTGGGGGAGGGCTCGGGCGCTGCGCTGGCTTGGCCCCTGCTGGTGTCGGCCTGCGTGGTGCTGCGCGAGATGGCCAGCTTCGAATCCGCCGGCGTGTCCGGCAGGGCCGAGTGACACTCCGATGGACCCGCTGCGCCACTACCTCCTGGCGCTCCAGTACTTCACGCGCGTGCCCGTCACCGGGTCGCTGGCGGAGTGGGCCGCCTACAGCCCGCAGCGGCTGCGCGCCAGCGCCGCGCACTTTCCCGGCGTTGGTGCGCTGGTGGGCCTGTGTGCCGCCGGCGTGGCCGTCGGGCTGATGCTGGCCCTGAAGCCCACGCCGCTTGCATCGCTGGTCGCGGCCGCGGCCTCTACCGTCGTCACCGTGCTGTTGACCGGCGCGCTGCACGAGGACGGCCTGGCGGATGTCGCCGACGGTCTGGGCGGCCCCTGCGACCGAGACTGCGCGCTGGAGATCATGAAGGACTCGCGAGTGGGCGCCTTCGGCGCCCTGGCGCTGGTGTTGGCGCTGCTGCTCAAGGTGTCGCTGCTGGCGGTGATCGGCGCCACCTCCGCGTCCACCCTGGCCGTGGTGCTCGTTCTCGCGCACGTGGTCTCGCGCACCTGGCCCCTGGTGGTCATCCGCTGGCTGCCGCACGTGGGGGACACGACGGGTTCCAGGTCGAAGCCGCTGGCGGACCACATCAGCGGCGCCACGCTGGCGGCAGCCTTCGCCTGGCTCCTGCTGGCCCTCGGCCTGGCAGGGTGGGCGCAAGGCGGGCTGTTCCTCCTGGCGCCGCTGATCGCGTCGCTGCTGGCGTTGCTGGTGATGGTCCGGCTTTTTCGCAGACGCCTCGGCGGCTTCACCGGCGATTGCCTCGGCGCGACCCAGCAGGTGTGCGAGATCGCCTGCTACCTTGGCGTGGCGGTCGCCTCATGAAACTGTGGCTGGTGCGGCATGCGCGGCCGCTGGTCGAGCCCGGCGTGTGCTACGGCGCCATAGACATGCCGGCGGACCCCGCTGCGACACGGGCAGCGGCCACGTGCCTGGCAGCGCAGTTGCCGGGAGGCGTTCCGGTGCTTTGCTCGCCGCTGCAGCGTTGCACCCAACTGGCCGGCGCGCTGTACGCGCTACGGCCCGACCTGGGCTGGCGTGTCGATTCACGGCTGCGGGAAATGGACTTCGGCTGCTGGGAAGGATGGCGCTGGAGCGACATTGCGCAGGAAGCGTTCGTGCCGTGGATGGCCGATTTCCACGGCCATCGCTTCGGAGGCCTAGACAGCGTAGGCGAGATGATGAACCGCGTAGGGCAGGCACTGCGCGAGGTGTCGCAGGAAGAGGAAGGCGTCTGGATTACCCACGCGGGCGTGATCCGTGCTGCAACCCTGCTGACCCAGGGCGTCGCCCGGCTCCAGGCGCCTGCCCAGTGGCCATCGCAAACGGTTCCGCCGGGCGTTGCGCAATGCCTGAGTTGGTGAGTGCGCCCCGCTGTGGAGCAATCCTTGAACTCGAAAGATACTTTAGGAAAAGGGCGGCTTCAGCCGCGTCGCCGTAGCCCGGCGCCCGGGGCTCTCGCTTGAATCGCGCGCCGGATTGGCTTGCAAGCGCCGTCGCATCGCCGCCTCACGGGCGGCGCTACTTGGCCCGGGTGGGGGGTGGAGGGCACGCTATTGATTATTTGATCTTTACGTAACCGATGACACTAACAGAGCTTAGCCTGCATCCAGCAAGTGGCAATGATCGAAGGGCGCTTCTGAGCGCTCTTGAGCTTGTTGGTAAACGTCCGACCAGTACCGTCTTGCGGGGCTGAACGGGACGGGTAAAGATCGCGTCCACCATGAAAATCGCGGACGCCAAAATAGAGCGCCTGTCGCGGCGCCGGAAACGACAAGAGCGCGGCGCACCTATCGTCGCCAGTTCAAGAGTGACGTCGTTGCGCAATGCCTGGTGGCGGGCGCGTCAGTTTCGGCCATCGCGCTCAGCCACGGCATCAACGCCAACGTGGTTCGCAAGTGGCTTCCACGGCGTAGGCCGGGGGGCTCGGGATCGTTGACGACGATGCTGCCGGTCACGATCGAATCCGCGCCAGAGGTTCCGACATCTCGGCCTAGCACACACGCCCCGCGGGCGGCAACACGCTCACCCATCGAGCTGACGCTGGCCGGAGCCACCGTGCGCTTGCCGGCCGGATTCGATCCGCAAGAGTTGCGCAGCGTCGTGCAAATCCTGGCCACCCTCAGATGATCGGCCTGCCCGCGGGAACACGGGTGTGGCTGGCGGCGGGCATGACCGACATGCGCAAGGGATTCGATGGCCTGGCCGGCCTGGCCCAAACCGCGCTGACCCAGGACCCATTCTCGGGCCACGTGTTCGTCTTCCGTGGCAAGCGCGGCGACATCATCAAATTGCTGTGGTGGGACGGCCTGGGCCTGTGCCTGTTTGCCAAGCGACTGGAGAAGGGCCGCTTCGTCTGGCCAAATGCCGACAGCGGCGCAGTGTCATTGACCCCGGCGCAGCTGTCCATGCTGCTCGAAGGCATCGACTGGAGAATTCCAACTCGCACCTGGAAGCCACACACTGCCGAGTAGAAGAACGCTGCCGTTGGTTGACAGGACATCTCATGTTGCGAGGGCTCAGCATGGCATGCACGGTCATGTTCATGACATCCGAGAAACTGCTTGCCAGCAACGCCGCACTCAGCGACGAAGTGCAGCGCACGCAGGAGTCATTGAAGATTGCTTTGCTGACCATCGACAAGCTGAAGGTCGAGTTGGCCTACCTGCGGCGGATGAAATACGGCCGCTCCAGTGAGCAGCTGGAACACGCGCAACTTGACCTGGAGGGTGGGCAGCTCGCACTGCCTGCAGATGTTCCTGGAGACGGTCAACAAGACACGTCGAACGTCACCTCCATCGAGGACGGGCGCAAGAAGCGCAAGGCAAAGCAGCGCATCGGACGGCACTTCCACGTCGTGCGCCACGTTCGACCGAAGCTGGCCTTGCCCAACGTGCGAATCAACCGTAGATCGATAGACGTCGGCGGTCTGGGAATGACCTGCAGCTGAATGCGCAGAAGATGCGTACGTCGCCATTGAAACCAATCACAGTGCGGCCGCACGACGAAGGCTTTCGTCGGCGATCAATGAGTGCGGCGTGAGGGCTGGCGGTGCTGATCTATACACGGACGAAAAACTACGCAACGCCGTCCTAACAATATCCATGCAAACGGGAGGAGGGGTCTCCTCGTTTTCAGTGCAATAAGTGACGGTACGCAAAGCTAGCACTGGCGCGGGGGTGGTCTGGGTAGACCGTTGATTTCATTGACTTTCCTGTTCGCTTTGTAAACGGGTATGGTGGCC
>JACCDX010320815.1_pt1 | contig 43815 bp, 39 predicted proteins | sample 7449681 | NCBI WGS metagenome assembly JACCDX01 (sample SAMN15323450, study PRJNA562643) | freshwater metagenome | isolation source: river surface water | place: USA:Blue River Watershed | collected 2017-08-18
GCGCTGGGGTTGCTCACCCCGCGCAAGCCTTTCTCGGTCATCGCAAAGACGCCGATCTCATTGACCGCACCGAAGCGGTTCTTGATGGCGCGCACCAGGCGGTAACTGGAATGCGTGTCGCCTTCGAAATAGAGCACGGTGTCGACCATGTGCTCGAGAACCCGCGGGCCCGCCAGCGCGCCCTCCTTGGTCACATGCCCGACCAGCACCACGGTCACGCCGCGCGCCTTGGCCATTCGGGTGAGGTGGGCGGCGCACTCGCGCACCTGGGCCACCGAGCCGGGCGCACTGGTGAGCTGTTCGGTGTACACCGTTTGAATCGAGTCCATCACCAGCACCGACGGTTGCAGCTTCTCAACCGTCGAGAGAATGGTCTCGAGTTGGGTCTCGGCCAGCACCTGCACCTGACTCTGCGCCAGCCCCAGACGCTGTGAGCGAAGCGCCACCTGGGCGCCGGACTCCTCGCCGGTGACGTACAGCGTGGAATACCCGCTACGCTGCAAACCATCCAGTGCTTGCAGCAGCAAGGTGGACTTGCCGATGCCCGGATCGCCGCCGATCAGCACCACGGCACCCGCCACGATGCCCCCGCCGAGAACGCGATCGAGCTCCTCCTGCCCGGTGGGCGTGCGCGCCACATCGGCGGCCTCGATATCCGCCAGCACGGCCACGGTTGAGCTCGGCGCCAGGCCCGCCATGGCACTGAAGCGATGCTTGCCCGCCGCTGCTGCGCTGGGCAGGGACTCGATCAGCGTGTTCCACTCGCCGCACTGCGGGCAGCGCCCCAGCCAACGGGGCGTGCTGCCCCCGCACGCGGAACAGGTGTAAAGGGTTTTGTCCTTGGCCATGCCGCATGATACTGGACAAATCAACAGTCTTTGGGTGACGCTTTTCCCTCCACGGGTCGACTTACACCCGGGGCTCGTCCTCTTGACAAAAATTTAACAAGTTAAATAATTCGCCATGGCCTCCACGCTCAGTCACCGCAACCTGCCGCGCCTGCTCCTGCAAGCGCGCGAGGCGGTGATGGTCCACACCCGCCCCAGCCTGCGCCAACAATCCTTAAGCGATCAGCAGTGGCGCGTGTTGCGCGTCCTGGGCGAGGACCACAGCCTGGGCGGCCAGGGTGTGGAAACCGGGCGTGTCGCCCGCGAGGCGTTTTTGCTGGGTCCTAGCCTCACCGGCGTGTTGTCTCGCATGGAGCGTGACGGCCTGCTGACCCGCGAGCGCGACCCCCAAGACCAGCGTCGCAGCGTGGTGCGCCCGACCGAGCAAGGCCTGCATCTGGTCGACACGTTGTCGCGCACCATCGAAGCCCACTACGTCTGGCTGGAACAGTCGCTGGGCAAGACCAAACTGGCACAGCTGTATGGCTTGCTGGACGAGCTGATTCAACTGGAAGGGCCCGCTGACGCGTCGCTCACTGAACTGGAAACCACGTCATGAACATCGACCACCTCATCAACGGCCAGCGTGTTGCGAGCCAGGATTATTTCGACAACATCAACCCGGCCACCCAGGACGTGATCGGCCAGGTGGCCCGCGGAGGGGTCGACGAGGTCAACGCGGCCGTGGCCGCCGCCAAGGCGGCGTTCCAGGGCTGGGCCAACACCCCGGCAGCCGAGCGCGCCAAGGTCATGCGCAAGCTCGGCGAGTTGATCACGCGCCACGTGCCCGAGATCGCCCAGACCGAAACCAACGACTGCGGGCAGGTCATTGCGCAAACCGGCAAACAGTTGGTACCACGCGCCAGCGACAACTTCACCTACTTTGCCGAGATGTGCACCCGGGTGGATGGCCACACTTACCCCACCCCCACCCACCTGAACTACACGCTGTTTCACCCGGTGGGCGTGTGCGCGATCATCAGCCCCTGGAACGTGCCCTTCATGACGGCCACCTGGAAGGTCGCGCCTTGCCTCGCGTTTGGCAACACCGCCGTGCTCAAAATGAGCGAGCTCTCGCCCATGACCGCGTCTCGCCTGGGCGAGTTGGCGCTGGAAGCGGGTGTGCCCCCAGGCGTGCTGAACCTGGTGCAAGGCTACGGCCGCGAGGCGGGGGAACCGCTGGTGGCGCATCCGGATGTACGTGCCATTTCCTTCACCGGCTCCACCGCCACGGGCGACCGCATCGTGAGATCGGCAGGGTTGAAAAAATTCAGCATGGAGCTAGGCGGCAAGTCGCCCTTCGTGATTTTCGAAGACGCCGACCTCGACCGCGCGCTGGACGCGGCGGTGTTCATGATCTTCTCCAACAACGGCGAGCGCTGCACCGCGGGCAGCCGCATCCTGGTGCAGCAATCCATCTACAACACGTTTGTGGACCGCTTCACCGCTCGCGCCAAGCGCATCACCGTGGGTGATCCGCTGGACGAGTCGACCATCGTCGGCCCGATGATCAGCACCGCCCACCTGGCCAAGGTGCGCAGCTACATCGAGCTCGGCCCCAAAGAAGGCGCATCGCTGGTGTGTGGTGGCCTGGACCGACCGAGCTACGCGCCCGAGTTGCCCGAGCGCGTGCGACGTGGCAACTATGTGTGGCCCACGGTGTTCGCAAACGTGGACAACCGCATGCGCATCGCGCAGGAAGAAATTTTCGGCCCGGTGGCGTGCCTGATTCCGTTCAAGGACGAGGCCCACGCGATTGAACTGGCCAACGACATTCAATACGGCCTCTCCAGCTACGTGTGGACCGAGAACCTGGGCCGTGCACACCGCGTGGCGGCAGCGATCGAGGCCGGCATGTGCTTCGTCAACAGCCAGAACGTGCGCGACCTGCGCCAACCATTTGGCGGCACCAAGGCCAGCGGCACCGGACGCGAAGGGGGCACCTGGAGTTACGAGGTGTTTTGCGAACCCAAGAACGTGGCCGTGTCGCTGGGCAGCCACCACATTCCGCACTGGGGGGTCTGAGTATGGGACGCCTTGCACTGGTGGCCAAAATCACCCACGTGCCCAGCATGTACCTGAGCGAGCTTGACGGGCCTCGCCACGGCACGCGCGAGGACGCGATCGAGGGTCACCGCGAGATTGGCCGGCGCTGCCGTGCGGCCGGTGTGGACACGCTGGTGGTGTTTGACACCCACTGGCTGGTCAATGCCAATTACCACATCAACTGCGCGCCACACTTCAAAGGCACCTACACCAGCAACGAGTTGCCGCACTTCATCAGCAACATGAGGTTCGAGTCACCCGGCAACCCTGTGCTGGGCAAGTTGCTGGCCCAGGCCTGCAACGAGCAGGGCGTGGAAACCCTGGCGCATGATGCCACCACGCTGGCACCCGAGTACGCCACCCTGGTACCGCTGCGCTACATGAACCCCGATCAGCACTTCAAGGTGGTGTCCGTGTCCGCCCTGTGCATGGCGCATTACCTCAACGACAGCGCGCGACTGGGCTGGGCCATGCGCCAGGCCGTTGAAGCACACTACGACGGCACCGTGGCCTTTCTGGCCAGCGGTTCGCTTTCGCACCGCTTTGCGCAAAACGGATTGGCGCCTGAGTATGCGTTCAAGATCTGGAGCCCATTCCTAGAGCAACTCGATCACCATGTGCTGGACATGTGGCAACGCGGCGAGTGGGCCACCTTCTGCGAGATGCTGCCCGAGTACGCGACCAAAGGCCATGGCGAAGGCTTCATGCACGACACCGCGATGATGCTGGGCGCCCTGGGCTGGTCGGCCTATCGCGGGCAAGCCGAGATCATCACGCCCTACTTTGGCGCGTCGGGCACCGGGCAGTTGAATGCCGTCTTCCCGGTGACCCCACAAGATGGCGCCCAGGTGCCTGCGCCACAGGCGAGTTCAGCGCAACATTACCAGGCGTTCAGTCGGGTATGACGCCCGTGACGCCGGGGCATGCCGAGGGGCCGCGCCCCGCCTCTGCTTAAAACCTTTCCCGCGCTTTTCAACCACCTTCACACACCCGCGAGACAGCCTATGCCCCACCTGGTTTTGCTCTATACCCCGGCGCTGGAACAACGCACCTCCTTTGATGGCTTGTGCCGCGACCTGGCCAACTGCATGCTGGCGCAGCGAGACGAACAAGACAAGCCGGTCTTCCCCAAAGGCGGCACGCGGGTACTGGCGTACCCGGCGGCGCACCACGCGGTGGGCGATGACCAGCCGCCGCCAGGACGCGACTATCAATTTCTGTACCTCAACTTGCGCATGGCGGGTGGGCGCAGCGAAGCGGTCAAACAAGCGGCTGGCGATGCGCTGATCGCGGTGCTGCACCGGCACTTTGACCCACACCTGGCGCGCGACCTCATTGGCATCACCTTGCAGATCGACGAGCAGCCGCCTGTCTATGATGGTCGCATCAGCAGCCTGCACCCGCATTTCAATCCTGCCTGACGCGCAAGCGTCTGGCCACACCGGAACCCCTCACCATGCACAACCCGATCAACCCCTTCAAACAAGCCCTGCTCGACAAGCGCCTGCAAATTGGTCTGTGGCTGGGTCTGGCCAACGCCTACACCACCGAGATCTGCGCCGGTGCGGGTTTTGACTGGGTGCTGGTCGATGGCGAGCACTCGCCCAACGATGTCCCCTCCATCCTGGCGCAACTGCAAGCCATCGCCGGCTACCCCCACACCCACGCAGTGGCCCGTGTGCCGGTGGGCCATGGCCATGCAGGCGTGACCATCATCAAGCGCTACCTGGATCTGGGTGTGCAATCCATCCTGGTGCCCATGGTGGACACAGCCGAGCAGGCCCGCGCCGTGGTCGAGGCCACCCGCTACCCGCCCCAGGGCATTCGCGGCATGGGTGGGGCGCGCGCGTCACGCTGGGGTCGCATTCCGCAATACGGCCGGGAAGCGAACGACCAGATCTGCGTGCTGGTGCAGGTGGAGACCCAGACCGCGCTCAACAACATCGAGGCGATTGCGGCGGTGGAGGGCGTGGACGGCATCTTCATCGGGCCGGCCGACCTGTCTGCGTCGCTGGGCTATGTAGGCCAACCGGATCACCCGGTGGTGCGGGCTGCCATCGAAGACGCCATGCGTCGTATTCTCAAGGCGGGCAAGGTGCCCGGTTTCCTGACACCCGACGAAGCCCTCTCACGCCACTACATTGAGCTGGGTGGCGTTTTCATGGCGGTGGGCCTGGACGTCAACCTGCTGGCCCGCCACACCACGGCGCTGGCCGCGCGGTTCAAGAACCCCGAGGCCAAGGCCTGAGCGACGGCTCGCCTGCGAAGCGACCACCATCGCCCTCTGCATCCTGCCACGAACACCCCGCATCCTGCCTGGAGAACGAATGAACCCCGCCGCCGCGCCCTCACGTCAAGCCGAGTGTCACCCCGATGAATGGGCCGCGCGGGTACAACTCGCCGCCTGCTACCGCGTCTTCGCCCATCTGGGCTGGACCGAGATGATTTACAACCACATCACCGTGCGCGTCCCCGAGAGCGCGAGCGGTTCGCACAAGCACTTCCTGATCAACCCGTTTGGCCTGCACTACTCGGAAGTCACCGCCAGCAACCTGGTAAAGATCGACCTGCAGGGGCGCGTGATGGATGGCTCGTCCCATCCGGTCAACCCGGCGGGGTTTGTGGTGCATAGCACCCTGCATGACGGCATTGACGGCGCGCACTGTGTGATGCACACCCACACCACCGCCGGCGTGGCCGTGGCATGTCTGCAAGGCGGCTTGCAACAGACCAACTTCTACAGCGCGCAGCTGCATGACATGGTGGCCTACCATGACTTCGAGGGCATCACCATCCACCTGGACGAGGGGCCGCGTGTGCTCGAAAGCATCGGGCGCAAGCAAGCGGTCATTCTGCGCAACCATGGCCTGTTGGCCTGGGGCCAGACCCTGCCGCAAACCTTTGCCATTTTGTGGACGCTGCAACGCGCGTGCGAAATCCAGATGGCCACCCTCAGCATGGGCGCACCCATCGTCGTGCCCGAAGTCATCGCCGCAAAATGCACACGCGACGCCTTGCAATTCAACCCCAACCATGGCGCTGGACAGGATGTGTTCGATGCCCTGGTGCGGCAAGTCGACCGTCATGACAGCAGCTACCGCCATTGAGTTGCGCGTCGCGACTCGCAACGCCAACTCTTGCAGGAACATCACATGAAAATCTGTATCGTGGGCGTGGGAGCGATTGGTGGCTGGATGGGGGCATTGCTGGGCCAGGCTGCAGACACCCAGCTCAGTGCCGTGGCTCGCGGCGCCACCTTGCAAACGCTGCAACTCAACGGCTTGCAGCTCACCGACGCCTCGGGCACGCGGTGCGTGCAAGTCCATGCCGAGGCCGACCCCGCCCGGCTGGGTCCGCAGGATCTGGTCATCATTGCCGTCAAAGCGCCGGCATTGGAGGGGGTGGTGGGCAACATCGGGCCCCTGCTGGGCGCCGACACCCTGGTGATGCCTGCCATGAACGGCGTGCCCTGGTGGTTCCTGCAGGGGCGCAGCGACGCCTGGGCCGGTCATGCGCTGCGCAGCGTCGACCCCCACGGGCACATTGCTCAGGCCGTGCCCCCTCACCACGTGATCGGCTGCGTGGTACACGCCAGTTGTGCCATGCTCGCACCGGCACATGTGAAGCACCACTTTGGCCAGGGCTTGATCGTGGGCGAACCCAACGGCGCCACCACACCTCGGTTGCAGGGCCTGGTGACACGCCTCACACAGGCGGGCTTTCAAACCACCCTGTCGACCCACATCCAGAAAGACATCTGGTTCAAGCTGTGGGGCAACATGACGGTCAACCCCTTGAGCGCCATGACGGGCGCCACCACCGACTTGCTCTTGGACGATCCGCTGGTGCGCGAGTTCATGTCCAGCATCATGCGTGAAGCCAAGGCGATTGGCGCCCGGCTGGGCATTGACATTGAACAGGAACCCGACGACCGTCACGCGATCACGCGCAAACTCGGCGCCTTCAAGTCCTCGATGCTGCAAGACGCCGAGGCGGGCCGAGCGGTCGAGCTCGACGCACTGGTGGGCGCCGTGCTGGAGTTGGGCGAATTGACGGGTGTCGCCACGCCCTTTGCGCGTGCGCTCATGGGACTGTCGCGTGTGCACTCGCAGGTGCATGGGCTGTATCCTCGAACATCGGCCTGATGGACTTGGCCTTGCAACTGCCGACTTGTCATCACCCCGCATCACCATGAACACCTCCACCCGCGCCTTGAGCCTGACGGCCTTTCTGACCCTGCTGCTCATCGCCTTCATGATGGGGGCCAACCATGTGGCTGCCCGCATCGCGTTTGCGCAAGGCCTGGATGTGGCCACCGCCGTGGCGGTGCGCAGTCTCATCACAGCCCTGGTGGTTGGCACCTTGCTGTGGCTGCACAAGGCCTCGTTGCAGACCACGGCGTCGCAGCGCAAGGCCCTGCTGGCGCTGGGTGTGATGATTGGCGTGCAAAGCCAGTGCCTGTATTCGTCGGTGGCCCGATTGCCGGTGGCGCTGGCCTTGCTGGCCTTCAACACCTACCCGTTGTGGACCGCGTTGTGGGATCGGGTCTTTTACGGTCGCTCGCCCGACCGCAGTCTGCTCGTCGCCATGCCGGTGATCTTGCTCGGCCTGGCCCTGGCGCTGGATGTGTTGGGCGCCTCCTCCGGCCTCGGGTCGAGCGCCCAGTGGGAGCGCATTGGTGCCGGGGTGGCCTTTGCCCTCACAGCGGCGGCGGTGTTTGGCGGGGCCTTGGTGGTGACGCAACACCACACCCAGGGATTGGACGGACGCGTGCGCACCCTCTCGAGCATGACGCTGGCCGGCCTGATGGCCGTCGCCCTCATTGGCTTTCAGGGAGGCCCGCACTGGCCGCAAGCCGTGGCGGGCTGGTGGGGGCTGGCGCTCCTGACTTTTTTGTACGGCACCGCCTTCACCATCATGTTCACCGTGCTGCCGCGACTGGGCGTGGCCGGCAACTCCGCCATCATGAACGTCGAGCCGGTGTTTGCGCTGGTCCTGGCTTGGCTCATCCTGGACCAGAGCGTTGCCCCGCTGCAACTGGTGGGTGCCTTGCTGGTGGTCAGTGCCGTGGTGGGGCTAGGGTTGCGCAAAGGCTGAGCAGCCACGCACGTCTCCCTTGCGCGTCATTCAACGGCGATGATCCCCGTGCTGGGGTGGCTCAGTCCACCGCCACCGGCACCCGCGGCGCGAGTGCGCACAGCAGCTCATACGCGATCGTGCCGGCCCGGTGCGCCACTTCGTCAACATCCAGGCGTTCCCCCGTGAAGGCCCGTCCCCAGAGGGTGACCTCGCTGCCCAGGCCTGGCGCAAACCCGTTGGCCAACAGGTCCGAGAGGTCCACCGTCAGCATGTCCATGCTCACGCGTCCTACCAAGGGCACGCGCTGTCCATGCACGAGTACCGGCGTACCGGTCGGTGCGCTGCGCGGGTACCCGTCGGCATAGCCACAAGCCACCACGCCAATCGTGCGCGCGCCCGGGGCGGTGTACGTTGAACCGTAGCCAACGCAATCGCCCGCTGCAAGCGTCTGGATGCCGATGAGCCGGCTGCGCAAACTCATCGCCGGCTGCAACCCCCAAAACGCGGCATCGTGCTCGGGGTAGTCGGGCGCGCCGCCGTACAGGGCGATGCCGGGTCGCACCCAGTCCGCACTGACATCCGCCGCGCTGGCATGCCGTAACAGCGCTGCGCTGTTGGAGAGTGAGCGCTCCCCAGGCAAGTCTGCACTCAGCTGGTGGAAGCAGGTGCGCTGATGGTCGATGCCACGGGGACTGTCGGCATCGCTGAAATGCGTCATGAGCGAAATTTCATCGACCTGGGGCAAGGCGTCCAGACGCGCCCAGGCCGAGCGAAAGCGGGTGGGCGAAAAGCCCAACCGGTTCATGCCACTGTTGAGCTTCAAGAAAACCCGGTGCGGCTGCTGGGTCTTGTGCCGGCTCAGCCAGTCAATTTGCGCCTCACAGTGCACCGTGTGCCACAGTTGCAGGCGAGAGCACACCTCCAGGTCGCGCGGCTCGAAAGCACCTTCCAGCAAGAGAATCGGTCCCCGCCAACCCAAGGAGCGCAAGCGCTCGGCCTCGGTCAGGTCCAGCACGGCAAAGCCATCCGCCCCACGCAAGCCCTCGAACACACGCTCGATGCCATGCCCGTAGGCATTGGCCTTGACCACCGCCCACACGCGGGCATCGGGTGTGGCCGCACGCAGGCAGGACAAGTTGTGCTGCAGTGCAGCCGTGTGGATAAAGGCCTGTATCGGTCGGGGCATAGCTGGGATTGTGGCAGGCCCATGATATAACCCGGCGAGTTCATGATTTACGTCACTTCACGAATCGCCGTCAGGCGCCACCCTGCCTCATGAAGCGCGGTTTTTACACCATCATGTCGGCGCAGTTTTTCAGCTCGCTGGCCGACAACGCCCTGTTTGTGGCGGCCGTGGAATTGCTCAAGAGTGAAGGCGCACCCGAATGGCACCGCGCGGCCCTGGTGCCCATGTTCGCCCTCTTTTATGTGGTGCTCGCGCCCTTCGTTGGCGCCTTTGCCGACTCTCGACCCAAGGGACAGGTGATGTTCATCAGCAACGCCATCAAGGTCGTGGGCTGTCTGCTGATGCTGTTTGGCACCCATCCCCTGTTGGCGTATGCCCTGGTCGGTCTGGGTGCGGCGGCCTACTCGCCAGCCAAGTACGGCATCCTCACCGAGTTGCTGCCCGCCTCTCAACTGGTCAAGGCCAATGGCTGGATCGAGGGCCTCACCATTGCCTCCATTATCCTGGGCGTGCTGGTGGGCGGGCAACTCGTGGGACCCGCCCTCTCCAGCTGGTTGCTGTCATTTGACCTGCCCCTGATAGACACCGGCATCGATTCGGGTCCACAGGCCGCCATCCTCGTGCTGGTGGCGGTGTACATGGTTGCAGCCTGGTTCAACACCCGCATCCCCTTGACGGGCGCGGAGATGATGCCCATGCGCGTCAACCCTGAACACACGCTCGCGCGCAACCTGGTGGACCTGCTGCCCGACTTCTGGCACTGCAACACGCGCTTGTGGCAGGACAAGCTGGGACAAATTTCGCTGGCCACCACCACCTTGTTCTGGGGAGTGAGCGGCAACCTGCGCTACATCGTGCTGGCCTGGAGCGCGGCAGCCCTGGGTTACAGCACGACCCAGGCCTCCTCGCTGGTGGGCGTGGTTGCCATCGGCACAGCGGTGGGCGCGGTGGTGGCGTCCTTGCGCATGCGGCTGGTGCAGGCCACGCGGGTGATTCCCTTGGGCATTGCCATGGGCTTGCTGGTGCTGGGCATGAACTTCATCAACAACGTGTGGGTGGCCGCACCCTTCCTCGTGCTGCTGGGCGGCTTGGGTGGCTTTCTGGTGGTGCCCATGAACGCCTTGCTGCAGCACCGTGGCCACAACCTCATGGGGGCCGGCCGCTCCATTGCCGTGCAGAACTTCAACGAGCAGACCTGCATTCTGGTGCTGGGCGGTCTCTACACCTTCTCCACCGGCGTGGGCTTGAGTTCCTTCGGGGCGATTTCGATGTTTGGCCTGCTGGTGGCCAGCATGATGTGGGCGATCCTGCGCTGGCACCAGTACAACCGGCGTGTGCACCATGAAGAATTGCACCGCTTGTACGCGATCGCCCGCAACGACAACCTGCATGGCTGATGGCCTCACTGAACAGCTTCACCGTTCGCCGAATCGACGGCTCTGAGCTGGCGCTCTCATCACTGACCGGCCAGGTGGTCCTCATCGTCAACACCGCCAGTGCTTGTGGTTTCACGCCGCAGTTCGCGGGCTTGCAAACGCTGCACGACACCTATGGCTCACAGGGTCTGACGGTGCTGGGATTTCCCTGCAACCAGTTCGGCGGCCAGGACCCGGGAAGCCCTGAGCAGATTCAGTCGTTTTGCCAGCAAAACTATGGCGTGACCTTTCCCATGATGGACAAGGTGTGCGTGAACGGCGACCAGGCCGATCCGCTGTTTCAGTGGCTCAAGGCGCAAGCCCCAGGTCTGCTGGGAAGCCAGGCGATCAAGTGGAACTTCACCAAGTTTCTGGTGGGGCGCGATGGCCAGGTGATCCGGCGCTACGCGCCGCAGGACACCCCGGCCAAACTGGCACAGGACATCGAGGCCGCCTTGCGGGCCTGAGCTCGTGGCCGGTTGACGTCAGGCAGACGTCAACACCTCGTCCAGCAGCTCCACCCAATGCCGCACCGGCACCTCACTGCCACTTTGCAAATGGGTGATGCAGCCGATATTGGCGCTCAGGATGGCGCGGGGTTGCAAGGCATTCAGGTGCCCGAGCTTGCGATCCCGCAGCTGATAGGCCATCTCCGGGTTGAGCACGCTGTAGGTGCCCGCCGAGCCACAGCACAGGTGTGACTCGCTGGCAGCCACCTGCACTTGAAAGCCCAAACTGGCCATGTGCGTTTCCACCCCACCTTTGAGCTGCTGTCCATGCTGCAGGGTGCACGGCGGGTGGTACGCCACCACACCAACCGCCTGGACCGCCTCGGGCTGGAGTTGCGCTTGCAAGGTGGGCAGCATGGAGGGCAACAACTCGCTCAGATCGCGCGTGAGTGCACTGATGCGCTGCGCTTTCTCGGCATAGGCTGGGTCATCCCGCAGCACATGGCCGTAGTCCTTCACCATCACGCCACAGCCCGAGGCATTCATCACAAGGGCCTCGACCTCGCCGCGCTCGACCAACGGCCACCAGGCGTCGATGTTGGCGCGCATCTGTGCGGCACCCCCGCTCTGGTCGTTGAGGTGAAATTTCAAGGCGCCACAACAACCCGCCTGCGACGCCACCACGGTCTGAATACCGCAGGCATCGAGCACGCGCGCGGTGGCGCTGTTGATGTTGGGGCTCATGCTGGGTTGTACACACCCGTTGAGCATCAGCACCTTACGGGGGTGTTCGCGCGTGGGCCAGGCACCAGGATCTCGGGCCTCGGGCACCTTGGCCTTGAGCGAGTCGGGCAGCAGGCCCCGCACGGCCTGCCCGAGCTTCATGGCCGGCGCGAACAGCGAAGAGGACAACCCCTCCTTGAGCGCCCAGCGCACCAGCTTCTCGCCTTGTGGACGCTCCACTTTGGCATCTACCAGCTTGCGGCCAATGTCCACCAGGTGGCCGTATTGCACCCCACTGGGACACGTGCTCTCGCAGTTGCGACAAGTCAGGCATCGGTCCAGGTGTTGCTGCGTTTTGCGGGTGGGCTCGGCGCCTTCAAGCACCTGCTTGATGAGATAAATGCGGCCGCGTGGCCCATCGAGCTCATCGCCCAGCAGTTGGTAGGTGGGGCAGGTGGCCGTGCAAAACCCGCAGTGCACACATTTGCGCAAAATGGATTCGGCTTCGCGGCCCTCCGCGGTGTTCTGGTATTGGGGTGAGAGTTGGGTTTGCATCGCTCACTCCTGCGGGGCACGGTCCAGGCCCAGTCGCCCGGTGTCAAACACCCCTTGCGGGTCGAATTGCGCCTGCAAGGCGCGCTGCAGCCGATGCTGCACCGGCGAGAGCGGCATGAACACGCCCACCTCGCGATCCACCTGCGGATGGGCCTGGCTGGGCCGCCACAGCGTGGCGTGGCCGCCTTGCTCGCGTGCCAGTGCGCGCAAGGCCAAGGCTGCACTGGCCGGTGCCCAGCACCAGCGCTGCGCGCCGTGCCATTCCACCAGGGTGGCCGATGGGAGCGCCAACGCCGGCGCGGTGGCGGGCAAGGACAGCCGCCACAAGGCTTGGTCGGGGGCTGGCGCCTGGGTGAAAAACGCATCGGTGTGGTCGCGACAACGCGCCCACCACGACTGCGCCTGCTCTTCGTCCAGCGGCATGGCACTGTGACCCGTGGCCGACAGATGGGACTGCATGACCGGAATGGCCGCCTGCACCGCCGCCAGAGCACCGCGCAAACGCACGATGAGGTAGCCTTCGTCGGTCGGCTCACCGCGCGCGACGCTGCCGTGAGCGGATTCAGCATTCGCACCCAGCGACACCGGCGCCCAGCTGCTGGCATTCAGCGGCAAGGGGAGGCCCGCCCAACGCTGCAACTGGTCCAGCGCTGCGGCCTGTTTCATGCGGACCACAAAACTCGATTGCGCGGGCGGCACCGGCAGAACCTTCAGGGACACCTCGGTGATGAGACCAAGCTGCCCCATCGACCCTGCGAGCACGCGCGAGACGTCATAGCCTGCCACGTTCTTCATGACCTGGCCGCCAAAACGCAACAACTCGCCGCGGCCATTGATGAGCTCGGCCCCGAGCACGTAGTCGCGCACCCCGCCCACGCTGGCGCGGGCGGGGCCGGCCAAGCCACTGGCGACCATGCCGCCGACCGTGGCAGGTGCGCCGTGGAAACGGGGTGGTTCAAAGGGCAGGCACTGTCCTTGTTCAGCCAACAGGCTTTCCAGCGTTGCCAAGGCCGTGCCGCTGCGCACGGTCACCACCAACTCGCTGGGCTCATAGCTCAGCACGCCGTCCCATGCGAGTGTGGACAGCGGTTCGCCTCGGGGCGTTTCACCATGGAAGGCTTTGCTGCCTTGCCCCTGGATGGACAAGACACGACCGTTCGCGGCGGCGGCACGAACCTGGTCGCACCAGTCAGACAATGAGTTGTGCATGGTCACGATGGTAGCGCCTGTCGTGCCCAGCGGGTCAGAAGAGGCTCGACAACCCCAGGCCGCATCAGGTCGTGGCCAGCAGCTGAGCAAATCGGGGCACGTCCACATTGCCACCGCTGATCACAATGCCAACCCGTTGGCCTCTCAAGTCCAGGCCTGCGTGACAGGCCGCAGCCAGGGTCAGGCACCCCGTGGGCTCGACCACCATCTTCATGCGCTCGGCATAAAAACGCATGGCCTCGACCAATTGCTCATCCGTCACGGTGAGGATGTCGTCAACATGGCGACGAATGATCTCGAAGGTGAGCTCCCCCACCAGCGGCGTTTGTGCTCCGTCCGCAATGGTCCGCGGTGTGGGAATGCGCACCCGCTCGCCCCGGCGGAACGATTGCTGCACATCATTACCCGCCTCGGGCTCGACACCATAGACCCGGCAGCGTGGCGACAGGGCTCGCGCTGACAGCGCGCTGCCGCTGAGAAGGCCACCACCCCCCAGGCACACCAGCAACACATCGAGTTCGCCCACCTCCTCGAACAACTCCAGTGCCGCCGTGCCCTGCCCACACAGCACATCGGCGTGGTCAAACGGCGGAATGAAGGTGCGCCCTTCTCGCGCGGCCATTTCACGGGCGATGGCCATCGCGTCCTCGGCATAACGGTCGTACCCCACCACGGTAGCCCCATAGCCTTGGGTGGCCGCCAGCTTGGCGGGCGAGGCATCGTGGGGCATGACGAGGGTGGCCGACAACCCCAGAATCTGCGCCGAGAGGGCCACCGCCTGGGCATGGTTGCCGGAGGAATAGGCCACCACCCCGGCGCGTCGTTGCTCGGGGGTCAAGCGTGAGAGGGCATTGAAGGCGCCACGGAACTTGAACGCGCCCATGCGCTGAAAGTTCTCGCACTTGAAGAACAGTTGCGCGCCCAGGCGTTGCTCCAGGGTGGCCGAGCGCAGCACCGGCGTGCGGTGCGCGTGGCCGTGCAGCCGCTGGGCGGCTGCACGCACATCATCGAATGTGGGCAACACCCGCGACATGCGACTCGACGATCAGCGCTCGCCCATCAACGGGCAACGACGCGAACCATTTCCAGGCACTTGTTGGAGTAGCCCCACTCGTTGTCGTACCAGCTCACCACCTTGATGAAGGTCTTGTCCAGCGCGATGCCGGCTTCCGCATCGAACACGCTGGTGCAGGACTCGCCGCGGAAATCGGTGGCGACCACCTTGTCCTCGGTGTAACCGAGCACGCCCTTGAGCGCGCCCTGGCTCTGGGCCTTCATCTCGGCGCAGATCTCCTTGTAATCGGCTTCCTTGACCAGCTCGACCGTCAGGTCCACCACCGACACATCGGAGGTGGGCACACGGAAGGACATGCCGGTGAGCTTCTTGTTGAGTTCGGGAATCACCACGCCCACCGCCTTGGCCGCACCGGTGGAACTGGGGATGATGTTTTCCAGAATGCCCCGACCACCGCGCCAGTCTTTGTTGGACGGCCCGTCAACGGTTTTCTGGGTGGCGGTGGCGGCGTGCACCGTGGTCATGAGGCCGCGCTTGATGCCCCATTTGTCGTGCAGCACCTTGGCCACCGGGGTCAGGCAGTTGGTGGTACACGACGCATTGGAGATGATGGCCTGGCCCGCGTAGGTCTTGTCATTGACGCCAAACACGAACATCGGCGTGTCGTCCTTGGACGGGGCAGACATGATGACCTTCTTGGCACCTGCCGCCAGGTGTTTCTCGGCCGAGGCCTTGTCCAGGAACAGGCCGGTGGCTTCCACCACGATGTCGGCGCCAATCTCATTCCACTTCAGGGCGGCGGGGTCACGCTCGGCGGTCAAGCGGATTTTCTTGCCGTTGACCACCAGGGTGTTGCCTTCGACCGAGACCTGGCCCTTGAAGCGGCCATGCACGCTGTCGTACTTCAGCATGTAGGCCAGGTAGTCGGGTTCGAGCAGGTCGTTGATGCCCACGACGTCGATGTCGGAGAAGTTTTCAACAGCGGCGCGAAACACCATCCGTCCGATGCGGCCAAAGCCATTGATGCCAATCTTGATGCTCATGGAACAGTCCTCTGGATAAAAAACGAATCTGGAAAATCAGCGCTGCAGCACGGCCTGCACCGTGTCGGCAACGTTCTCGGGGGTGAAGCCGAAATGCTTGAACAAGGCGCCCGCCGGGGCCGACTCGCCGAAGCAGTCGATGCCCACCACGGCCGACACACCGTACTTCCACCAGCCATCGGTGGAGCCCATCTCGACCGCCACGCGGGGCAGCTTGGGCGGCAACACGTCCAGCTTGTACGCCGCGCTTTGACGGTCAAAGGTGGTGGTGCTGGGCATGGAGACCACGCGCACGGCAATCTTGCGTTCAGCCAGCAATGCCTGGGCCTTGAGGGCGAGTTGCACCTCGGAGCCGGTAGCAATGAGGACGGCCTGCGCGGCACGCTTCAAGCCCACCTCGGTGGGCTCGGCCACCACGTAGGCGCCCTTGCTGATGGCGTCCAGGCCCGCCGCATCGGGAGCCGTGGCGCAGCTGCCTTTGGGCAGATAAGGCAGGTTCTGGCGGCTGAGCAACAAGGCGGTGGGGCCCTGTCGATTTTGCAGGGCCACCGCCCAGGCGACGGTGGTCTCGGCCGTGTCGGCCGGACGCCAGACGTCCAGTTGGGGGATCAGGCGCAGGCTGGCCGCGTGCTCGATCGACTGGTGGGTGGGTCCGTCCTCGCCCAGCCCGATAGAGTCGTGGGTGAACACATGCACCACCCGCGTCTTCATCAGGGCTGCCATGCGAATGGCGTTACGGCTGTAGTCGCTGAAGGTGAGGAAAGTGCCCCCGTAGGGGATGAAGCCACCGTGCAGGGCCACGCCGTTCATGATGGCCGCCATGCCGAACTCGCGCACCCCGTAGTTGATATGGCGCCCACCTTGGCCGTGGGCGTTCTTGACCACCTGGCCAGCCTGATCAAAACGCAGTGCCGGGGTGGACGAGGTGTTGGTGAGGTTGGAGCCGGTCAGGTCGGCGCTGCCCCCCAGCAGTTCAGGCAAGCCGGCCGTGAAGGCTTCCAGCGCGAGCTGGCTGGCTTTGCGGGTGGCCACCGTCTCGGCCTTGGTGTGGGCGGCCAGCACGGTGTCGACCACGCGCTGCGAAAAGTCGCGTGGCAGGTCGCCGGCCATGCGGCGCACCAGTTCAGCGGCGAGTGCCGGGTGGGCGCTTTTGTAGGCCTTGAAGCGGGTGTCCCACTCGCTTTCCTGTGCCTTGCCACGGGCCTTGGCGTCCCAGTCGGCGTAAACCTCGCGGGGAATTTCAAACGGGGCATGTGACCAGCCCAGGGCCTGGCGGGTGAGAGCGATTTCTTCAGCGCCCAACGGTTCGCCATGGGCTTTGGACGTGTTGGCGCGGTTGGGGCTGCCCTTGCCGATGTGGGTGCGGCACATGATGAGGGTGGGACGCTCGGGGCTGATGCGGGCGGCGGCAATTGCCTGGCTCACCGCCACAGCGTCATGCCCGTCCACTGGGCCCAGGACCTGCCAGCCATACGACTCGAAGCGCTGCGCCGTGTTGTCGGCAAACCAGGGCGCCACATGGCCGTCAATGGGAATGCCGTTGTCGTCGTACAGCGCAATCAGCTTGTTGAGCTTCCAGGCCCCGGCGAGCGAACAGGCCTCGTGGCTGATGCCCTCCATCAGGCACCCATCGCCCATGAACACATAGGTGTGGTGATCGATGACGGTGTGGCCATCGCGGTTGAATTCGGCAGCCAGGAGTTTTTCGGCGAGCGCCATGCCCACCGCGTTGGTGACCCCCTGACCGAGCGGACCGGTGGTGGTTTCCACCCCGGGCGTCACGCCCACTTCGGGGTGACCCGCGGTCTTGCTGTGGAGCTGGCGGAAGTTGCGCAGCTCGCTCATGGGCAGGTCATAGCCGGTGAGGTGCAGCAGCGCGTAAATCAGCATGGAGCCATGGCCGTTGGACAGCACGAAGCGGTCGCGGTCGATCCAGTGTGGATTACGCGGGTTGTGGCGCAGGTGGTCTCCCCACAGGGCCACGGCCATGTCGGCCATGCCCATGGGCGCGCCGGGGTGGCCGGAATTGGCTTGCTGGACAGCGTCCATTGCCAACGCACGGATTGCGTTGGCCATTGAGGAGGTATTGGCCATGGTGTTCGGGGGGGGGGGGGAAGGTACAGGGGAAACCCGGAATTTTAGCGGCGAGCCAAGCCCGATCGGTACACTTGGCTGACAGTTCACCATGCCCGACGCTTTGCCATCCCCTCGCGACTTGTTGCCGCACAGCCCCAACACCCCCAGGGCTGGCGCGCTGCTGCTGGCCGCCGGGCGTGGCGAGCGCATGCGTCCCTTGACGGATGTCACGCCCAAGCCCTTGCTGGCGGTGCGCGGACAGCCCTTGATGGCGTGGTGTCTACAGCGAATGGCCGAGGGGGGCTTGCAAGACGTGGTCGTCAACACCGCGTGGCTGGGCGAACAAATCCCAGCGGCTCTGGGCCATGTCTGGCCGGCAGATGACCCCCCAGCGTCCTTGCACTTGCGGTATTCACACGAAGGACGGGACTTTGGCGGCGCGCTGGAAACGGCCGGCGGCATCGTGCGCGCCCTGCCCTGGCTGGACGAGGTGTTCTGGGTGGCGGCCGGGGACGTCTTTGCCCCGGACTTCCGTTTTGACCCCAGCGCCCGGGCACGCCTGGCGGCGTCACCGTGCCTCGCCCACCTCTGGCTGGTGCCCAATCCGGCGCACAACCCCCGAGGCGACTTCGGCTTGTCGGACCAGGGGCTGGCGCTCAACCTGCCAGCCGACCACCCAGGGCCACGCTATACCTTCAGCACCATTGCGCTGTACAAGCAAGCCTTCTTCGCGCCGCCCCGGTGCGACATTCCGCGCGGCAACCCGCAGGGCGTCAAGGCGCCACTGGCCCCGCTGCTGCGCCGGGCCATGGATGATGGACGGGTCAGCGCCAGCCTCTACACCGGTGACTGGACCGATGTGGGCACACCCGAGCGCTTGGCAGAGCTCAACCAGGCCTGAGCCCCAACCCGCATCAGGGCCAAAGTGGGCCTGCACCAGCGCAACCGGCACACGGTTCACAATGGAGGTTCGATTGATTTGCACAGCGCCCCTGGGGCGCTGATTTGCCGCACCATGACCCTGACCCCCGCGCTTCGCGACCTGTATGCCCAACGACGCCTGCACCTGGCACAACAACTCGGCCCCGGCGGCATTGCCCTGATTCCCACGGCGCCCTCGTATGCGCGCAACCGTGACAGTGAGTTTCCGTACCGCCACGACAGTTACTTCTACTACCTGTGCGGCTTCACCGAGCCGGATGCCTGGTTGCTCATCACGGCCGAGGGTGAGACCACCCTGCTGTGCCAGCCCAAGGACCTGGAGCGCGAGATCTGGGACGGCTTTCGCCTGGGCCCTGACGCTGCGCCGGCCACACTGGGCGTGCAACACGCAGCCTCCAGCCAGGACATCGAGCAGCGCCTGCCGCGCTTGCTGGAAAACCGCCAGACGGTCTGGTATCCCTTTGCCACCCACGCGGGCTTGCCCCAACGCATCGACGGCTGGCTGTCCAAGGTGCGCGCGCGCGTGCGCTTTGGCGTGCAATGCCCGAGCCAGCAACGTGACCTGTGTGGACTGCTCGATGAGATGCGACTGGTCAAGGATGGCCATGAACTGGACCTGATGCGCCGCGCCGCGCGCATCAGTGCTGACGCCCACGTGCGCGCCATGCAGGTGTGCGCGCAACGTTTGCGCGCGGGGGAAACCGTGCGTGAATACCACCTGGACGCCGAGCTGCTGCACGAGTTCCGCCGCCATGGCTCGCAATTTCCCGCCTATGGCTCTATCGTGGCCGCCGGCGCCAACGCCTGCGTGCTGCACTACCGCGCCGACGCTGCCGAAATTCGCGATGGCGAATTGGTGCTGATTGACGCCGGCTGCGAGCTCGATGGCTACGCCAGCGACATCACCCGCACCTTCCCGGCCAATGGCCGCTTCACCGCGGCGCAGCGTGACTTGTACGACCTGGTGCTGGCCAGCCAGGCAGCGGCCGTGCAGGCCACCCGAGCCGGCGCGCGTTTCACCGATCCCCACGATGCCACGGTGCGTGTGCTGGCCCAGGGCCTGCTGGATCTGGGCCTGTTGCAAACGCGCGTGCATGGCAGCGTGGATGATGTGATCGAGCAGCGCCACTATTTTCGTTTTTACATGCACCGCACCGGCCATTGGTTGGGCATGGACGTGCACGACTGCGGCAGCTACGTGGAGCCCGGCGAGCCTGCGCGCGGCACCACCCGTCGAGACCCGCTGTCGGGCGAAACCATCAACGACCGCCCGAGCCGCATCCTGCGACCAGGCATGGTGATGACGATCGAGCCAGGTCTTTACGTGCGAGCGGCCGACGATGTGCCCCAGGCCTTCTGGAACCTGGGCATTCGTATCGAGGACGACGCCGTGATCACCCCCGAGGGCTGCGAACTCATCACACGCGATGTGCCGGTGGACCCGAGCGCTATCGAAGCCCTGATGAGAGCTTGACCCCGCAGCCGCCCTTTCAACACACGCCTAGAATCACCCCCCTCGTCAGGCTCATCCACGACCTGCCTGACCGCCTCTGGAGACCGACTCATGCCCGACAAAACCACCAAGGACCCGCGTGCCGAAGCCCGCGCCGAACTGCGCCGCGCCGCGCTCGAATACCACGAATTCCCGACTCCGGGCAAGGTCGCCATCCACGCCACCAAGCAACTGGTGAACCAGCACGACCTGGCGTTGGCGTACTCGCCTGGCGTGGCCGCCCCGTGCGAGGAGATCGTCAAGGACCCCAACGCCGCCTACAAGTACACCAGCCGCGGCAACCTGGTGGCCGTGATCACCAACGGCACCGCGGTGCTGGGGCTGGGTGATATCGGGCCCCTGGCGGCCAAGCCCGTGATGGAGGGCAAGGGCGTCTTGTTCAAGAAATTCGCGGGTATCGATGTGTTCGATCTCGAGATCAACGAAAAGGACCTGGACCGCTAGGTCGATGTCATCGCGGCGCTAGAGCCCACGTTTGGCGGCATCAACCTCGAAGACATCAAGGCCCCCGACTGCTTCTACGTCGAGCGCAAGCTGCGCGAGCGCATGAAGATTCCCGTTTTCCACGACGATCAGCACGGCACCGCCATCGTGGTGGGTGCTGCCGTGCTCAACGGCTTGAAGGTGGTGGGCAAATCGCTGGCTGATATCAAGCTGGTCACCTCGGGCGCGGGTGCAGCTGCGCTGGCCTGTCTGAACCTGCTGGTGAAGGTGGGCATTCCGCGCAAGAACATCTTCGTCACCGACCTGGCCGGCGTGGTGTACGAAGGCCGCACCGAGTTGATGGACGAGGACAAGATCCAGTTCGCCCAGCCCACCTCGGCGCGCACCCTGGCCGATGTCATTGCCGGCGCCGATGTGTTCCTGGGCCTGTCGGCTGGCGGCGTGCTCAAGCCCGAGATGGTGCGCAGCATGGCCGCCAAACCCCTGATCCTGGCCCTGGCCAACCCCACCCCCGAAATCCTGCCCGAAGAAGTCAAGGCGGTGCGTGACGACGCCATCATCGCGACGGGCCGCACCGACTACCCCAACCAGGTCAACAACGTGCTGTGCTTCCCCTACATCTTCCGTGGGGCACTGGACGCGGGCGCGACCACCATCACCGACGCGATGGAGATTGCGGCGGTTCATGCCATCGCCGAGCTGGCCCAGGCCGAGCAAAGTGAGGTGGTTGCTGCCGCCTACGCGGGCGAGCAGTTGGTGTTCGGCGAGGAATACTTGATTCCCAAGCCCTTCGACCCTCGCCTGATGATGAAGATTGCGCCAGCGGTGGCGCAGGCCGCAGCCGAGAGCGGCGTGGCCAGCCGTCCCATTGTGGACATGGCAGCCTACCGTGAGCGCCTGCAAGGCTTCGTCTATGCCTCTGGCTCAGCCATGAAGCCCATTTATGCAGCCGCCAAGCGTGGGGCACGCCAGCGTGTCGCCTACGCCGAGGGCGAAGAGGAGCGCGTGTTGCGCGCGGTGCAGATCGTGGTCGACGAGCGGTTGGCCAAGCCCACCCTGATCGGACGCCCGGCGGTCATCGCTGCTCGCATTGCCAAATTCGGTCTGCGCCTGAAAGAGGGCAAAGACTACGAGGTGGTCAACGTCGAGCAGGACGACCGTTACCGCGATTTCTGGCAGACCTACCACCGCCTGACCGAACGCAAGGGCGTGACCGAGCAATTGGCCAAGATCGACATGCGCCGTCGGCTGTCACTCATTGGCACCATGCTGCTGCACAAAGGCGATGTGGATGGACTGATCTGCGGCACCTGGAGCACCCCGGATGTGCACCTGCGGTATGTCGATCAGGTGATCGGCCATCGCCCGGGTGTGTCCACCTACGCCTGCATGAACGGGCTGTTGCTCCCCGACCGCCAGGTATTCCTGGTGGACACCCACATCAACTACGACCCGACAGCCGAGCAGCTAGCCGAGATCACCATCATGGCGGCCGAAGAGATGCGTCGCCTGGGCATCCAGCCCAAGGCGGCCTTGTTGTCCCACTCCAACTTTGGCAGCAGCGACCAGCCCACGGCGGTCAAAATGCGCGAGACACTGTCCATGGTTCAGCAGCGTGCGCCGTGGCTGGAGATCGACGGCGAGATGCACGGCGATGTGGCACTGGACGGCGTCTCCCGCAAGGCCTTGATGCCCAACAGCACCTTGGACGGCAACGCCAATTTGCTCGTCTTGCCCAACCTCGACGCCGCCAATATTGCCTACAACCTGCTCAAGACGGCGGCGGGCGGCAACATCGCCATCGGCCCGGTGCTTCTGGGTGCAGCCAAACCGGTCCACATCCTGACGGCCAGCACCACCGTGCGGCGCATCGTCAACATGACCGCGCTGACGGTGGCCGATGCCAGCGCCGTGCGGTAAGCCTTTTTTAGAGCTAGTACCCACTAGCTTTTGCAGAATATCCTCTTGTCGGCCACCGATTAGGGGAATTGTCTTGCCTTTTAACGGCTTTTCCGCCAAAATCTCGGTCTGAATTCGGGGTAAACCCGAATGAATTGTTTGTTGCAGAGCAACACGCCCAAAGGGGCTCATGGCTCGGCTCCCACTACTCCAGGACCCTAGCGGAGATGGACATGCCACTTCGTACCGTTAAAAGCAATATCGTTCAGTCCATTCGTGCCTTTCGTGTCAGCGACCTTCAGGAGGCCGCCCTCGAACTGGGCCACCACTTTTTGTACGCCAACCTGGCCCAGGCCCAGAGCAAGCAAGACGTGCTCGACTTGATTGCCCAACAGTTCACCTTCCCGACCCAAACCAGCAAGAATTTCGATGCCTTGTACGACGGCATGACAGATCCGTTGCACAAGTCGGGACAGCAACCCGGCTTCATTGTGGTGCTGGAGCACATTCCTGCCCATGCCAAATTCGACAAGGAAGCGCGTGAACAACTGCTGGACGTGTTCCGTGAAGCCTCCGATTTCTGGGCAGACCGCAAGGTGTCTTTCCGCTGCTTCTACTCCTTCTCGGTGGCCCGCGCGCCGTCAACCACCGCTGAGCGCGCGGCTGATGCCCCCGAAACCCAGGGTATCGAACTGGGCGACGCCGGTGAAAAAATGCCCACCGACAAACTGGTGGACATCTCCCCCATGGCGCTGCGCATGAGCAGCCCCTTCAACGCCGGCTACTGGCTGGCAGCCGCCTGATCTGACCGGCCGGCTTGCACGCCGGCCGCTGCCAGGGCCCGCGTCAGGGCCGCATACTCTTCCACGGGCACCTCCTCGGCACGGCGTTGCAAATCAAACGCCACCTCCACGTCCTGGGCCTGCAACCAACGCCCCAGGCTGTGGCGCAACAACTTGCGGCGCTGGCTGAACGCCTCGCGCACCACCACACTCAACAGATCGAGGTTCAATTCGGCGGGTGCCGTGCAAGGCACCATGCGAACCACAGCGCTGTCCACACGCGGGGGCGGATCGAACGCCGAGGGCGGCACGTCCAGAACCGACTCCATGTCGTAGCGCCATTGCAGCATCACACTCAAGCGCCCATAGGCCGCCGTGCAAGGCTTGGCCACCATGCGGTCCACCACCTCTTGCTGCAACATGAAGTGCTGGTCGGCGATTGCATCGACATGGGTCAGCAAATGAAACAGGATGGGTGAGGAGATGTTGTAGGGCAGATTGCCCACCACCCGCAGGGGCCCACGTCCCCAGCGCAAGGCCCAGGCCGAAAAATCCACCGTCAGCACATCGGCCTGCACCACCTCGAGACCGGCGCGGTTCTGCAGCCGAGCGGCCAGATCCCGATCGAGCTCGATCACCCCCATCTGCCCAACGCGCTCCAGCAAGGGTTGCGTCATGGCCGCCAGACCAGGGCCGATTTCGACCATGGGCTGACCCGCGCGCGGGTCAATCGCGCGCACGATGCCATCAATGATCGCCTGATCGGTCAGGAAGTGTTGGCCGAAGCGCTTGCGCGCGATGTGTTTCATCAACCGGTCATCCGCGGTGGACTATTGCGGCGGTTCCCGCAGCTCAACATAGGCACGACCCCGAACCTCCCGCGCCCAGGTCTGAAAGGTCTCCTCGAATTTGCTCTCGCGCAAAGCGCTGCGAGCCAACTCGCGTTGTTCTCGCACCGACATCTCGGTTTTGCGCCGCTCCAGCACCTGGATAAGGTGCACGCCAAAGCGTGACACCAGGGGGTCTGAAATTTCCTGCAAGGCAAGTCGGTTCATGACCTCCTCAAACTCGGGCACAAACACGCCTGGGTTGGCCCAACCCAGGTCACCCCCCGCGCTGGCACTGCCGTCTTGTGAATACTCGCGAGCGAGCTGGGCAAAGTCAGCCTTGCCGCCCTCCATCGCCTGCTTCATGCGCATCAACTCGGCTCGTGCGACGTTCACACTCATTTGTCCACCGGGTCGCAACAGGATGTGGCGCGCTCGGGTTTGCACCACGGTGGCCGCCGAATCGGCCGCTTCGCGATCCAGCACCTTCAGGACATGAAAGCCCGCCCCAGAGCGGACGGGACCCACCACAGCACCGACCGGCCGCTGGCGCACCGCCTCCACAAACAAGGGCGGATAGCGGTCTTGCGGGCGCATGCCCATCTGGCCGCCCGATGCGCGGTCCGCTGCCGCAGACAGGGTCAGGGCCAGCTGTGCAAAGTCCTCGCCCTCCTGAGCTCGTCGCAACACCTCTCGGGCCTGGGCCTCGCTTTGAGCGATCTGCTGTGGGGTGGCGTTGTCGGGCACCGCGATCAGGATTTGCGCCAGACTCAAGGCCTGGCGCGCCTCCTGCTGGGACTGACGCTCACGCAGGTACTGCTCAATTTCCTTGTCGGTGGGCCGAATACGCGGCGTGACCTCGCGCTCGCGCAGACGCTGCAGCGTGATCTGGTTGCGCATGTCCTGGCGCCATTGTTTCAGCACCACCCCCGAGCGCTCAAGTTGCGTGCGGAACTGTTCGAGCGTCATCTGTGCGCGTTCGGCGGCATTGTCCTCTGCCTGGGACACCTCGGCATCGCTCACCTGGACACCGATTTCCTGGGCCCATTGCAACTGGGTCTTTTCCTGGATCAGTTGGTCGAGCACCTCGCTCAACAACTCTTCTCGCGGTGGCGGGCGTTGCCCTTGCTGCCGCAACTGTGCCTCGATCTCCTGGGCGCGCACCGACACCTCGAGGTTGGTGATGGGCTCGCTACCCACCACGGCCACGATGAAGTCGGACGACAACCGCTGGGAGGCCGGCGCCGGCAGAGGCAGTGGCAAAGACAATGGCCGCAACGCGCCCCCCTGGGCTGGGACGCGCAGCCCCTGCGCCCACAGCGTCTGCGTCACCATGAGCGCCAGCGCCCACTGACAGACGCGAAACAAGAAACGGGACGAACTGAAGGTCATCATCAACGGTCAATCGTATTGGCCAAACCGGCTTGGGGGCGACACCTGATCGCGCAGATACTGGTAGCGCGGGATTTGGGTCCTGAGTGTGCCCAATGGATTGGGACCCACTCGCGTGAAGCCTGAGAATTCCAGCTGGAACATCAGCCGCTGGTTCGCCTGGTTGGCGGCAATTTGCAACCGCTCGAACACCACTCGTCCCAGCCAACAGCCTGCATCGTACTCGACTCCCAGCACCGCATCGACCATCTTGCCTTCGTTCAGGTTGTAGTTAAGCCGTCCAACGGCGTACCACTGGTCCTCGCCCAGGCCTCGCCCAGGCCCCTGGTCACGACCGGCTGCCCCCCACAAGGCGTTGATCGGCCACTGCCAGGCCGTGTCGATCAGCTCGCTGCTTTGCTGGGTGGCCGGGTCTGCCTGATAGCGGTACGCGGCCGATACCACCCGGTAATTGCCTGGCACATAGCGGGTGCCGGCCGTGGTCCGCATGGAGCGCGATGCCTTGGGGTTGTATTGCACAGTGGAGTCGAGTTGCCAGTTCGGGGTGACCTGCACCATGGCGCCTGCCAGCACATCACTCAAGCGCTCTGAAATGGGTTCGGTTTCGGTGGGTAGCAACACGTTCTGATCCTTGAGTCGCAGGCGCTGGGCCAGACCAAATCGGGCCAACTCCACGCCCGTGGACGGATCGATGAACCGTGAAGTCGCCCCCAGCGTCATCAGCTTGTTGTCAGCGATTCGGTCCTGCCCCACGAAGGCGTTTTCGTTGAACACCGAAGCAAAGTTGTAGTCGTAACGCCCGGTGTCGTACACCGGCAATCGGCTTTGATCTCGGTACGGCGTGTTCACATAGAAAAGCCGGGGCTCCAGGGTTTGGATCGCCAAGCGCCCCCCCCAGCTGGCGGGGCGCTCCAGTCGGGTGGTCGCGTCCAGGCTGAACGTGGGAATGGACAGGCTGGTTGAGCTGGGCGCCTGATTGGGGGCATTCTGGGTGAGCGTGTCGAATTGATAGCTGCGCGAATGCATCATGAGTTTGGGTGTCACCGTGCCCAAGGCGACATTCATCGGGTAGGCCACGCGCGCGAGCGAGTACACGCGCTGGGCGTTGGGCTGGCAAGCGGTGGTGCCCGGTGCACAGGCCATGGCGCGGTCAAACCGCGAGTAATCCGCCTCAAAGCCGACATCCACGCCCCGCCCCAGGGTCCCTTGGTAGCGGGTGAACAATTGCGGCATGCGATCAAATGGCGGGGTGATCGGGGCTGTCGGGTCCTGCAGGGTCTGCCAATGCAGCGTGCGAAAAGCCGTGTAGAACGGGCCATGTTCCCAGTTGAGCTGCAAGTCGCTGGGCAAAATGCGCTGCGTGAGGGTGGGGGACAGCCGGGTGAAGTCGCGCCAGTAATTGTCGTCGCTGACCCGGTTGAGGTTCAGGGTCATGTTCACGCGCTCTCGCCCCAGGTCCAGCCAACCCACGTGGCTTTGCGTCAACCCCCATCGACTGCGCTCGCGCAGCAAGTCATTGGGCATGTAATCAAAACGGAACTGGCCGCGAAAATCCGGAGACTGGCTCTCCAAGTAGCGAAACTCGGTGCCCACATTCACGCCTCGCTTGGACCACACCGTGTTGTGGAGGGTGAGGTCTCGGTTGGGGGCGATGTCCCAATACAGCGGTTGGCTGTATTCCGCCCCGCCGACGTTGTCCACGCCAATCACGGGGGGCAGCAAGCCGGAACGGCGTTCGCTGTTCATCGGAAAGGACACCGAGGGAACCGGCAGGATCGGCACGCCCTTGAATTGCAGCGATGCACCCTCGGCGCGGGCCTCATTGAGCTCGGCATTCAACTCGATGCGCTGGGCCTTGAGCACCCAGTCGGGCAGCCAGCTGGGTCCGGGTTTGCGCGCGCAGGTGGTGAACGAGGCCTGGTGGATGACCGCTCGGTTGTCGCCGATGAAGTCGATACGCCGGGCCTGACCATGCGCCTGGTTGCGTAAAAACTGAAAGCTGGGCTCGGTGAAAAACCCCTCAAAGGTGTCGACCTGCAACTCCAGCAGCGGGCCCTGAAAGCGGTTGCCGCCACGGTTGATGGACACCCCCCCCTGTGCCTTGAGCAGGTCGTGGGCCTGGTCAAACTGCATGCGCTCAGCACGAATCACGGTGTCGCCGCGTCGCATGACGGCAGAACCCTGCAAGGTGGTCTCGACATCAGCGCGACCCGTGATGCGATCGGCCTGGATGAACACGGGCAGTGCACGGTTGTGCTGGGAGGGGATCTGCTCTTGCAGCAGCGCGCTCGGCTTGAGCACCAGCGGGGGACCCTCGGCCAACGGGCTGAAAGTCTTCGGCGTCTGGTGGGTCGACACCGACTCCTGTGCCCCGGCCGGGACGGCCAGTGCCAGACATGACAGCAGTGCGAGCAGCGGTTTCAAGGGCAGGATGCAGCGCGGGGATCAGGCGCGGGAAGAGCGGCGCAACCGGTCGGGACGCCTCTCGCCACCCTCGCCACACCTGGGTTTGTAGAATTTGGATTATCCATGAGCCACCCCACCCCACCTCCGGTCCCCGCCGTGACGCCGCCCAGCTGGAGCGACCCCGCGCGGGAGCGAGCCTTTCACACCTGGCTTGAGGGCTTGGTCGCTGTCCATGACCTGGATCCCGGCAGTGTGCGCGCCGCCTCGGCCGATGCCAGTTTTCGCCGCTATTTCCGTGTGGACGCCAGCGCCGGCAGCCGCATCATCATGGATGCCCCGCCGGACAAGGAAAACTGCGAGCCTTTTGTGCGCATTGCCGGGCTGATGCAAGACGCCGGTCTCCTGGTGCCTCGCATCCTGGACTGGGACGCACAGCAAGGCTTCATGCTGTTGGACGATTTGGGGCCTCACACCATGATGGAGGCGATCGACCCCAACGCTGCGCCGCCCCTACCCTTGTACCAGCGGGCCCTGGATGCGCTGCTGCCCTGGCAACAGGCCAGCCGTGCGGGTGTGCTGCCTGCCTATGATGCGGCCCTGCTGCGGCGCGAGCTCGAGCTCTTTCCAGACTGGTATTTGGGCCAGCACCGGGGTCTCGCCCTGAGCGACAACCAGCGCCAAACCCTGAACACCTGCTTTGAGCGCATCGTGACCCACAACCTGCGCGGTCCCTCGGTGTATGTCCACCGTGACTTCATGCCGCGCAACCTCATGATGCCGGCGAGCGCCGATGAGCCGCGCCTGGGCGTGCTCGATTTCCAGGACGCCGTCTACGGCCCCGTCACCTACGACATTGCCAGCCTGATGCGAGATGCGTTCTTGAGCTGGGATGAGGATTTCGTGCTGGATGTAAGCGTACGCTACTGGCAGCGGGCTCGCACCACTGGACTGCTCGACGCCGAGGGTTGGTCGCAGGACTTCGGCGAGTTCTGGCGCGCCGTGGAGTGGATGGGACTGCAACGACACCTGAAAGTGGCCGGTATCTTTGCCCGGCTGACCTTGCGCGATGGCAAGCCCAAATACCTGGCTGATGCGCCCCGCTTCATTGGCTATATCCGCGCGACCGCCAGCCGTTACCGGGAACTCACGCCTTTGCTGCGTCTGGTCGACGAGGTGGAAGGGTTCGCCCCGAACGCCGCCTTTGTCATGGGGCGCGGCTGAAACCGCCCCCGGTCAACACGCCATGCCGCGCCTGTACTGCGATCTGGTGTTGACCCCTGGAGACGTGGTGTCGTTGCCGCCGGGGGCGGCACGCCATGTCCAGGTCCTGCGCCTGCAACCCGGCGATGCGCTGACGCTGTTCAATGGCCGTGCCGGTGAGTACGCGGCCCGAGTCGACCACATGGGCCGACAAGAGGTGCGGGTGCGGGTCGGCGACCATCATCCCATCGAACGAGAAGCCCCCGTGGCGGTCCACCTGATCGCCGGCATGCCGGCCAACGAACGCATGGACTGGCTGGTGGAAAAAGCCACCGAGCTGGGCGTGCAGCGGCTCACCCCGCTCATGACCGAGCGCAGCGTGCTGCGCTTGCAGGGTGAGCGCGCCGAGAAGAAACTGGCCCACTGGCACTCGGTGGTGGTGGCTTCCAGCGAGCAATGCGGGCGCAACCGACTGATGACGATCGATCCCGTTTGCACCCTGGCGCAGTGGCTGCGCGATCTCAGCCCGCAGACCCTCCAGGAACAGCAGGTGCGCGCCGTGTTGTCCCTCGACGCTGCAGCCCAGCCCCTGGGCCGCCTGCTGGACCACGCCGCAGGCAGTACCCCCTGGATGCTGGTGAGCGGTCCGGAAGGGGGGCTGAGTGCCGAGGAGGAATCGCTCCTGCTCCAGCGCGGGCTGCAGCCCGTGTCGCTCGGAGACCGCGTGCTGCGCGCAGAAACGGCCGCCATCGCTGCTGTCACCCGCCTGGTGCTGGCTTGAGGCGTCGCTGGGGCTGTCGCGCACCTCACTCGACTCCGGCGCCAGTTCGCCTATAACCCATTCATGAACATCAATCTCGTGCTCCTGTGCCTGGCCCAGGGCCTGTTTCTCACCAACAACATCACCTTTGTGGCCATCAACGGCCTGGTGGGGTTGAGTCTTGCACCGGTGGGCTGGATGGCCACCTTGCCGGTCATGGGGTACGTGGTGGGCAGCGCGCTCAGCACCGGCCTGGTGGCCCGCTCGCAGGCGCGCTGGGGACGTCGTCGCTCCTTTCAACTGGGGTTGCTGGTGGCGATGGCCTCATGCGGTCTGGGCGTGTATGCGGTGATGCACCATCAATTCTGGCTGTTGGTGCTCACCACAATGATCGCCGGTTACTACAGCGCCAACGCACAGCTGTATCGCTTTGCCGCCGCCGAGTTGTGTGAACCCTCGTTTCGCGAAAAGGCCGTGTCGCTGGTCATGGCAGGCGGCTTGATTGGTGCTGTCATCGGCCCCAACCTCGCGACCTACACGCGCAACATGCTGGAAGTGCCCTTTGCCGGCGCCTACGCAGCATTGGCCTTGGTGGCCTTGGTTTCAATGGGGATCATTTCTTTCATCCGCTTTCCCGCTGCGCCGGTCCAGGTATCCAAGCGCGACGAAGGCAGAAGCCTGAGGGAACTCGCTCGCCAACCCACCTTTGTGGTGGCGGCGCTGACGGGCGCCCTGAGCTATGGCGTCATGAACCTGCTGATGGCGGCCACGCCACTGGCCATGCAAGTGTGTGGCCTGTCGTTCGAGAACACGGCTCTGGTGTTGCAATGGCATGTGATTGGCATGTTCGCCCCAGGATTTTTCACCGGCCACCTCATCAAGCGCTTTGGCACGCTGCAGATCATGGCTGTGGGTGCCGCGCTGAATTTTGTCTGCATCCTGATCGCCCTGAGTGGCATTGAATTGCACCAGTTCCTGTTGTCGTCGTTCCTGCTGGGCGTGGGCTGGAACTTCCTGTTCACCGGCAGCACCACCTTGTCGCTGAGCACCTACCTGCCCGCCGAAAAGGACAAGGCCCAGGCGGCATTGAACTTCTGCATCTTCGGCACCATGGCAATGACCTCGTTTGCCTCGGGGGCGCTGGTCACCACGCAAGGCTGGAGTTGGCTCAACGAGGGCTCGGTTGCCCCCGTGGTCATCATGTCCATCGCCTTGCTGTGGCTGTGGCGGGTTCGGCGCGCAACGCCGGGCTGATCAGGGCATCTGCGCCATCACCTGCGCCACCGCCGCCGTCAGGCGACGGGCATAGGGCACATGCAAAAACTCGTTGGGACCGTGCGCGTTGGATTTGGGTCCCAACACCCCGCACACCATCATTTGTGCGGTTGGGAAACCCTGGCTGAGCAGGTTCATGAGCGGGATGGTGCCGCCTTGGCCAATATGTCCCACTGGCGCGCCAAAGTGCGCCAGGCTGGCCTGGTTGAGCGCCTGTTCAAACCAGGGGGCGGCAGCCGGCGCGTTCCAGCCACTGGCCGCGCCCTCTGCATGAAACGTGACTTTGGCCTGGTAGGGCGCGTTGTCTTCCAGCAAGGTTTTGAGCTCTGCCACCGCCGCAGCGGCGTCCACCAGGGGCGGCAGTCGCAAGCTAAGTTTGAACGCGGTGTAGGGACGCAGCACATTGCCCGCGTCTTGCAAAGACGGGAAGCCCTCGGCCCCGGTCACGCTCAGCGTGGGTTGCCAGGTGCGCTTGAGCAAAGCCTCCAGGGGGTCGGTGGTGGTGGGCAAGGCCACCAGCGTGGATCCGCCGCAATCGTGGTGAGCCCAAGGAAAGCGGCGGTACACCTCCTCGCCCAAAATCGCAGCCGCGGCGCGTGCTTGCGCCACGCGCTCCGGGGGCACCTCGCAATGGAAGCTCGGGGGGAGCAAGCGACCGCTGCGGCTGTCCTCCAGCCTATCGAGCACCTGCCGCATGATGCGAAAGCTTGACGGCACCAGGCCGGAGGCATCGCCTGAGTGCACCCCTTCGGTCAAGATGTCCACCTTGAGCACACCGCTGGCCAAACCTCGCAAGCTGGTGGTGAGCCACAACTGGTCGTAGTTGCCTGCGCCGCTGTCCAGGCACATCACCAGGCCGACATGGCCCAGGCGCGGGCGCAAAGCGTCGATGTAGGGAATCAAGTCGGGCGACCCGCTTTCTTCGCCGGTTTCAATCAAGCCCACAATGCGGGGATGGGGCACTTGCTGGCGCTGCAGGGCCTGGATCGCCGCCACACTGGCGTAGACCGCATAGCCATCGTCCGCCGCCCCGCGCCCGTACAACAGGCCGTCCTGGTACTTGGGCGTCCAGGGGCCGAGGTCACTGCGCCAACCGTTGAACTCGGGTTGTTTGTCCAGGTGGCCATACATGAGCACCGTCTGCTGGCTGCCCTGGCTGGCCGCACGGGTGGCCGGCACCTCAAAAAACAGCACCGGGGTACGCCCCGGCAGTTCGATGATGTCCAGTTGCAGGCCGGGCACGCGTTGCGCGCGCACCCAATCGGCGGCGTCGTGCAACACGCGATGCAACCAGCCATGCTGGGCCCACTGCGGATCAAACGATGGCGACTTGGCCGGGACCTCTACATAGTCGTGCAACCGGTGCACGATATCGTCGTCCCAACTGCGCGACACATCAGTCAGCAGTTGCGCGGATTCGAGAACGGGGATACGTGCGTTCATGGTGGGCTCCCGGGCAGACAAAAACTAGGACTGGGCGCGAATGGGCGACGGATCAGCGGCGGTGGGGCTTGAACCAGCCCAGGCCTTCGGACGTTGCCCCGGCCTGTGTGCCGCGCGCCGGGCGATATTCGCACCCGATCCAGCCCTGCCAGCCACACGACGCAGATACCTCATCGATGACCTCGAACAAATACGGGTGGTGGAGTTCACCGACGTCCGGCTCGTGTCGCTGGGGCACGCCAGCAATCTGAAAATGCCCCACCTGTCCGCTGGGCAGGTAATGGCGAATTTTCTGCGCCACATCGCCCTCGACGATCTGGCAGTGGTAGAGGTCCATTTGCACCTGGAGATTGTTTGCACCCACTTCAGCCACCACGGCATGGGCATGGTCCTGGCGGTTGAGGAAGAAAAACGGGATGTCACGGGTGTTGATAGGTTCGATCAGCACGTTCACCCCCGCTGACGCAGCCTGTTCACACGCCCAGCGCAGATTGCTGAGATAGGTGTCACGCAATGCGGGGGTTCCCACGGGTGCGGGGGCGGCATAGGGGCCACTGGTGGTCAGGGTCGCGGGCAGGTGAGAGACCACGCGGTGGGCCTCGGGCACCAGCCCGGCCATCACATGCACGCGCGGGCACTTCAGCACCTGGGCGTATTCCAGGGCCAACAGAAAGCCGCTGCGAAATTCAGCCTCGCGCCCTGGCAAACTGGCAATACCGCGCGTACCGGCTTGCCACGCCGCGTCGATGCTTGCCGTGTCGGTGCCACCCGGGGGGGCGTTGAACAGCACCTGCTGCAAACCAGCGTCACGCAGCCAACCAGCCAGTTGCGCCGGCGTCCAGTTGTAGGGAAACAAATATTCCACGGCTTCAAAACCGTCTGCCGCCGCCGCCGCAAAGCGCTCGGGAAACGGCAATTCGTTGTACATCATGGACAAATTGGCGGCGAAGCGCGGCATGTGGTGTTCTCCAAGTGGGGATGTGTATCTGCTCTGGCTATCGTCTCTGGCGATCAACGCCCGTGGGTTCACCACCGCGCGCCAAAGCTCTGGCGCAAATCCTCTATCTGATCCGCCTGCAATGCCGTGGGCGCTGTCATGCCGGGTGCCGTGGACAACACCCACAGACGGGCGGTCTCTTCCAGTTCCTCGAGCGTGGCCATGGCGTGGGCGGGCGACTCATGCCAGACGTTTGGGCCCAGCCTGGCCATCATCACAGCACGGATCGGGGTGCCCGCCTGTCCGTAATGCGTGATGGCGGCGGCCGCAGCATCCGCCATCGGTGCCGAACCCGGGCGGGCGTAGTCCAGGAGCGGCACATGGCCGACCTTCATGACAAAGTAAGGCGTGATCGGCGGCAGCAGTTCAGGGCCGTGCGGCGTGACATGAACTGGCGTCGCGCGCAGCGTGAGCGCCACGCAGTGTGCAGCGTGTGAGTGCAGCACACAGCGGGTCTGGCCATCAAACGCAGTGGCTGCGGCATAGATACGCCGGTGCAGGGACAGCGTTTTGCTGGCGCGGTCCCCGCTGAGTTGTTGCCCCTGCAAGTCCAGCCGCGACAGCCGCGCCGGGTCCAAAAAACCCAGGCACGCATCCGTGGGCGTGATGAGATAGCCGTCATCGAGCCGAACGCTGATATTGCCCGCGGTGGCGTGCACATACCCACGCTCAAAAAGGCTGCGGCCGACGCGACAGATCTCCTCGCGCCAGCGGTTTTCCTCGGTATGCAGGGCAGCGGTTGTCATGCCGGGACACTCGTTGCACGCTGCAGTTGCACAAAGGCTTGATGGAAAAAGTCTTCGCCACCGAAGTTGCCCGACTTCAAGGTCAGATGCAACGCCTCATCCACCAACGGACTGTGCGCATAGCACCAGGGCACGCCGGGGTCGATCTGGGCACCAATCTGCAATTGGCTGATCTGCAAGGCCTGCACACAGGCGCCCGAGGTTTCACCCCCCGCCACCACCAGTTGCCGCACCCCGGCGCGAACCAAGCCTTGCGCAATTCGGGCCAGTGTTTGCTCGACACGTTCACCTGCGGCCTGCACACCCCATTGCTGCTGCACAGCTTGCACCTGCACGGGGTCTGCCGTGGAGTAGATCAACACGGGCCCCTGGGTCAGTCGTGGGGTTGCCCATGCCACCGCCTGCTCGACGCAGCGGTCGACTGCTGCATCGTCGGTCAGCATCAGCGGGTCAATCGCCCAGGCTGCACCGCCGCGCGCTTGAAACCGCGCCACTTGTCCGCGTGTGGCCTGCGAGCAGCTGCCACTCACCACGGCCTGCCAGCCTCCGGGCGGTGGCAATTGGCTGGTGGCGGGCGTGGGCTTCAAGCCCCAGTTGGCGGGCAGGCCGATCGCCACGCCCGAGCCGGCGGTGATCAAGGGCATCCCCTTCAAGGCAGGCCCCAAGCGGATCAGGTCGTCATTGGACAAGGCGTCCACCACGGCCACGGCCACCCCATCACGGCGCAACTGGTCCAGGCGCGTGCGGATGGCGTCGGCGCCCTGGGCCATCACACGGTAGTCCACCAGGCCCACGGGGCGCTGGCATTGCGCCTGCAGGACGCGCACCAGGTTGGCATCGTTCATGGGGGTGAGGGGGTGGTCTTTCATGCCACTGTCGCTCAACAGCACATCGCCCACAAACAGGTGCCCCTTGAACACGGTGCGCTGGTTGTCGGGAAAGGCGGGCGTGGCGATGGTGAGGTTGCAGCCCAGTGCCGCCATCAAGGCCTCGGTCACGGGACCGATGTTGCCGCGCACATCACCGCGGTACCAGCTGTCAAAGGTGGAGCAGTACTTGAAATACACCTGTTCGACATGCTGGGCCTGCAGCCAGCGCAAGGCTGCCAGCGACTGCGCCACCGCCTCATCGGGGGGGAGGGTGCGCGATTTGAGCGCGACCACCACCGCATCGACCTGGGCTTGCAGGGGTTCGGTCGGCACGCCAATGGTCTGCACCACCCGCATGCCGGCCCGCACCAGGTTGTTGGCCAAATCGGTGGCACCCGTGAAATCGTCGGCAATGCAGCCCAATAACAAACGCATGTCGTGGTCTCAGTGGATCATGAGCGAGGGATCGTCGGCACGCAGGACTTGCTGCGACCAATCCGCCAGGCGCGCCGCATCGGCGCGCAAGATTTCCTGTTTGACGGTCAGGATCTGGGTCGGGTGCATGGAAAAGCTGCGCAAGCCCAGCCCGAGCAACAAGCGCGTGAGGCTCGGATCTCCTGCCATCTCGCCACACACGCTCACCCCCTTGCCCGTGGCCACACAAGCCGCAATGGTGTCGGCCACCAGTCGCAACACCGCCGGATGCAAGGGGTCGTACAGATGCGCCACCTGCTCGTCGGCGCGGTCAATTGCCAGGGTGTACTGGATGAGGTCGTTGGTGCCAATCGAGAGAAAGTCGAAATAGCGCAAGAACATGTGCACGCTGAGCGCGGCTGCCGGAATTTCAATCATGGCGCCCAGCTTGATCGGCCCATAGGCCATGCCGCGGTTGTCCAATTGCAAGCGCGCCTGGTCCAGCAAGGCCAGGGTCTGGCGTATTTCACGCTCATGCGCCAGCATGGGGATGAGCACATGCACCTGGCCGTGGGCCGCAGCCCGCAGCACTGCGCGCAACTGCGTGAGAAACATGGAGGGGTCTGCCAGGCTCCAGCGAATGGCCCGCAGTCCCAGGGCGGGGTTGAGGTGAGCCTCATCACGCGCATGCCGATCCAGGGGCTTGTCGGCGCCGACATCGACCGTGCGTATCGTCACGGGCAAGCCCTTCATGCCTGTCACGGCGCGCAAGTACGCCTCGAACTGTTCTTCCTCGTCGGGCAAGGCGCCTTCGCGCCCCATGAACAAAAACTCGCTGCGGAACAAGCCCACGCCCACGGCACCCACGCCGAGTGCGGCCGGCGCATCGTCCGGCATTTCGATGTTGGCCAGCAACTCGACGCGTTGTCCATCGAGGGTGACCGCCGGGGTGTGGCGCAAACGCGAAAGGCGCTCACGCTCGAGCTCGGCCTGACGCTGCTTGAACCCGTACTCGGCCAGGATGATGGGGCTAGGATCGACGATCAAAATGCCAGCGTCGCCATCGATGATGATCCAGTCGTCCTGGCGCACCAGCTGACTGGCATTGCGCGCCCCCACCACCGCCGGTATGTCCAGGCTGCGCGCCACGATAGCGGTGTGTGAAGTCTTGCCGCCGACATCGGTCACGAAGCCCGCAAACACACTCTGCTTGAATTGCAGCATGTCCGCCGGGCTCAGGTCATGGGCCACCAACACCAGCGGGACATCCTGAATGTCCTCCAGCAACAGATCTTGCTGCCGAGCACCGGTGCTGCGCTTGACGGTTGGATGCGGCACCGTGGTGGGCAGCCCCTTCATGTGACGCAGGATGCGCTCCACCACCTGTTCGAGATCGCCCTTGCGCTCGCGCAAGTAGACATCGTCCATTTCGTCAAACTGGCGGGCCACGATATCGAGTTGCGAGGTGAGCGCCCATTCGGCGTTGTAGAGCCGGTCCTGGACCCAGTGCTTCACGCCCTCCGACAGGGTTTCGTCCTGCAGCAGCATCAGATGCACGTCCAAGAGCGCCGGCAGCTCGGAGGGCGCATCCTTGGGCATGTTTTGCAGCAGCCGGTTGATTTCTTCCACCACCGCATCACGGGCCGAGGCCACGCGTGCAATTTCACTCTCGACCTGATCGGCCTCGATGAAATAGTGCGCCACGTCCACGCGACTGGACGCCACCAGCACGGCGCGTCCGATGGCAATGCCGCGCGCCACGGCCAGTCCGTGGATGGCAAATGTCATGTCACTCGCCTTCGCCGAACTTGTCGTTGATCAGGGCCAGCAAAGCGTCCATGGCTTCTTGTTCCTGCTCGCCATCGGTCTCGACTTGCACGTCGCTGCCCAGACCCGCCGCCAGCATCATGACGCCCATGATGCTCTTGGCATTCACGCGCCGCTCGCCGCGCGTCAAAAACACATGGCAGGGGTAGCTGCCCGCCAGCTTGGTGAGCTTGGCCGATGCACGTGCATGCAGTCCGAGCTTGTTGATGATGGTGACTTGATGTTGAATCATGCTCGTGTGGAGTGCGGGGGTTAGGAATGGGGTCGGCACAATTGCACCACACCCTGGGCGCCGCCCGAGAGGGCGCGAGCCACCAAATCATCGAGGGGCTCATGGCGATAACTGATGCTGCGCAGCAGCATGGGGAGGTTGACGCCCGCCACCAGACGGGCCTCTTGACCGTCCACCAGTTGTTGCGCCACATTGGCCGGGGTGGCGCCCACCACATCGGTCAAAACCAGGGTCGGCCCACGGTCGCCCAGTGAGCGCAACGCCTCGCGTGCCTGGGCCAAGGTGAGTTCCGGTGCATCGTGGGCCCGCACATCCACCGTCGCCACCGCGGCGCCGGCCTCTGGAAACACATGCATCGCACACTCACGCAGCGCATGTGCCAGCGGCGCATGGGCAATGATGAGCAAGTGGGCGTTCATGGGTTCACGCGGCATGGTCGGCATTATCCCCTGCGTGGCGCAGGAAATGGACGTAGGCGATCGCACTCAGCAAGCCATACACCCCCAAGGCACCCTGGAAGCTGGCAAGCACGCTCCACTCCAGTTGCATGAAGCCGTCAATCAGCAAGCCGATACCCCACTGTGCGGCAAACACCCCCGAGAACATCACCAGGTTGTAGCCCGACAGGGCACGTCCGGCCTGCGCCGGAGGAAACGCCATGCCCACCGCCGGTTGCGCCAACGACATGCAGGAGTTGGTCATGCAAAACAGCACCCAGGTCAAGGGGCCGGCCTCAGGGCCACGGTAGATCAGGAACATCAAGGCCAGCAGGTTGAGGGGGGCGCCCCAGGTGATGACACGGTCCGCGCTCCATCCGGCCGCCGTCAGTCGCGGGTTGAAGTATCCCCAGGCCCAGAACGTCACCAGCATGAAGGCATTCAAGGTAAAGAGTCCTGTGGCCGCCTCCAGGGGCGTGTAGCCGCTCACACGCACCAGCCAGGGTCCGGCCCACAGGGTCTGCATGGCCAACATGCCCCCATAGGTGATGACACCCAGGGGCACCATGCGGCGGAAATAGGGATGGCGCCAGACCACGCGGTAGCTCGACCACAAACCCGTGTCACCCTGTGCCGGTGCGTCGGAAGCGGGCGCGGCGGCACCCCCCTGCCAGCCGGGCACCACCCAGCCGATGAGGATCACCGCCAGCACGGTCAGTGCGGCCAGCACCCAGAACAACGGACGCCAGCCCAGCACAGGCAACAACCACTGCACCGGCAACGTCGAGCAGAGCATGCCCAAGGCGCCGGTCATCAGCATCCACGAGTTGGCTCGCAACTGAAAGGAAGGGGCCATCCAGCGGCGGTAGCCCGTCAAGGGCGCCATCAGGCAGGCACTGACCCCCACGCCGGTCAGGATGCGGGCCATGAGCAATCCAGAGAACCCGGTGGCCATGGCAAAGGCCGCACTGCCCACCACCGCCACCAGCAGAAAACCCATCAGCACGCGTTTGGGTCCATGGCGGTCCAGCCAGTGCCCCATGGGCAGCTGGGTCGCTGCAAAGCCCAGAAAATACCCCCCCGCCAGCAGACCGAGCTCACGCGCCTGCAAGCCAAACTCGTCGACCAGTGTTGGCGACAGCGTGGCGGTGATGGCGCGCACCAGGGTGGACAGGAAATAGGCAAATGCAAACACCAGGAAGACGGCCACGGCCCGGCGTTGGTTCAAGGACTGAGGGCTCATGCGTGGGGTGGGGTGTTGTGGTTCGAGAAAAGGGCGCAGGTCTGAGCGGACTTGCAAGGCGAGTCAGGGCAGTCGCAAGCCTGAGATCATGCTGTCCATCGCAGCCTGCGCTTGGGCGGCTCGAGCACCAGGGGCATACACCGCCAGCTGGTACAGCTGCCCATCATAGGCAAACCAGGCCCAGCGCGCCGACTGGCCTTGTCCCCCCTGTGCCACCACCCGCTGGGGCGCCATGGCGGGGGAGGCACCCGCCAACACCCAGTCTGTGGACGGCGCGTCCGCGGGCGCCTGCAATGAGGCCAGACTGGCGGTTTTCCAGGCTTGTTGGGCTTGTGTCGCAGCCAGGCCCTGCGGCAAGGCAAGTTGCGCCAGCGTGAAGTCCATGCCATCTGCCTGACAGCCCATCAGGCTGAGCTGCGCCGCGGGCCCACCCAGGTTCACGGTTCGTTGGGCGCGATCGGGCTTGCAGGGCAACCACCCCACCCAGCGGGCGTCGTCAAAGCCTACCTCGCGCCAGTTCAACGCCGGGGTGCAGCCAGCCAGTCCCAGCACCACCCCGATGACACAGCACGCAGCCAGCGCCCGGCCCAGCAGCCCGCACCCAGTCACATCACCCGCAACACCCATACGCGACAAAGACATGCGGGCATTATCCGTTGCGCGACAATGCGCGTCATGAACTCTCTCGACGGCGTCCGCATTCTCGATTTGTCCCGCGTGCTGGCGGGCCCCTGGTGTACCCAGAACCTGGCGGATCTGGGCGCGGATGTGCTGAAGGTCGAGCGCCCCGGACAAGGGGACGACACCCGGCGCTGGGGTCCTCCCTACCTGAAAGATGCACAAGGCCGTGAGTCCAACGAGTCGGCGTATTACCTCAGCACCAACCGCAACAAGCGCTCCATCACCTGCGATATCTCGCAGGCAGAAGGGCAAGCACTTATCAAACGGTTGGTGCCGCATTGCGATGTGTTCATCGAGAATTTCAAGGTCGGCGACATGGCGCGATACGGCCTGGACTTTGATGCCTTGAAGGCGCTGAATCCCCGACTGGTGTATTGCAGCATCACGGGGTATGGCCAGACCGGCCCCTACCGCGAACGGGCAGGCTACGACTACGCCATCCAGGGCACAGGTGGCCTGATGAGCGTCACCGGCGAACGCGACGACCTGGGTGGCGGGCCACAAAAGGTGGGCGTGGCCGTGGCCGATCTCTTCACGGGCATGTACGCCACCGTGGCCATCCTGGCAGCCCTTCGACATGCCGAGCGGACCGGCGAGGGGCAAGCGATTGACATGGCCCTGCTGGATGCGCAAGTGGCGATGCTGGCCAACCTGGGGGCGACCTACCTGATCGGTGGGCGCTTCGAGGGCAAGGTGCCGGGTCGCATGGGCAACGCCCACCAGAACGTCGTGCCGTATCAGGTGTTCGAGGTCGCGCCCGCAACGCCGGGCACCCGGGACTACATGATCCTGGCGGTTGGCAACGACTCCCAGTTCGCCAAGTTTTGTGCCATCGCCGGACACCCCGAGTGGGCCACCGACGCGCGCTTCAACAGCAATTCGCTGCGGGTCAAAAACCGCACCGAGCTCATTCCCCTGATGGAGGCCGTTTTCAAGACCCGCACCAAGACCGACTGGCTCTCCAGCCTGGAAGCGGCCAAGGTGCCCTGCGGCCCGATCAACAACATGGCCGAGGTATTCACCGACCCCCATGTGCTGTCGCGCGGGATGATCAACCACTGGACCCATGCATCGGGGGGCGAAATGGACCTCGTGGCCAGCCCCCTCCAGCTGCGGGGAACTCCCGTGAGACGTGACCGCCCACCGCCCACCATGGGACAGCACACCGACGAGGTGCTGCACGAGGTGTTGGGGATGGATGCCGCCGAACTGGCCGCCCTGCGTGCGCGTCAGATCATTTGACTCACTGACCGGGTGTTCTGATGGCCCATTTCGTTTTGGTTCATGGCGCCTGGCACGGCGCCTGGTGCTGGCGTGACGTCACCGCCGCACTCATCCGGGCCGGTCACCGCGCGCATGCCGTGACACTCACTGGCGTGGGCGAACGCGCCCATTTGCTCAGCCCCGAGATCAGCTTGCAAACGCACATCCAGGATGTGATGCAAGCGATTGAACACGAGGAGATGCACGACGTCATCCTGGCCGTTCACTCGTATGCCGGCATGATCGGCACCGCCGTGGCCGATCGCATGACCGATCGGCTCAGCCACCTGGTGTATGTCGATGCGGTGGTCCCCAAGCCAGGCGAGGCCTGGGGCGGGACGCATTCACGCGCCACGCAGGCGTCTCGCCTCAAAGCGGCCGAAGAGTCGCCCTTCTATGCTTTTCCGCCCCCGGGCGCCTCCCTCTTTGGGCTGGATGGGGAACAAGCTGACTGGGTCAACCGACGCCAGACCCCCCACCCGGCCAAACCTTACACCGAACCGCTGGATTTTTCGATCGAGCGCGTGGCGTCACTCCCGCGCACGTTTGTGAGTTGCACCCAACCCACATTGGCCACCATCGATGCCATTCGACCACGCGTGACGGACCCACGTTTTTGGGACGGCCGCTGGGTGCCGGGCTCGCGCGTCATTGACATGGCGACCGGACACGACCCCATGGTGAGCGACCCCCAGGGGCTGACACAGATTTTGCTGTCGTGCGTCAACGCCTGAGGCAGGCTGCGGCAACTGACGTAGATTCAGCGCGCCGCTCGACGCGTCGGGTCATGCCGCTTACGGGGTGCGGAAGTTGTCGTGGCAGTTCTTGCAGGTGCCCGCGGCTCCGCCAAACGCTGCCTTGAGATCGTCGGCCTTGCCACCCTTGGCGGCGGCCACCACCTTGGCTATCTCGGTTTGCATCTTGTCCGCCGCGTCGTTGAACTTGGCCGACTCTTTCCAGATCTCGGGCTTGGCGCGCGTGTCGCCTTTGTCGGTGCCCTCGCCAAATGCAGCCCAGGGCAGCTTGGAAACCGTCTCCAGCACCACGGCATTCTCCGCCGCCGCCTTGGCATCGAAGGGCACGCGGCCTTGCGCCATGGCGCCCAGGCGACCAAAGTGCTGGCTCATGACAAACAGCGCGTTCTTGCGGTATTTGATGGCGTCTTCGGGCTTGGCAAACTGCGCCTGGCTCGGCGTGGCCAGGGTGGCGCCCAATGCGGCAAGCAAGAGGGTGTGACGAATTTTCATGGGTAACTCCAGGTTGAATGCTGTCGAGTGGGCGGCCGTGTGAGGGGCTGGACTGCGGTTATGCTAACTTCTAACGGACAATCTTGCTCAACTTTCATGAATTCCACCCCCTTGCCTGCGCGCGAAGTCCCACACACCCTGCCTGTGCGGGTCTGGGATTTGCCGACCCGTCTCTTCCACTGGCTCTTGCTGGGGCTGGTGGTTGGCCTGGTCATCACCGGGCAGCTGGGTGGCGGCTGGATGGACTGGCACGCGCGCTGCGGCTACGGTGTGTTCACGCTGTTGCTGTTTCGCCTGGTCTGGGGCGTGGTGGGCGGACATCATTCCCGGTTTGTGCACTTCCTGCCTTCTGTCGCCCGCCTGCGTGTTGCCCTCTCCCGGGTCTGGCGGGGCCCCCATGTCGCGTCGGTCGGCCACAACCCGTTGGGGGCACTCTCGGTGTTGGCCTTGCTGCTGGTGCTGGGCTTGCAAGTGGCCAGTGGTCTCATCAGCGACGATGAGATCGCGTTCAGCGGCCCCCTGAGCGCCCAGGTGCCCACCGCCTGGTCTGGCCTGGCCACGTGGTACCACAAGGCGGTTGGCAAGTGGCTGTTGATCGGCCTGGTGGCCTTGCATGTGCTGGCCATCGTGTATCACCGGGTTCGATTCAGCGAACGACTGGTCACCCCCATGGTGAGGGGCGACAAGGTCTTGAGCCACGAGCAGGCGGCGCAGACCTCTGCATCGCGGGATGGCCTGCGCGAACGTTTGCACGCACTGGGCTGGCTGGTGGTGTGCGCCGGGATTGTGCGTGCAGTCGTGCAGTGGGGCAGCGGCACATGAGCCCGCAGCCCCGGGTTGAGTTGGTTCAACCCTCAACACCTGAAGCATTGGCCGTCACAGCCGAGCTGTTCCGAGAGTATGGGGCCAGCCTGGGCATTGACCTGACATTTCAGGATTTCACCGCCGAGCTGCAGAGCCTGCCTGGGCTGTATGCACCGCCGCGTGGCACCTTGCTGCTGGCCCTGGCCGATGGTCAACCAGCAGGGTGCTGTGCCTTGCGCCCACTAGATGATGTCGATGAACCCAACGCCAGTGAAATGAAGCGGCTGTATGTACGGCCTGCCTTTCGCCGTTTTGGCCTGGGTCGCCAACTGGTCGAGGCCACGCTGGACGCGGGCCGACGCCTCGGTTATGCCGCTATCCTGCTCGACACATTGGATGACATGGAGGCCGCTCGCACCCTGTACGAGGACCTCGGGTTCGAGGAGATTCCCCCCTACTATCACAACCCGATAGCAGGGGCGCACTACC
>JACCDX010116906.1_pt1 | contig 43687 bp, 38 predicted proteins | sample 7449681 | NCBI WGS metagenome assembly JACCDX01 (sample SAMN15323450, study PRJNA562643) | freshwater metagenome | isolation source: river surface water | place: USA:Blue River Watershed | collected 2017-08-18
CGCAGGATTGACTCCGGGTGCAGCAGGTGCGGGCGGCATGTGCAGTTGTCCCTGCCCTTGTGGAGCAGGTGGCCTTGGTGGCAGCAGCGGAGGGAGCGATTCAACATCGCCAACACCGGGCTCATCCGGAGGAAGCGCCGGTACCGGCGGTAGTGCGACGGGAACCGAGAGTGACAGTGGCAGCACCACACCCCCCGGCGGCATGAGCCGCTGAGTTCAGCACGCTCCTGACGTCCTGTCAACGCGGGTCGTCCGGCACGCGACTTAGCTGCAGCGTGAGAACGGCGGGTCGACCTTCGTCCTTTCTAAGTGTCTGTTCGAAAATTTTCGCGAGCGGCCTGAGTTCGGCCCGAGAAGGTAAGCCAGGGATTTCGAGGAGCATGCTACTCGCCTGACGAACGGCGCTGGCCTATTCGCCAGCGCGCGCCCTGCGACGGCAGTCGTACGTGAGGTACGTCGAGCATCGCAGTGGCGAAATCAGGTCGCGCAGTAGATTTTCAAACAGACACTAAGAACCATGCACATGCACGCAGCCATGTCTGCGCGCGTTTGACATGGGTTCGTCATTTATTCCGAACTTCCCTCATCGAAGCAGCAATCAATTCAACCGAGTGCCAACGCTGATACAACAGCGGAAGGCTTGCCGGCGATAGTGTTTGCGGTTAACTTCCTATCACGGTGTTTCCGATACCGCGCCACCTTTTTTCAAACTATCCTCAGGGAGGATCGTCCATGAATTGGCAGCCCTATCTCCGTGCCAGCTGGGAAATCGTGATGGAATGCGAAAACCGCAGCAGGCTCTTTCTAGATCAGGAACTGGAATCGTATCTGGTGCATATGATGGCAAGGAATTTTCGCAATCCGCTCGTCGTGCCCGACATCGTTTGCCTTGAATTTTCACACGCCAGAACACCGGAAGATTTTCGACGAATCGGTGACAGCTGCCTGTTCGTTGACGCCTGGGATGTACGACGCGCGCGGCTGGTCGAAGCCGATTATTACGAGAAGCTGGGACAAACCGCCTACGGCTATGCTGCCGCCATATCGCGCCCCGCTGATGGTTTATTCAACCGCATTGCGCGTGAGTTCAGATTGCTCAGCCAGGTGCTGCGCAGCGTGAAACCCCGCAGCCTTGCGGCGTGCCAGTCCGCCAGCCATTGATACGAACCAAACGATCCTGTGTCCAAATGTAACGACGGCTCGACAGCAAGCCTTTCCTGTCTACATTAACTCCGTGCCATTAAGGCAGGAATGAACTGATCCCAGGGAGGGACAATGGATACGCTATCGAAGACACTTCTACCGCTCGCGTTGGTGGCCGTATGGCCTGCGGCGCAATCGCAGGAAACGGCACGCGTTATTTCCAGCACACCGGTCACTCAGCAAGTCACCGTGCCACGCCAGGTCTGCACCGAGACACCGGTTGTGATGCAAGGACAGCGATCGGGCGCGGGTACCGTGGTCGGTGCCGTCACCGGCGGCATCATGGGCAGTCAGGTCGGCAACGGCTCGGGTCAGGCCGTCGCCACCGCCATTGGTGTGATCAGCGGCGCAATTCTGGGAGATCGGATTGAGGGCCAGTCCGCGCCGGTTGTCAGAACAGTCCGCAGCTGCACTCAACAGCTAAGCTATGAAAACCGGGTCGTTGCTTACAACGTCGTTTATGAATACGCAGGCCGGCAGTACACCACGCAGACAAACAGTGACCCGGGAGCCTATCTGAACATTCAGATCACACCAACAGCGTCGCAGATGCAGGTCTACACCACACCCGCTCCGCCCGCACCCGTGGTCACTCATGCGCCGGTGCATGTGCAAACCTACCCACCCGTGATCGTGATGCCGGGTCACCGCCCGACAGCCCATTACAACCCGCCGGCTTATTACAACCCGCCGGTCTATGGGCTGCCGGCTGTGAATTTTCGCTGGGACCTCGGTGGCCACCACGGTCGCGGTCATGGCCATGGCAACGGTCACGGCCGTCAGCGCGGTCACGGACATCATGGCGATGGATTTCCAGGGCGCTGGCGGTAAAACAACCCGCGCCGCAACCCGCCCTGCATCACCATCATGAAACCGCCGCATGCAGGCCCTCCCGGGCCTGCATGCACCCTTTTTTCCTCCCCGTCTCTGCGCCTGCAGTCCCCGCGTCAACGTATACTCACGACTGACGGCAGCAATGCTGCCCCTTATCAACGAGCCGCGGCGATATAAAAACAATGAAGGCAGGTCTGATTGGTATCGGGTCCATGGGGTTGGCCATGGCACTGAATCTTCATCGCAAAGGCCTGTCGGTCTGCGCGCATGACATCCGTCCGGAGGCGATGCAGACAGCGCGCGCAGCAGGCATCACTGTTTGCAGCAGCCCTGCCGAGCTGGCCCGGCAGACAGACCTGATTATCGTGGTGGTGGTCAACGCCGGCCAGATCGATCAGGTACTGTTTGGCGACGCAGGCGTAACCCGCGCCGCCAGCGCGGGTAAAACCGTCATGCTGTGTTCAACCATCGCACCTGAGGACACGCTGGCCATGGCCGAGCGCCTGCAAGATGGCGGTCTTGCGGTCCTTGACGCACCGATTTCAGGCGGCCCCCAGCGCGCCGAAGCAGGAACCATGAGCATCATGCTGGCCGGCGCTGATGAGATCATCGCGCACCATCAATCCGTACTCGATGCGCTGTCAGACAAAATTTTCCGACTGGGCCCGCGCATCGGCGACGGCGCACGCTACAAGCTGGTCAACAATCTTCTCGCCGGTATCAATCTGGTCGCAGCCGCAGAGGCCATCGCGCTCGGCACGAAGCTCGGACTCGATCAGCAAAAACTTCTGGCACTCATGAGCGCCTCCAGCGGCCAGTCCATGATGCTCGAAGACCGCATGACCCGCGCTCTGGCCAATGACTACGCGCCCAGGGCGCATGCCCATATTCTGACCAAAGACGTCGCGCTGGGCGTGGCCATGGCGGGTAAGCTCGCACAGCCGACGCCACTGGCAGCCTATGCACTGGAAATTTTCAAAGCGACGCTGGCCAGCGGTTATGATTCGCTTGATGATGCGGCGGTATTAAAAGTACTGCTGGAATAACACGAGGACGCCGACCCGGCATCCCGCCAAATAAAATAAAACAGGAGACAAGCATGGAACGACGTAAATTCATCCAGGCCGCCGGTGGCGCCGCCGCTGCTGCGATAGCGACTTCCGCCTCAGCCGAGTCGCTGCCCACACTGACCTGGCGTATGGCGTCGAGCTTTCCCAAATCACTCGATACACTCTTTGGTGGTGCCGAATTTTTTGCCAAGCGTGTCTCCGAACTCACACAGGGCAAGTTCACGATCCGCGCTTTTCCGGCAGGTGAAATCGTGCCGGCATTTCAGGTGCTCGACGCGGTACAAAATGGCACGATCGAAATGGGCCACACACCGCTTTATATTTACTTCGGCAAGGACCCGACCTTCACCTTCGATACCTGTGGCCCGTTCGGCATGAATTCACGCCAGCAGACCGCCTGGTACACGGCAGGCGGCGGCAGAGAAATTTTCCTGGAGTTCCTGAAAGACTACGGCGTCACGACTCTTCCCTGCGGCAATACCGGATGTCAGATGGGAGGCTGGTTCCGGAAAGAGATCAAAAGCCTGGAAGACATGGTCGGCCTGAAAATGCGCGTCGGCGGGTTTGGCGGCCGCATTCTGCAAAAACTGGGGGTCGTTCCGCAGCAGATTCCTGCGGGCGATATCTATCCGTCACTTGAAAAAGGAACGATTGATGCGGCTGAATTTGTCGGCCCCTACGACGATGAAAAACTCGGCTTCGACCGCGTTGCGCCGTACTACTACACGCCGGGCTGGTGGGAAACCGGGTCACATCTGTCGCTCATCATCGGCAACAAGCAATGGAACGCGCTGCCCCAGCTTTATCGCGCAGCGATGACGGCAGCTGCTTATGAAGCACACGTTCAGGTGCAAGCCAAGTATGACGTACGCAATCCGCAGGCGCTGGCCCGACTGGTCAAGCGTGGCGTCAAACTTCGTCCCTTCCCGATGGATGTAATGAAAGCCAGCCTGAAAGCGACGAAAGAAGTGATGGATGAAGAAGCGGCGAAAAATGCCAACTTCAAAAAAATCTATGAGCACTACACACGCTTTCAGGAGCAGCAGAACAAGTGGTATTCAGTGGCAGAACAGCGCATGCAGAATTTCCAGATCGCTGCACTGAACGCGAGTACCAAACGCGATTAATTTACGCCACCCTTCACACAGGATCCGCTCATGCGACTTGCAGGAAAAAACGTACTGATTACTGCAGCGGGCCAGGGGATAGGCTACGCCAGTGCCGTCGCCATGGCTGCTGAGGGTGCTCATATTCTTGCGACGGATATCAACCCGGATTTGCTGGCCCGTTTCGAGGACATGCCAAACATTCAGACCGCATTACTGGATGTGATGGACAAAGAGGCCATCCGGGCGGTGGTAGGCAAGTCGGAGAAGATCGACGTCCTGTTCAATTGTGCCGGCTACGTCCACGCCGGCAACGTCCTCGAAGCGAACGACAACGACTGGAATTTTGCCTTCGATTTCAATGTCAGGTCGCAGTTCTGGATGATTCAGGCGGTGCTGCCGGCCATGCTGTCGCAGGGCCGCGGCAGCATCATCAATATGGCCAGCGTGGTATCCAGTGTGAAGGGGCTTCCGAATCGCTTCGTCTACGGTGCCAGCAAGGCAGCCGTGATTGGCCTGACCAAATCGGTGGCTGCCGATTACGTTGGTAAGGGCATACGCTGCAATGCTGTCTGTCCCGGCACCGTGGATACTCCTTCGCTGCAGGATCGCATCAATGCCTATGATGATCCGGTCGAAGCACGCAAGCAATTCATTGCCAGACAACCGATGGGCCGGCTCGCCAAAGCAGAGGAGATCGCACCCGTCGTGGTGTTCCTGGCATCGGACGAATCGGCCTTCAGCACCGGCAACGTGTATTCCGTCGATGGTGGCATGACCATCTGAACGCTGCCGTCGTTTGCCCGTGCAGACCGCCCCGGTCTTTCCAATTTAATATCTAGTTTAACCTTGTGTTAACAGTACGCCGCGTGAAAGAATCGGATCATTTAACCAAGTGTAGGTTTTCATGGTCACTGCACCTGATACTGGCAATACCCGGCCACCGCTCTGGCTGAACGCGCTGCTTTTGTGGGCATCGATTGCTCTCTTTGCGATTACCGTTTTGTGGACGGGAGCGTATTTTAAAAAGGTAGCCGACCTGGACGCTGAAGAAGCGGCAGGTCGGAGGAAGGTGACTGAACTCGCGGGCAGCTACGCCAGACAGCTGCATGGTTCGATAGAACAGATCGATCAGCTGTCGCTATTGGTGGCTCACCTGCCCCGCACTCAGAAAAAAATCGATATGCACCAGGTCTTTCAGGACCTGCCATCGTACAGCTGGTTCAACCCTTTGCTGATTGATACCGAGGGTACGGTACTGAGTTCGCGTGCAGCGTCGTTGATTGGCATCTCCGTCGCCGACGCCGGATTTTTTCAGTATCACAAAAATTCCGAATCCACCGAGCTACGAATCAATCCCCCTGAGCCGGGATACGGCCTGCTGGAAGGCAAACAAGTGATCCGTTTCTCACGCCGCATCAATGATCGTCAGGGCAGGTTTTCCGGTGTCGTCTCAGTCAGCATGCCCAAGGATCAGCTAACTTATTTCGGTGGCGATGTAGCCCTCCGCTCTGGAGATGTTATCGCCATCAAATACCGTAACGGCGACACGCTGACACAGCGCATCATTGGTACGGAGATTCATCGTGACGATCTTCCCCCACCGCCTAATGACATGAGCGGTGTACCCAACTTCACTGAGATTCGTTTGCCGGGCGATCTGATGTATGCGGGCAGAGCATCCATGGCGAATTACCCCTTGCAGACCGTGGTTGCGATCAGTCAGAGCAACATCCTGAAATCCTATAAGGAAACTCAGGAATTGCATCAGCTGCTGCAATATGCCGCCAGCGGACTGATAATTTTTCTGTGCATGTCAGGCGCCTGGCTGCAGTCGCGTCGAGACACGCGCGCGTTCTATAAAAATCAGGTGAGCAGCACTTTCCGGCTGGCTGTTGACGGTTCGCGCGAAGAGCTTTACATGCTCTCACCCTTTCTCGACAAAGACGGCGGAACCACAGACTTTATCGTCGAAGACTGCAACGGCCAGGCCGTTCGCATGTCGGCCCGGGAAAGAGAAGACCTGATCGGCAAACCACTCAGCAAAATTATCAGTGGCGCCAATCTCGCGGCCACAAAATTATTTTTGCACAGCGCGATGAACGATGGGTTTGCGGAAAAAGAGGTTTTTATTTATCGGTCCGGACCAAAGAAAAAATGCTGGGTGCACGCACGCGCCGTCCGCGCTGATCTCGGACTGGCGGTCACGCTGCAAGACATTACCGAAGTCAAAGAGAAAGAACAGCAGCTTGAACAGCTCGCTCTCACCGACGCCTTGACGCACTTGCCTAACCGTCACTGGATGAATCAGCAGCTGCCCTTCCTGATCGCAGCGGCTGAAAGACAGGGTTGCCAGTTCGCCGCCTTGTTTATCGATCTCGATAACTTCAAGACGATCAATGACACACTCGGACACAAAGCGGGCGATACTTTTCTACAGGCAGTCGCTCGCGTGCTTCAGCAATCTGTGCGCAAGCAGGATCACGTGCTTCGGCTGGGCGGAGATGAGTTCATGATCTTGCTCCATGAACTCAGCCGCCCGGAAATTGCGCTGGAAATCGCAGGCCATCTGCTGACCCGTCTGCGTGAGATAGACATGAATACTGGCAACAGCAGCCTGTCAACCCGTGCCTCGATCGGCGTGGCCTTTTATCCGGATCATGCGACCACGCCGGAAGGTCTGGTGCAGGCAGCGGATATCGCCATGTATGAAGCCAAGCGGTCGGGCAAAGACCGGGTTGCTCAGTACTCGAGTCAGATGCTTGAGCATTTGTCCGAGCGCATGAACATGCAGAGCGCGCTGCAGCATGCGATCCCCGACGGACAATTGCTGATGTACCTGCAGCCTCGTGCCAGTGCGGCGAGCGGCGAGCTGGTGGGCTTCGAGGCACTGGTCCGCTGGCAGCACCCCGAACTGGGCCTGGTATCGCCGGAGCGCTTCATTCCGCTGGCAGAAGAAAGTCACCTGATTGTCGAATTAGGTAATTGGGTTGCTGCAACCGCCTGTGAAACGCTGGCGCTCTGGCGCGACAAAGGAAAAAAAATCGTCCCCGTGTCCATCAATGTCTCTGCACGACAGCTTAAAGACAGCGAGTTCCGCATGCAACTGCAACGACATATGCAGGCCCATCGCATCAGGCCTGCCGACATTGCGATTGAACTCACCGAATCCATGATGATCGGGGAAAATGACACCGTCCGGCAGGAACTGATGCTGCTCGATGAGATGGGTCTTGAACTGATGATTGATGATTTCGGTACCGGTTATTCGTCACTGGCGCGCCTGCACCGGCTGCAGGTGGATGTGCTGAAAATTGATCAGTCTTTCGTGCGCAATCTCTCCGCAGGCGGCGAAGGTATCGTGCTCTGTCAGGCAATGACGCAAATGGCCAAAACCCTCGGGCTGACGGTGGTCGCTGAAGGCGTGGAAACGACAGAGCAGCTGCAACTCTTGCAGCTGATGGGCTGCGATGAAATCCAGGGCTTTATCGCTTCACCGCCCGTGCCCGTGGACGTCGCGCTGACGATGCTGGATGGGCCACCTTTCTTTGCACCGGTAGCGGACATGCGGCGCTTGTCCGCTACCGGCCACCCCCTGACGGAATCATAAGAGCTACCTGGCGCCGCAGCCCCGGCAGCTGTCATTAGCCGGATTTTTCGGTGGTCATTACAATACGGGTTTTACCCTAGGTTTTCGCCATGAAATATCTCCATACGATGGTCAGGGTCAGTGACCTTGATGCCTCTCTGCGTTTCTATCGTGATGCACTTGGACTGGAACTGGTGCGCCAGTTCGACAATCCCGGCGGTCGCTTCACCCTGGCCTATCTGGCCGCCCCCGGTGACCACAGCGCCCAGGTCGAGCTGACCTACAACTGGGACCCGGAAGATCTCGGCGGCAGCCGCAATTTCGGTCATCTGGCCTACGCCGTCGATGATGTCTATGCGGCTTGTGAGCGGCTGCAGGCGCATGGCGTCACGATTCTGCGACCACCGCGCGACGGCTACATGGCGTTCGTGCGTTCACCTGACAATATCTCCATTGAGCTGCTCCAGCGCGGTGGCCCGCTCGCCCCGGCCGAGCCCTGGGCATCAATGCCCAATGTGGGACAGTGGTAAAAAATTGAGAACGGAAAATCTGTATGCAGTCAGACACACCCATCGCTGAAGCCAGAGTCTGGCCTGCGCATTTCGAAGCCGCCCACATGCCGGGCTCACTGCCCATGGGTGGCGTGATTCCCATGACGCCGATCTTCGCCTTCGAGACCCCGGCCGCACCGCTGGTCCTGTCAGATAAAGCTTCGCTGTCACCACGCCGCACCGACATTGAGCTGGGCGGCCTGCTCGCTTTCATGATTGATGACGTCATCACGCCCGCCGAGGCGGACGCCATGGTCGAAGCCAGTGAGCGCTTTGGTTATCGTGATGAGGCCCCCGGCATTTCGACACCGCCGGGTATGCGCATGAACAAGGCCGTCCACTGGCTGGCAGAGGAATCCTTATTAGGCCCGGTGTTCGATCGCATTTGCCACCTGATGCCTGCCTCGATTGATGGCGGCACGCTTTACCCCGCGCTCAGCCGTCGCATTAATATGTACCGCTACGATGCCAATGACGTGTTCAATATGCACACCGACGGTGACTGGCCCGGTTACGGACTCAGCCCCGACCGACGGCAGATGGTCGAATGGCCAGGGCTGCGATCCTGCATGTCAATGCTGCTCTATCTGAACGGCCCGGACGATGGCGTCGAGGGTGGCAGCACCCGTCTGTACCGGCCGGATCGTGGCTGGGTCGATGTCACCCCGCGCAAGGGCTCGGCACTGTTCTTCCGTCACGGCTTCGGTCCCGCCAGCGTGCTGCACGAAGGTTGCCGCGTTTTCGGAAACGTGTCGAAATACGTCGCGCGTATCAACGTGATGTACTCGTGGGACTGAGACCCTGCCCGGTCAGATTTTGAATGACCATCGTGGCAAAACACAATGTGTATGTGGTCGAGCTGTCGAAGGATGTGCTCTACGACAGAAAATTCATCAAAGCCAATCCCGACTATCAGCCCGGTAAGCCCTGTGTGTATGTGGGTATGACCGGGCTTGATCCGGACTTGCGATTTGACCGGCATATGGCCGGCATACAGTCAAACAAATACGTGCAGAAGTTCGGCCTTCAGCTCTTGCCCAAGCTTTATGAGGCGCACAATCCCATGCCCTACGAAGATGCGCGCTACATGGAGGTGGATCTGGCGATTCGCCTGCGCGAGGCAGGCTTCGGCGTCTGGCAGGCCTGAGGGAACGGCAGGCCTACGCATTACAGCATCGGATATTCCTCGACCAGAATAGGCTGAATCTGCTCAACGAAATTGGGTAAATCGGCGAGCAAGGTCTTGCCTTCCGGGCTCTGCAGGGCTGCGTCTAGCGCCTCTTTGGATGCAAACCACAATTCGGAAAAACCATCGTAACCGAATTTCTCCCGGTCTCCGGCGGCCACCAGATTGACCGAATAACGCTGCATACCAGGCAGCTTCTTGCAAAGTTCGGCGTGTACGGTCAGCCAGTGCGTCTCGAATTGTTCACGGGTCATGCTTTCCTTGCGCCGGACCATGCCGATGCGCTTGACGCTGCCAGGTTTCATTTTGTCTCCAGGGGTTAACTAAGCTGTTTTCACAAGTTATGACGAAGTATAAAAAATTGAGGCGGCGGCGGCTTCGATATTTATGAATACCCGGTTTGGAAAAGGACGACGCACTGAACTATCAGAACGATTTCAGTCGACTGCTTTTTCGGCTGCGCTCAAAAAAATCATCCGGCTTGTCTTTAACCCACTGAACGAAACGGCCTATTGCTTCATGATTTTTTAAGGCATCCACCGTGTTGAATTGTCGCGCCAGTTCGGCCTCCGTCAAAAGCGCATGTATTTGGCGATGACAGATACGATGAAGCACGACGGTGTCAGTACCCTTATAGGATTTCGGAATCAAATGATGAGCATCTCTTTGCGCTTGCGGGATATTTCGCTCGCAAAGGGGGCAGATCACGTCTCCGCTATCTCTTACCGAGGTCGATTCCAGCATCGCCAGAATATTTTTCTTTTTAATTCGTCCAGTCACTGAGAAATTTATTGCGGATCATCATAATCGCTAGCCTACGAACTCAAGCGCGAAATAAAAAATGCCAGGAGCGTGAGGCCGCCAAAAATTAAACTGAATATTGCTGCTAAGATCAGGTAAACCTTTATCGTTTTTTTCCCTGCCAGAGTGGCTTTATTTTCTGTCGTGTTTTTCTGTGATTCGGGCATACGATGAGTTTGGCTTTCAATGCGGATGATCGAGAGCCGGTAAATTTTTTAAGACACACTGGCTCTGAAAGGGAATCGGGACCTAAAAACTACGTTTGTCGTCGACTGTTTTTTGTTAAGTATTACTCATCTGGAGAATATCATGGAAGATCCACGTTGTTGCGGTACGGGTACCTGCATCATCAATACAGAAGGCTTTTGCTGGTGCGGTCAAAGGTGGGACGGCACTCGCATGTGCTTTCCAAAAGCAGCAAACGGAGAAGCCAGTGGCAATGATTCTTCCGAAATCTCAGGAGCACCAACGGCAAACAGTGGCTCTGCCTCAGCCTGACATTGTCTGAAGCCGGCGTTTATCAAAAAATGCATTCGTTGCCAGGTCAAGGTCAACCGGGTGGACGTGTAGAACCCGTCTCGTCAGGCACCCGCATCGCGCAGCTTCGCTGGCTCGCCACAAAATGTTGATTTATTCAGCGCCTCCTTAAGTATTAAAAATGAAATAATTCCCTAAAATTATTACCTTATTGGCATGTTTATTTTCTCCGACGCACCGGAAAATTTGAGGTCTATAATCATGCATATCTCAACAAATCAATGAGATACCGGCTGTTGATACAGATAGCCGGTGGGCCAAGGCGGCTCACATGACAACGGAGGCAGATATGCACGTGCTATCGATCGAAGATATTGAACTGATGGTTCACCTGATCGAGACCGAATCGGTGATTTCTGATTTCAGCAAGCGCCAGAAACAAATCGACAATCTGGTCAGGACCGGCTACGTACGCCCGCTGGCAGGTGTCTATGTGCTGACCGAGCTAGGCAGAAGAACGGCAAGCTCGCTGCAAACCAAATCCTACGTACGATCCCGGGCAGACACACCGTTGATGCCGACGAAATCAGCAGAGGAAACACCTGCGCTGGAAACCGTGCAGTAAACGAGTTCAGAAAAAAACTTCATTCTGCGTTCAGAGGGCTTGAACAAAAGCGATCAGCGCATCGCGCTCTTCTTTCTTCATGCCCGCGAACTGATCCCGCGCTTTTTTCGCCTCACCCCCATGCCAGAGGATGGCCTCCAGCACACTGCGGGCACGGCCATCGTGCAGCAGATCCATGCTGCCATTGACTCTTCTGGACAAACCCAGACCCCATAGCGGTGCGGTACGCCAGTCACGTCCACCGGCTTTGAAATCGGGCCGGTTGTCTGCCAGATCCTCACCCATATCGTGCAAGAGCAGATCGGTGTAGGGGTTGAAGGTCTTGTTTTCGATCGCAGTCAGCAGCGGGAATTTGCCGGTTTTCATTTCGGGTACATGACAGCTGTTGCAACCCGCGGTACGAAAGAGCTTTTCGCCCTGAATGTATTTGCCGCTGTCCGGCCGCGGGCGTTTGGGCGCTTCGACGCCGGCAAGGAAGAAGGTCACCGCTTCCCATGCCGGGTCGGTCAGCTCATGCTTGCCGGTCTGATGCGCTGCCTGACACTGCAGCTGCACTTTCGGACAATTCTGCTCGTGATAGAGCGATGAAGTAATCCCCATATCGCCGATATGAGCTGCCGCTACCTGCTGCTTTAAGGTGGGCTGATTGGCTTTCCACCCAAAACGACCAAGAAGCAGCTTGCCGGTCGCATCGTCTTTTACATAGTTCGGACGGCCGTTGAGTCCCTGAGATTTCTGCTGCGCAGCGATGGCGAGAATGTCGGCCTCCGGCACTGCATCCAGATAACCCATACCGTAGACCACGGGCGTATTGCGCAAGGAGGTGAGCGTTTTTTCACCCAGCGGACCAAATGCCAGCTTCGTGACACGACTTTGCGGACGACGTAACTCGACTTCGGTACCGTCGGCGAGCGTGGTCTTCTGCGGCTCCCAATCAATACGCAAATCAGCCTCACCCACGACCGGATTCGACAGCGACTCGCCGAAAATACCGAACACCTGCAATTGGTTGCCATAAGCCGGGTGCGGCAAAGGCTCGCCCTTCGCATCCGTGCCCGGCAGCGACAGCCTCAGCAGCTGCTGAAAGCTAGGCTTGCTGCCGTCATCGACCGTCTTGCCACGGCCCGCATTGACATGGCAACCGACACAGGAACTCGCATGAAAGGTCGGCCCCAGACCCCACTCACCGTCGATCAGCGGGAAGATGCTCCAGGATGCTTTGAACTGACGCAGGCCTTCCTCATAGCGCGGCACGTCCGTTGCACTGAGCTCAGCCACCGGTTGCATGAAGATCTGATCGTCCGGCGTACATTGCTTGGTCGCCGGATTCCAGAAACACTCGTCCGATTCACTTTCGGACAGCGCATTATTCATAGGTAAGAGCATGATGGCTGTCGTGACAGCCAGCGCCAGTATCAGCAGATAACGGGTCAAATATCGGAATGAACGTTTCATGGCCTGATTTACCCTCGGGATTTCAAGCAGTCAGCCGCTCAGGCACGCAGACGTTCACGCACCTGAGCCGCCGTCGCCAGCCTGCCGCCGTTACGCTCGATACGCGATCTTGCAGCGCGCACCTGCTCCACATTGGAGACCGTATGACCGAGCGGCGCATCTTCCAGACCGACACGTACGTGCCCGCCGCGGCTGACGGCCACATCAATCAGCGGATCAATCAGCACACCCAGACCGGCGACCATCCATTGCGCATCAGGCTCCTCGATACCGAGCAGACGCACATAAGCTTCCACCGCCCACGCTTCAGGAGGGAAACCAAACGTGAAGTTATCCGAAAACATCAGTCGATAGACCGGTGGCGACAAGCTGCTCACCGTGCGACGCAATGCCGCACCCAGGCGCATGAAGCCAGGCTCGTAAATCGCATAAGACGCCGTCAGCTGGTGCCGCTGACACAGATCCAGTCCGTGCCGGATGTGGCTCTCAGGATTGGTGTAGACAAAACCCTGCTTGCCACTGGCCACATCGCTGCGTGTGGTGATATTGGTCGATCCGGGATCGACCACAGACCATTCGATCAGCCCGGCACTGGCCAGCTTTTCCACCGCCGCGTAGCGCTTTTCGGGGGTAAAAGTATCGCGGGCATCCACATCACCGGCAAAGGGCAAGGTACCGTAGCAAATTACATCGGCTTTGGCGCGGATGCGCTCGATGATGGGGGCATAAATTTCGTAATCATCGCGCTGACGGCCCGTGGCGGGATCATAAGGATGAAAGTGAATGATCGAGGCGCCCTCGGCGGCGCAGGCAATCGCATCCTCGACGATTTCATCAGCCGATAAAGGGATGGCAGGTTGCCGCTCGCGCGACCAGGGACCATTCAAAGCGACTTCCAGCCAGACCGGATTTTGCATACTGTTTTTTGTTGAGTAATTAATAAAAGTTTTTCTTCTGAGGCTGATCCGACCATTTTTACAGGCCATCGATTCGGCCTGCGCAAGCCACATTTTTACTCAGGGACGAAGCTTGCGTTTAAGCGAAATTTAATGGGCAATCGCTTTCAAAAATGGTACTTTATGGCACGACGGCCGACAAAACGGATCAACAAAAATACTGCGGCTGATCAAAAGTCGGAAGCCTTTCCGGGCCCTCCGGTTTTGCAGTCCGGCCATCGCGATTTCCGCAATAAATAAAATCTACGAAGGAGAGAAGTTTCATGATCAGCACTACCCGTACGATGCGCCGCAATTTTGCAGGCCTTTTTCTTGTTCTCAGCAGTTTGTTCTCCAGCGCGGCTTTTGCGGCAGGCGCCGTGGAAATGCAGGTCGAATCCATTATCCGACAGGCCATGGAGGAATACAACCAGTCGATGGAGAATAACGATCCGGCTGCATGGATCAAATATTTTTCTGATAACGTCAGCCGCACGACGCCTCTTTCCGCCCAGTCGGGCAAGAAAGATTTTGCCGATTACGTCAACGGCGAGTACAAAACCCTCAAGGCGCGTTTCGACGTGAAAAAAATAATCGTCGGTGGCCGTTCCGCCGCCGTGGTTTTTACCTGGGATGTCACGAACCGCAAATCGGGTGACACCGTCCGCATCGATGCAGTCGGCGTTTACGAAATGGGTACCAGCGGGCGCTTTGACTCCGTGGTGTACTACTTCGATCCAGCCAAAGCGGGCAAGCTGTCAGCCGACCTGAAAGGCAACTGACCGAAGCCGGCGGCGTGGCTTCACGCCGCCCGTGATTCTGGCATGCCCGCCAGGCAGCCAGATCCCTGCAGACACCATAATAAAACGAGACGCCCATGAAAAACCCTACCTACCCTACCCTGAAAGCACTCATGTCCGGCCTGGTCCTGAGCCTTGCCATCAGCCATTCACCGGTCAGCGCAGAAGACGATCCGGCGCTGTGCCCGAGCGGGGATGAAAAACAATGCGCTTACGAAAACGAAAGCCTGTCCCTGTTCATCAAAGGGACTGACGCCTACGATAAAGGTCGTGAAACGGGCGACCTGAGCGAAGCTCGCAATATCGCCAGACAGCTCATCGATCGTAAAAACAAGTATGGCAAACGCATGATGAAACAGGTCTATGTGCAACTTGCTCTGGGCGTTCACAAAAACTACGTCGAGGCTCACCGCTGGCTGCAGGAAGCGATTGCGAATGAAGAGAAGTATCCCCGCCTGGAGATCAACCGCTTGCTGGATCAGCTGTCTGAAAAAATGACCCCGGAACAGCTGGCCGAGGCAAAGAAAAAGTGAAGCTGTAAAAATAGTGCTGCACAAATAAAAAACTCGCCTGCCCAACGGGCGGCGAGTCAGATGACTGGCTGTATAGCCGGATGCTTATTTGATCTTCAGACCTCTTGGCGCATCTTCCTTGATGAATTCCGCCACCAGGCGAATATTCTCTTCATCGATCAAACCTTTGAATGCCGGCATGCCCCGGCCAGCACGACCATTCGTGATCGTGTGCACTACCATATTGACATCAAGCGGAGTTTTGCGCAGATCGGCGCCATAACCACCTTCATTTTGCCCGCCACGTCCATCGGGCATATGGCAGGTCGTGCAGTACTGCGTAAATGTTACTTTGCCACCGCCTCGGGGGACGCTTTTAGGACGATCATCGTCCTCCGCCATGGCTGCCGGCGCCATCGCCATCAGTGCCCAAGCTGACAAAGCCGCGAATGCCACGACTTTAAAGTTTGCGGTCAAACGTTTCATTACCTTTACCTCTGAATTTCGTGGGATGTGTGAACTTGTGTAAAACAATCGGGCTGATGTTGCCACCAGCCCGACCAGTCAACCAGGATTATTTATCCAGGCCGAATACGTACAGAATGTTGCTTGGTACCTGAGTTTTGAGTTCAGGCGTTGCAGTGACGAACCACTGCGGCCATGCACCACCCAGACCGACTTCGATTGCAACGAACTGCTTGCCATCCGAAGAGAAGCTCATCGGAGGAGCATTGATTGCCGAGCCAGTCTCGAAGCGCCACAGCTCTTCCAGGGAAGCCGCATCGTAGGCAACAACAGCGCCTTCAGCGTGACCCGAGAACAGCAGACCACCAGCCGTGGTCAGCAGACCACCCAACTGTGGGTGCTCAGTGCGAACCTTCTTGGAGACGGTACCGGTACGAACGTCGATCGCCGTGATGGAGCCAGCGATACGGCCGCAGCCCTGGTCTTCGAACGTCGAGTAAGGTGCGCCGCCCAGGAACAGCTGACGTGGCTTGTGTGCGCCAGGAACGGTGACTTCAGCAAACGCCTTGTTGCAACCCTCGATAGTAGGGATGTAGTACAGGTTGGTCTGCGGGCTGTAAGTCGTTGGTGGCCAGTTCTTGCCGCCCATGTGACCTGGCTCCAGGACGCCGTCAACCGTGCCACGACCTTTGGTCGCTGTACCGCGCTGAGCAGCAGTGCCCTTCATGTAAGTCTGAACGTCAGCCTTCGGGTTGTATGACTTGGGTTTGCACTTGGCATCCAGACCACCCGACCAGTTCAGCTTGTCGACGAACTGGGTGCACCACAGAGGCTCACCTGTCTTACGGTCATTCGCATACACATAACCATTACGGTTGGAGTGGATGGTCATGCGACGGAAGGCACCGTTAACCTGAGTGTCAACGAAAGTGTTTTCGTTGATCGAGTCAAAGTCATACGGATCGTTTGGCGTGTGCTGGAAGCCCCACTTGATCTTGCCGGAATCTGCATCCAGCGCGATTGTGGAGTCGGTCCACAGGTTGTCACCAGGACGGTAAGCATTGTCCCAGTCCGGACCTGGATTCGCTGTACCCCAGATGATGAGGTTCAGTTCAGGATCGTAGGAACCGGTCACCCAGGTCGTACCGCCACCTGTTTTCCATGCGCCGTGCTTGTCTTTCCACGTTTCGTGGCCTGGCTCGCCAGGACCTGGAACAGTGTAGGTTCTCCAGCGACGCTTGCCGTCCTTCAGGTTGATCGCTTCGAGCCAGCCGCGAACGCCGTACTCAGCGCCAGCCATACCCGTGACGACCATGTCCTTGACGATCAGCGGTGCACCGGTGATGGTTTCGCCTTTGCCCGGATCAGCAACCTGTGCTTCCCAGATTTTCGAGCCATCGGTCTTGTTGAGTGCAACGATACGACCATCGATGACAGGGGAAATGACCATGTTGCCGGCCAGTGCCACACCACGATTGTTGATACCGCAGCAAGCAACGGTCGTTGCGTAATCGCGGTCAGGATTCGGGCTGTACTTCCAGATCATGCGAGGAACGCCACCGCGGGTGTCCAGCTTGGTCACGGTACCCCAGCCTGATGTCAGATACAGAAAGCCGTCTTCAGCAATCGGTGTACCTTCCAGACCAGCGAATTGCCACTGAATGACTTCCTTACCGCCGCCGTGCATGTCGCCCATGGCCCAGGTGAAAGCCACTTTCAGGTTCTTGACGTTCTTGGTATTGATTTGATCGAGGCCGGAAAAACGGTGTGCCTCGAGATTGCCGTGGTGATTGAGCCAGTTGCCAGGCTCTTTCTCGCTATTGATCAGGCGTTCACTAGTAACGTCGCCAGCAATAGCGGGAGCAGCCGACAACACTGCTCCTGCGATAACCGCTCCCAGCAGGGCGAGCGGTGACTTATGGGCCTTCTTCATTGGTGTCCCCCCTTTATTGTTTAAGCAGCTAAGAGATAAAAAAATCTTCTAGCTGCCCAGTAATCTAGACCTGTGTATTTGAAAAGTCAATTGCAGGAATGTCCGCAGTACGAGTAGTTTTTATTGTTACTGATCAGTCAGATTTTCTGCGCTATACGAGTGCATAACCACCACGAAAATATCACTGAAAAGGTGCGACGCAACATCCGCCAGCAGCGCTGTTTTAATGTTTAAAACTCATGATTTGGCAAAAGCACGGACGCTGCATAACCACGCGTTTTTTCCGTGCCGCAACAAATTCATCCTGCGTTCGGCAACGTCATTTAAGACCGGATTCGTTTACATTCGGTGGTCTGACCCGCCTCCCGGGACGTCTGCCACGCCCTGCTCACGCACACCGGCTGGTCGATTTGAGTGGCCGATTAAAGCCTCATTAATTTGTGAAATGTTTGCCTGACTTAGGAAACGATGTATTTATGAGAAATATTATCCGCACAACTTGCCTGATTACTCTGTTCATCAGTTTTAGCGTGCATGCCGAGCAGAAAAAAATATTCAAAGATTGCCCGCAGTGTCCCGAGCTGGTCACCATTCCTGCCGGTAAATTTTTGATGGGAACCAAACGCCTGTCTTCCCGCGAAGGCATGTCCGAAGAGCAGCTGAAATTTGCGGGTGAATTAGAAGAATATCCACAGCACGAAGTGATTATCAAATCATTTTCAATGGGTATAAAGGAAGTAACCCAGAAAGAGTGGGTTTTTATTATGGGCAGTAATCCCAGTGAAAATAAAGGCGATGATCTTCCGGTGGAAAATATCACCTGGGAAGAAGCCAAAGCATTTGCACATAAACTCAGTCAGAAAACCGGGAAGCATTATCGATTGCCAACGGAAGCCGAGTGGGAATACGCAGCGCGCGCCGGAACTACCTCAATTTTTCATTTTGGGGATAATCCCGCCGGGCTGACTGAATACGCCTGGTTCAGGGAAAATTCGGACGGAAAGTCGCAAAAAACAGGAACGAAAAAAGCCAATCCTTTCGGCCTCTACGACATGCTTGGCAACGTCTGGGAGCGCACCGAGGATTGCTGGCACATCGACTACGATGACGCACCGGCCGATGGTTCCTCCTGGGAATCCGAGGATTGTCAGTTCCGGGTGGTTCGCGGCGGCTCCTGGACCAACCATGCGCAGTTTCTGCGGTCTGCCTTTCGCTTTCGCTACGCACCCGCCAGCCGCTATGAATTTGTCGGCGTGCGCATTGTGCGTGCGGATTAATGCACGCTGGAGCCCTGGGCGTTCTCCGGACGCTCTCCATGCACAAGACAGTACAGCAGAGGCAGCACCAGCAGCGTGAGCAGTGTCGAGGAGAGAATGCCGCCAATGACCACGGTTGCCAGAGGCCGCTGTACCTCGGCACCGGTACCGGTCGCCAGCGCCATCGGCAGGAAACCGAGTGAAGCGACCAGCGCCGTCATCAGCACCGGACGCAAGCGCGTCATCGTGCCCTCCCGCACCGCTTGCGCAATCGGCAGACCCTGATCCTGCAAACTACGAATAAACGAGATCAGCACCAACCCGTTCAGCACGGCCACGCCTGAGAGCGCGATGAATCCGATGGAAGCTGAAATCGATAAGGGGATGTCCCGCAACCATAAGGCCAGCACACCGCCGGTTAGCGCAAACGGAATGCCGGTAAATACCAGCAAGCCGTCTTTCAGATTGCCAAACATCGCAAACAACAACACAAACACCAGAAACAGCGCAGCAGGCACCACCAGCTTCAGGCGTTCGGTCGCGGATTGAAGATTTTCAAAAGTTCCGCCCCAGGACGTCCAGTAACCGGTCGGCAAAGCAATAGCCTCGATGCGCTGGCTGGCCTCAGCGACGAAGCTGCCTACGTCACGATCCCGGACATTCGAGGTCACGACAATGCGGCGCTTGCCGTTTTCTCGACTGATCTGGTTTGGCCCCGGAGCGAGTGTCAGCGTCGCCACCTCACCGAGCTGAATAAATCCTGTCGTGCCTTGCGCTCCCTGCGATGGCAGCGACACCGGCAGACGTTTCATCGCCTCGATGTCACCACGCAAATGCTCGGGCAGACGCACCACGATATCGAACCGGCGATCACCTTCGAACAAGGTGCCTGCTTTGCTGCCCCCGATCGATGCTGCCACCACATCCTGTACTTCCATCATCGTCAGTCCATAGCGAGCCAGCTTCTGGCGGTCGATACCCACCGTCAGCATAGGCAAGCCGGTGGTCTGTTCCACTTTGACGTCCACCGCACCTGGCACCTGCCGCAGGTCCTGCGCAGCCTGTTCGGCAAGCCGGTTCAGCTGCTCCATGTCATCGCCGAAAATCTTGATCGCCACATCGCTGCGCACACCGGAAATCAGTTCATTAAAACGCAGCTGAATCGGCTGCGAAAAATCATAGTTATTGCCGGGTATCTTCCAGACCGTGTCGCGTATTTCCTGCAGCAGCTGATCTCTTGTTTTGCGCGGATCCGGCCAGTTTTCCGTTGGCTTGAGCATGATGTAGCCATCCGACAGACTGGGGGGCATCGGATCGGTGGCAATCTCGGCGGTACCGATACGGGTAAACACGCGTTCAATCTCGGGGAATTTTGCTTTCAGCGTCGTTTCAATCTGCGCCTGCATTGCCACCGCCTGCGTCAGGCTGACACCCGGAGCGCGTATCGTCTGAAACGCCAGATCGCCCTCATTAAGATTGGGAACAAATTCGCTGCCCGTGCGCGTGAGCAGCAGGCCGGCCAGCATCACGGTGACCAGTGCAAACGTCAGCACCACCGCACGCGCCTGCATCACCCAGTCGTACATGGGCACATACCAACGCTTGGCCCAGACCATCAGCGCGATTTCTTTTTCTTTCACACGCCCCGTCACCAGCATGGCTACGGCAGCAGGCACAAAGGTAATCGATAAAATCATCGCACCCAGCAAGGCGGCAACGACGGTGAACGCCATCGGATGAAACATTTTTCCCTCAACACCCGAGAGCGCAAAAACCGGCAGATACACCACCATGATGATGAACTGCCCATACAACAGCGGCCGGCGCGATTCACGAGCTGCCTCAAAGACTTCACGAAATCGTTCTTCGCGGGTGAGCGTTCGTCCGTGAACTGACTGCGCATGCGCCAGCCGCCGAATGCAGTTCTCCACGATGACCACCGCACCATCAACAATGATGCCGAAATCCAGTGCGCCCAGGCTCATTAAATTCGCACTGACCTGGTAATGCACCATGCCCGTGAAGGTAAACAGCATGGAAAGTGGAATCACGGCAGCAGTGATGATCGCCGCACGCAAATTGCCCAGAAAGACGAACAGCACCACAATCACCAGAATCGCGCCCTCGAGCAGATTTTTCCGGACCGTGGCGATCGCTTTGTCGACGAGGATGGTGCGGTCATACACCGTGACGACCTGAACACCTTTGGGAAGATTGCGGTTGATCTCTTTCATTTTCAGATCGACCGCTTGCGATACGGTGCGACTGTTCTGCCCCATCAGCATGAACACCGTGCCCAGAACCACTTCGCGACCATTGGCTGTCGCCGCGCCGGTTCTAAGCTCCCGACCGATATCCACGTCGGCCACATCCCGCACACGTACCGGAATACCGCCGGCATTCTTGATCACGACATTGCGAATATCTTCCAGTGTTCGCACCTGCCCTGGTGCGCGTACCAGATACTGCTCACCGCGTTTCTCGATATAACCCGCACCAGCGTTGTGATTATTCTGATCAACCGCCGCAACCAGGTTTTCCATCGACACACCGAGCGACGCCAGCCGCTCGGGGTTGGGCGCGATCTGGTATTCCTTTACATAGCCACCAATCGAATTGATCTCGGTAACCCCGGTCACATTGCGCAGCTGCGGCTTGATCACCCAGTCCTGTATCTCGCGCAGATCGGTGTCGGTATAAGGCGAGCCATCCGCTTTTTTTGCCCGCTTGTCGGCCTCGACGGTCCACAGATAAATCTCGCCCAGTCCGGTGGCAATCGGTCCCATCTCCGGTGTTACACCCGGCGGCAGTTTGTCGCGCGCCTGTGTGATGCGCTCATTCACCAGCTGACGCGCGAAATAAATGTCGGTGCCCTCTTTGAAAATCACCGTCACCTGCGACAGACCATAACGCGACAAGGAACGTGTCTGCTGCAGATTCGGCAAACCCGCCATCACGATTTCAATCGGATAGGTAATGCGCTGCTCGGCCTCCAGCGGCGAGTAGCCGGGAGCCTCCGTATTGATTTGCACCTGAACGTTGGTGATATCCGGCACCGCATCAATCGGCAGTTGCTGATAGCTCAGCACGCCGGCCAGCGCAATGCCTGCGGTGGCCAGCAGCACCAGCGCGCGCTGGGTGATGGCGAACTGAATCAGTTTTTCAAACATGGCGAGGCTCCTGTTGCGGTCAGTAGCCTTCTTCTGACGTCAGTTTTGTCAGCTCGGACTTGATGATGTAGCTGCCGCGCGCAGCGTAGCGTGTGCCCGGCGGCAGCCCTTCCAGTACTTCGGTATGTTTGCCATCCGTGATACCGAGCCTGACACTGCGTGCAATGAAACCCTTCTCTTCGCGCACAAACACCACCGGACGATTACCCAGTGTCTGTATCGCTTCACTCTCCACCGCCACCGGAACCCGCTGATTGGCCGCATTGACTTCAACATTCACAAACAGACCCGGACGCCACGCACCCTGAGGGTTGGCGAGTACGATACGCGCCCGGGCCATGCGGGTTTGCTCACCGACCAAAGCACCGACAAAAGCGACCGTGCCCGTCGCCTGCGCATCGAACGCTGTCGCGCGTACCCGCACTTTGCCGCCCACACGCACTAACGGCAGATCTTTGGCAGGAATACTGACCTCGACCCAGACCGAGGACATATCGGAGATCGTCATGATGTGCGTATCTTCTCTGACCGCCTCACCGATGCTGAGCTTGCGCTCGACCACCAGACCATCATACGGCGCCCGCAATTCAAATCGATTCAACCCCCCGCCGCCGCTCACGGCAATACCCAGCGCACTCAGTTTTTGCTGCGCGTTTTCGACAGCAATCTCGGCTTCGCGCAGCGCGGTCTGCGCCTGCAGAAAATCCTGCTCCGCCGTTATCTTTTGCTCCCAAAGCTTTTTCTCGCGCTCGTACACCGTCTGCGCCAGACTCTGACGCTTCTGAGCGGTCTGCAGTGCGCTGCGCTGCTCGGAGATAGACTGACTGGAAAAAATCGCCAGCGTCTGCCCACGCCGCACGGTCTGTCCGGTACTCACCAGGACCGCCTCCGCAATGCCCGGTACGCGCGGCACGACATGAACGGTACGATCATCATTGAGCTGAACTTCACCGGGAAACTGCACCACCGACGCAATCTGCGCCACATCGGCCGTGGCGACATCGATCCCTGAGGCCTTGATTTGCGCATCGTCCATCGCCACGCGCGGCACGTCGCTTTCGGCTTTCATCGGGCTCTGGGGCTGCGCTGCCGACGGACGAGGGCCATCGTCATCATCGGCCTGCCGCGCTGCTTTTTTGTCGGTCTGCGTAAGGATCATCACCGCGAGTACGGCACCGACCGCAATGATCAGCAACACCGCAATCAACTGACCCTTGCCCGACATCTTCCGTGATTTATTCATTGTCATGCCCTGTGTGTTACCGGTTTTCCGCAGAGGGAGATGTGGACGAAGCGACCGATTCCGACTGGCCAAGAATACTTTCAAGGTCCGTCACTGCCCGATGCACTGCCGCCAGCGCATTCAGATACTGCGATTTCGCACTGAAAAAAGTGCGCTGCGCATCCAGCACTTCCAGAAAACTGAATTTACCGTTTTCAAACCCGATCGTCGCCGCCTCATACGCACTCTTCGCGCCGGGCAGCACGTCATTACGCAGCATTTCAGCCTCCAGCCGGCGTGCAGAGAGACGCTCGACCACCTGATAGGCTTCGCTGGCGAGTGTGATCCGGGTGGCGACCAGCTCATCGCGCGCCTTATCTTCACGACGCAGGGCTTCCAGCAGATTGCCCTGATTGCGGTTGTAGAGCGGAATCGGCACCGAAATACCCACCATCATTTGCTCGCGCTGCGATTCTTCGCGACGCTGCACGCCCACACTGACCGTGAAATCCTGCACCGTCTTGCTCTGCTCGACATTCACCAGCGACTTGCGCCGTTCCAGTTCCAGCTGCGCCCGCTCCAGCAAAGGCGATGCAATGAGACGCCGCTCAACAGCCTCAGGATCGGGCAAGGAAGGCATCCGATCGACATCACCCAGTGCTTCACTGAAACGAGGCGAAGGATTACCCCACAAACTGGCCAGACGTCGACGGGCATTGCGCAATTCACTCTGCGCCTGCGTCAGCGACACACGCACGCCGGCTTCGGCAACGCGTGCTTTGGTTTCTTCGACCGGGGATACCTTGCCAGCCGCAACCCGCTTGGCGGCAATATCGGTGGCGCGACGCGCAAGCGCAGCGCTGTCCTGCGCCAGCGCCAGCAACTCCTGAGCGGCCAGCACATCAAAAAATGCCGCCATCACGGCAGCCCGTACTTTCAATTGTCGGCCGCTCAGATCCGATACCGCGACATCCCGGCCTCGCTGCGCGGCATCGACGCGCGCGGCGCGTTTGTCGCCGCGCTCAATCGGCAGCTCCACCTGCGCCGAAGCCGAACGCGAGACCCTGCTCGCATTTTCGGTGGCGACGCTGAATCCGGGATTTGGCCGCAGCGAACCCTGCAGCACCTGCGCCTCGGTCGCCTCGATTTCACGGCGGGCGGCAGCGAGCGTGGGATTGCTCTCGAGCGCGAGCCGTATCGCCACCTCCATCGTCAGCGGCTCGGCGGGCTCCTGAAATACGCGACTCGAATCGCTTTGCCTTGTCGTTTCCTCGCGCAGGTCCTCCCGCAAGAACTCCTGCGCCCAGGCCGGGCTGCATGGCAGTGTCGCGCACAGCAAACTGGACACACTGACGGCAGCGAGGCGCTTGCGTGCCCTGCTGTTGATCATGACTGGATTACTTATTCGTTGAAACATCCGGTTCTCCCACACTTGAAATACGCAGAAACCAAGTTCAGCGTAGCACCGGGATATGCGGCATGGGCGCGCAACCAGAGGATTAGCGAATCCTCGGTGGGCGTCACTCAGCGACCCGGCAAATCAGTCAGACAGACCCGGGCCAGTTAGGCCGTTCAGGCCGCTCGAGCGGTGGTGGGGGCGCCTGTCCGGCCATCGTCGAGACGGGATCGGCGTGAGGAAGCGACAAAGTCACGAGCGTGAGTTCAGACGGGAAGCCGAAGATCACGCCGACCTGACACATGCCACAGTCCGGATCGGTGCCGGCGTAGCTGTCCGGGTGCGCTTTATTGTGCTGATGATCATGATGGCCGACATGCTTGGCCACCACATCCTGCTCATGCTGGCAATAAGAACCCATCGCCGCTGCAGCTGCCTGCAGCGACATCACAGCAATCAGAATGAGGGCAATGAGCGTTCGCATGATGCTGAAGTTTAACAGCTTTGCCACGCAGCAATCCAACCCGTCTGCACTTCAGAGCTCACGATACGGCACGCGATATTTGAAAAATCTGCGCTCGACCCGCTGGAAAAAACAGCTTAGCTGTGATCCGCTTCATGCCTTCAACGATTTTCTCCGATGTCGCAAAAAATAACGGGTTCGGTGCATGGGAAATCGCGGGCCTGGCCTCCGCCGGGTCGCCAAAACAGGTTTTAGGGGGGCCGGACCGAACAGTGGCACAATAGGGCTCACGCCCGCCCGCCCAAAAAGCGGGTTGAAATATACTGTACATTTATACAGTATAATCAGGCCAGGCTAACGCACTGCCGCAACAGCCCCCTTACGAAGGAGTTAATGAAATGAGAACAAATCTGGCCTACCTCAGCCCGGCTGCGAATGATCTCCCGATCCGTCGCAAAGCCGATGTGCAAAGCCTGTGGCGCAAACGTGGCTGGATGCCGCCGAGCGAGTACCGCAATGATTTTTCCCAGTCCTGCCGTCCGGCGATTTTGGCGGGCATGAAGAAACTTGAACTGGTCAAATGGCGGTAACTGGTTTTTAAAATAGCAATACCTCGCATGAGCGCCAAGGCAAGCTGATATTGCCGCAAGGCGCTCTGGTCGCGTTGGCGACCGCCCATCTCAGATGTCCTCCTCCCGAAATTTTCCCGATTTCGCCCTCCTGACCACAGCTGATAGACCGAACGGCCCGGTTCTGCGCATTAGCCCATCAAGAGGCTCCTTGCATCGATCAACCATCAAAGTCACTGACTTTTATTTGTTTATCGCATAAGCATGTCCGGAAATATTCGTTTGGAAATGCCTCACTGCTCCGTAAGCTTCGAGTTCAATTTTTTTACTCACGGAGCAAACCATGCGATTCATTCACTCTTTCTATGTCGCGGTTATTGCAAGCGCACTGGCTGCGCCAGCACAAGCCGCTGACCTCAGCTTGCTTAATGTCTCTTACGATCCAACCCGCGAGCTGTATCAGGACTTCAATAAATCCTTCGCGACGGCCTGGAAAAGTAAAAGCGGCGATGACCTGAAGGTCAAACAATCTCACGGGGGGTCTGGCAAACAGGCGCGCGCCGTGATTGACGGTCTTGCCGCCGATGTCGTTACGCTGGCGCTGGCGTATGACATCGACGAAATCGCACAACGCGGCTTCATCGCCAAAGACTGGCAAAAGCGCCTTCCTAACAACAGCTCGCCGTATACCTCGACCATTGTTCTGCTGGTTCGCAAAGGCAATCCCAAAAACATCAAAGACTGGAACGATCTCGCCCGCCCCGGCATATCGGTAATCACGCCAAATCCGAAAACTTCCGGTGGCGCACGCTGGAATCATCTGGCCGCTTGGGGCTATGCGCTGAAACAACCGGGCGGCAATGAAAAAACCGCCCAGGAATTTCTGGCCAAAATTTACAAAAACGTACCGGTGCTCGATTCAGGCGCACGCGGCTCGACCACGACCTTTGTCGAGCGCGGCATCGGCGATGTGCTGCTGGCCTGGGAAAACGAAGCTTTGCTGGCCATTAAAGAACTGGGCCCGGAGAAAGTTGAAATTGTCGTGCCCTCGCTGAGTATTCGTGCCGAGCCTCCGGTGACCGTCGTTGACAAAGTGGTCGAGCGTCGCGGCACCCGCAAAGTCGCCGAAGCCTACCTTCAGCACCTGTACAGCGACGAAGGTCAGGAAATCGCGGCCAAACATTACTACCGCCCTATCAACGAAAAAGTCGCTGCGAAATATGCATCGCAATTTCCAAAGCTGAAGCTTCTGACCATCGATGAGGTTGCCGGTGGCTGGACCAAAGCACAAAAGACCCATTTCGCTGACGGCGGCATTTTCGATCAGATCTATCTGCCCAAATAAGCATCCCGGCGGCCGGTGACCCGACCGGCCTGCTAAATCTCAAAAAAAGAAAGGTATTGCCATGAACTCAGGCCACAAAGCCCTGGGACGACCCTTGTCGCGCCTACTAATTGTCAGCGCTCTCGCTGCCACCTTCCCTGCGTATGGAGAGAACACCGCAGAGATCGAAAAACTCAAGGCACAAATCGAAGAGCTGGATCAGAGACTCCGCATCCTTGACCGCAAACAGGAGATCGTCAACGAGGACGTTGCCGCCAAACAAAAAGCCGCAGCGACCGTTACGGCCAGCGACAAGGGATTTGGCATCAAATCCGCTGATGGTCAGTTTGAATACAGGCTTCGTGGCCTGATGCACTTTGATTACCGCAGCTTCGATGGTTCAGCGCCAGCAAGCTCGGTTTATGACGGTTTCCTCGCACGACGTATACGCCCCACTTTCGAAGGTACCGTCTTCGGTAAATACGGTTTTCGGTTCACGCCGGAATTCGCCGAGAGCGGTGACGGATCGGGTATCAGCGGCATCACGCAGAACAAAACCCGGGTCATTGACGCCTATCTGGAGACGCGCTTCGATCCCGCTTACTCGATCCGGTTCGGAAAATTCAAACCCTTCGTCGGTCTTGAACGCCTGCAAAGCGGCTCGGATATCAAATTCATCGAGCGCAGCTACGTCAGCAACAACATCCTGCCGAACCGAGATCTGGGTATCTCGCTGTATGGCGACGTACTGGATAAAAAACTGAACTATGCCGTCGGCTATTTCAATGGCGTGCGGGATGGCGGCGAAAACTTCACCACGCAAGACGAAAACAATGCAAAAGATTTTGCCGCACGCGTCTTTACAACACCGTTCGCCGGTACCGACAGCGCGCTGGCAGGCCTGGGCTTCGGCATCGCCGGTACATGGGGTCAGGATTCGAATTCAAATGCGCTGGGTTCCTACAAGACTGCGGGGCAGGCCTATAACTTCTTTTCCTACACCGGCACCACATCGAACGGCAAACGCAACCGCATCGCGCCGCAAGCCTACTATTACAAAGGGCCACTCGGCATCCTCGCCGAGTACGCGGCGGTCAGACAGGATGTCATCAGAACCAGTAACAGTGCTACAGCAAGCCTCACCAACAGCGCCTGGCAGATCGCCGGTTCTTATCTGCTGACCGGTGAAGATGCCTCGTTCAAAGGCGTCAAACCCTACAGCCCATTCAAATCCGGCACCGACGGTGGCTGGGGTGCGTTTGAACTACTGGCACGCTATCAGGAAAACCATATTGACCGGGATGCAGCGGGTTTTGCCAACACCACCAATGGCTACGCACTGGGTGCCAAAACCTTTGGCATCGGTATGAACTGGTACCTGAACGAAGCCTCGCGCTTTTCTTTCAATCTGGAGCGAACAAAGTTTTCCGACGTGACGACCGGGTCCATCCTGCGAGGCGACTCGGAAAATTTTGCGGTGGCTCGCTACCAGCTGTCGTTCTGATTTTTCCAGCTGTTTGCTCTCCTCTTCAACCGGTCCACAGTGGCCGGTTTTTTTCGACGGATCCCCTCTCACCGGAATGCACCGGCAGGCCGGCCGCTTATTTGAAATTCAACTATGCAAATGCGGAAAAATTCGTTTTCTTTATAACGAACCAATGGAATCATGGGCGCCCTTCAGATCAAAAAGTAATGCAAAAGATTCCATGAAAGCCAACAAAAGCGCGCTTTCCCGCCCATTTTCCGGTAACCGGGTGTTGCCCGGATTTCAGCTGACGCTGGGATTTACCCTGCTTTATCTGTGCCTGATCGTGCTTTTTCCGTTGTCAGCGCTGCTACTGAACACCCTGTCGATGACCTGGGAAGCGTTCTGGCAGACCATCAGCGCGCCACGCGTGGTCGCTTCTTACCAACTCAGCTTCGGCGCGTCGCTCGCTGCGGCCTCGGTGAATGCCGTATTCGGCACCATTCTCGCGTGGGTGCTGGTCCGTTATCAGTTCCCCGGCAAGAAACTGCTGGATGCCTTCGTTGATTTACCTTTCGCGCTGCCCACTGCGGTCGCCGGCATCGCGCTGACCGCGCTGTATGCGGGCAATGGCTGGATAGGACAACACCTGGCCAAACTCGATATCAAGGTCGCGTTCACACCGCTGGGTGTCGCTGTCGCACTGGTCTTCATTGGGCTGCCCTTCGTGGTTCGCACCGTGCAGCCTGTGCTGGAAGACAGCGAAAAAGAACTGGAAGAAGCGGCGGCCTGCCTCGGTGCCGACCGGCTGCAAACCTTCCTGAAAGTGATTTTCCCGGCGATTTTTCCTGCGGTGCTGACCGGCTTTGCGCTGGCATTTGCGCGCGCGCTGGGGGAGTACGGCTCGGTGATTTTCATCGCCGGGAACATGCCGATGGTGTCCGAAATCACGCCGCTGCTGATCATCACCAAGCTGGAACAGTATGACTACCGCGGCGCGACTGCCATTGCGGTCGTGATGCTGGGCGCGTCGTTCGTCATGCTGTTGACGATCAATCTGCTGCAGACCTGGATGCGTAACAACAGCAGCAAGGAAAGAAAATGAGTACCGTCAATCCAGTACTGCCTCTGGCGGCAGAACCGCGTCGTATCGAACCGCCTTATCTGCCCGCAGCGACCACCGAACCGACCTGGGTGCGACTATCACTGATCGCCATCGCGCTCATGTTCGCTGTCTTGTTTTTAATGATCCCGCTAGCGGCAGTCTTCGTCGAAGCATTTAAAAAAGGCTGGGCAGCCTACGCAATGGCGATCGTCGATGAAGATGCGCTCTCGGCGATACGCCTGACCTTGCTGACCGCTGCCATCGCGGTGCCGGCCAACCTGGTGTTCGGTGTCGCTGCCTCCTGGGCGATTGCGAAATTCAATTTCCGCGGCAAGAGTTTGTTACTGACGCTTATTGACCTGCCCTTTTCAGTATCGCCCGTAATTTCAGGCCTGATCTATGTATTGCTGTTTGGTGCACACGGCTGGTTCGGTGCCTGGCTGCTGGAGCATGACATCCAGATTCTGTTTGCGGTCCCCGGCATCGTGCTTGCCACGATTTTCGTGACCTTTCCTTTCGTCGCACGCGAGCTGATCCCACTGATGCAGACACAGGGCAATGAAGAGGAAGAAGCCGCGCTGGTCTTGGGTGCATCTGGCTGGCGCACGTTCTGGCATGTGACCCTGCCCAATATCAAATGGGGACTGCTGTATGGCGTCATTCTCTGCAACGCCCGTGCGATGGGCGAATTTGGTGCGGTCTCGGTGGTGTCGGGCCATATCCGTGGCGAAACCAACACCATGCCACTGCAGGTTGAAATTCTTTACAACGAATACAACTTCGCTGCCGCATTTTCGGTCGCGTCGCTGCTGGCCTTGCTTGCCCTGGTGACGCTGGCACTCAAAACCATCGTTGAATCACGTCTGGATCACGGTGGCGACACCGGTCTCGAGGAGTATGCAAAATGAGTATCGAAGTCCGTCATATCGAAAAACGTTTCGGTGAATTCGTCGCACTGGATAATGTCTCGCTCGAATTCCCCACCGGCGAACTGACCGCGCTGCTTGGCCCCTCCGGCTGCGGCAAAACCACACTGCTGCGCGTGATCGCCGGGCTGGAACAAGCGGACAGTGGCACCGTCTTACTGGATGGTGAAGATGCCTCGGTGCGTCATGTGCGAGAGCGTCAGGTCGGTTTCGTGTTCCAGCACTATGCGCTTTTCAAGCACATGAGCGTGTTTGACAATATCGCTTTCGGTCTGCGCGTCAAACCGCGCGCACTCCGCCCCTCCGAAGACAAAATCCGCGAAAAAGTCATGCGGCTCTTGTCACTGGTACAGCTCGACTGGCTGGCGGATCGTTATCCCTCACAGCTCTCCGGTGGCCAGCGCCAGCGTATCGCACTGGCCCGCGCGCTGGCGGTCGAGCCGCGTGTGCTGCTGCTGGATGAGCCTTTTGGTGCGCTCGATGCGAAAGTACGGAAAGAGCTGCGTCGCTGGCTGCGTCAGCTGCATGATGAACTGCATGTCACCAGTATTTTTGTCACGCACGATCAGGAAGAAGCACTCGAAGTCTCCGACCGCGTGGTGTTGATGAACAAAGGCAAAGTCGAACAACACGGCGCGCCTGATGATGTCTATAACCATCCTGCTTCGCCGTTTGTTTATGGCTTTCTGGGCAATGTAAATCTCTTTCATGGCCGGGTCCATGAGGGCGTGCTCAATGCCGATGGTGCGAGCCTTGCCGTACCCGATCATGCACAAACGGTTGATGCACAGGCCGTGGGTTATGTGCGGCCGCATGAACTGGATATTGATCGCTATGTGCCCGGAATGTCTGCAGCGGCAAATGCTTCGGGCATCATCGCGCGCCTGACACGCGCGTACGCCATCGGACCGCTGGCACAACTGGAACTCGAGCGTGACGACAATGGCGGCCTGATCGAAGCCGTCCTTCACAGTGAGAGCTTCGCCACGCTGGAAATGCAAGAGGGCGACACGGTCCTGGTCAGACCACGCAGAGTCCGGGTGTTTTTTGATCAGGCTGCCTGACGCGCCAAAAAAATCATGAACTTCCAACAACTCAGATCCATTCGTGAAACCGTTCGTCAGAATTTCAACCTGACCGACGTAGCCAATGTGTTGTTCACCTCGCAGCCGGGTGTCAGCCGGCAGATTCGTGAACTCGAGGAAGAACTCGGCATTGATATTTTCGAGCGCAATGGCAAGCGCGTGACAGGTCTGACCGAACCCGGCAAGGATGTCTTACCCATCATCGAGCGGCTACTGCAGGAAGCGGAAAACCTGCATCAGGTAGGTCAGGAATATTCAGGAAAATCCGCCGGCACGCTGGTCATTGCCACGACACATACGCAGGCGCGCTATGTCTTGCCTCAGGTCGTGCAGGAATTCCGTCAGGCTTTCCCGGAAGTGCGCATTTCCCTGCGCCAGAGTTCACCAGAACATATCGCGGAGTGGGTGTTATCTGGCAAAGCCGATATTGGGCTGGCCACCGAAGGCCTGAAACAATTCGATGGCCTGACGTCCTTCCCCTGCTACCAATGGCACCACGTTGTCGTTTTGCCCGAGAAGCATCCACTGCTGGAGAAAAACAGCATCAGCCTCGAGGATCTGGCTGCGTATCCGCTGATCACTTACGATCAGGGCTTCACCGGCCGCAGCCATATCGACGAGGCGTTTGCGGCAAAAAATATCACGCCTGACATTGTGCTCACTGCGATGGACTCGGATGTGATTCAGCAGTATGTATCGCTGGGTCTGGGGGTCGGTATCGTCGCCTCCATGGCTGCTGAGGACAATCTGAAGCCTGGTCTGATGGCCATCACTACCGAGCATTTATTTTCGCCGAACATCACGCGCGTTGCGGTGCGCACCGGAGCGTTTCTTCGGCAATACATGATTGATTTTATTTTGCGCTTGGCGCCGTCACTGACATCGGAAAAATTATTGTCATCACGGCGCGTTGAGCACAGCGAATGATCAGCCACTGCTAGTATTCGTCCAGCGACCTTGTTTATCCTGCAGCACCACATCCACGCCCCAGTAGCGCGCTGCAGACCGTACCCGAGCCGGTGGCAACATGAAAAACACCTTGGTCAGTGCATCCGCCATCACGCATCGGTCAGCGATGACTGTCACAGATGACCAGTACTGCGGTGAATATCCCGAGGTCGGGTTGAGGATATGGTGGTGCCGGTGATCAGGGCTGAAGACCGTATGCGCATCCGATGAAGTCGCCATCGCCCGACCGTCGCTGACGAGTACCGGCGGCGTATTCTGCAGCCGTGCCGTCCTTGCAGCCATGGCGGCAGATTCGATGTCAAAGGTCCAGGGTCTGGCGTCCGGCCCCTGACCGAGCAGCGAAGTCTCACCCGTATCAATCAGCGCATGCCGGATACCGTGTGCCTGCAAGCTTGCCCGCACCAGATCCGATGCATAGCCCTGCGCGATCCCATTTAATGACAATTGCATGCCCGGCTGATTCAGGCGCACCTGAGATGCAGTCACTTCCACCGCACGCCAGTTGACCCGCTGCTGCGCGCGCTGCAGCGACCTATGCGAGGGTAACGATCCCGCTTCTGCTGCCTCCGACCACACACGCCAAAGGGGCTGCATGCTGACATCAAACGCACCGCCACTGCGCCGAGACACCTGCGCCGAGAAATTCAACACCGCAGACAACGGCGCTTCCGGCTGATGCAGAATGCCAGTGCGATTCAGATGGCTGAGCGCGCTGTCCGGATCAAACAGACTCATCTGACGTTCGACAGAACGAATGACCCGCACTGCGGCCGTCAATGCGGCCTCGAGCTGATCTGCGTTGTGGTGTCCCGCCTTGATCCACAAGCTTGTACCGAACCCGACCAGCAAGCGCTCGCGCCAGATCAGCGGGCCAAGGGGATTTAAGTCTGTGCGATCGGGCGTCTCCGCCATCAGCCGGCCCGATATCAGGCTACCGGCCATGCCCAGACTCCAGCGTAAATATTGTCTTCGCTGCATCACACGACCTCCGCTGCGTTCATCGGATGAACAGGAATCACCGTCTGCGTCATTTTTTTCTGCTGTATCAGCGGCAGGCAGCGTTTGTCGTCCTGATAAATCGATACGCAATCCAGACATTGAAAACATTCGCTGTAATTGATTTTTCCAGTCGGGGCAATGGCCTGATATTCGCACCGGTGGCGACAAGACTGGCAAGGTGTACCGCAAGCCTCGCGACGAGGAATCCAGGACCAGCGCTGCAGAAAATTCACCGACGCCAGTGCCGCACCCAAGGGGCAGATATACCGGCAATAGCCACGATAAACAAAAACACCGAGCAGCAGACAGGCTGATGCCCAGGCGACATATGGCCAGTCCCGCTGAAAGTAAAAACTGATGGCTGTTTTAAACGGCTCGATCTCGACCGCCTTTTCAGCAAAACTCGGCGCAATAAACAATGACACCAGCAGCGTGGCCAGCACTGCATATTTAAACCACTTCAGCTTTGCATCCCAGGCCGCGCGCAAACGTTTTTGGCGAAGCCCGATCGCATTGGCAACCAGACTGATGAGCTCTTGCAGCGCACCGAACGGACAAAGCCAACCACAAAACGTGCCACGCCCCCAGATGAGCAAGGTCACGCCGGTAAAAATCCAGAGGATGACCGTGATCGGGTCGTTCATCAGAAAACTCAAATCCCCGCCCGAGGTCAGCGATTCCAGCGCCGCGGTGATATTGACAATCGTCAGCTGGCCCTGCGCATACCATCCGATAAAACCCAGCGTGAACAAAAGATAAGCGGTGCGCAGAATCCGCAAACGGCGGCTATCGGCACTGAGGCGCTTCTGCGCGATCAGTCCCACACTCAATACACACAAGCCGCTTCCTAAAATCAGGATATCCAGCCAGCGCGATTGCCAGAGTTCTATCCATTCATTGCGGGCGTCCTGATCCCCCGCCAGGTATTGCATGGCGCCATTGGACACTACGGTCGTCAGGAGCGCTGCATTATTGTCACTTGCAGGCACAGGCGTGCTTGTTTTTTCGATGGGCTCTGGTAATTCAGAATTTTTTAGGTTCGTGTCCCTCGAAGTATCCGGGGTCGCTTCTGCAGCTGATTTTTTTTCGGATTCTTTCAGCGATGTTTCAGCGGGCGGTGATTTTTTTTCAGCGCTGTCTGTGACTGAAGATTTTTCTGCATTCGCCGGGGTGCTGGGTGCTTTGGATCCCTCTGCCGGCTTTGGTTCAGGAGTGTTCGCCTGCGCAAGCGGCTTTACCTCAGCGCCGGCATCAGGCATACCCGATTCATTCTCAGCCTGCCTGATATCGAAATTATTAGTGACATGAATCTTCAGCTTGGCGAGCGCCACTTTGGCAGCCGCGCTCATAATGGTTCGGTTAATTGCCTTCGCCGAAATCGTCCCGCGATGCACGCCCCGCAAATAAGCCGAATGATCATTCCGCGACGGGTTATCACTGGCTTTGATCAGTTCAATGTTGTGCCGGAGCGTCAGTCCTTTGTATTGAGCCGCAAACTCCGTAAGTTTGGATGAGCCGTAGGCATCCAGAAAAATGGGCTCTTTATGATCAAGCAGCTGCGCACTTAAAAAATGTCCAGACAGATCAATGACCACCAGAATATTCAGCGGCTTGCCGCTGTAACCGCGCACCGAGACAATGTCATTGGTTTCGAAAACGTAGGCCCTGAGTTCCGGCTTGCTATCCGGCGATGCCGGATTTTTAACGAACAAGGGATAAACCGGCAGGTCGGCTTGAATTTCACCGACGACGTAATGATCCTCGAACAATTTATCGAGATCGTCTTTCTGCAACATGCCAGCGTGCGCCTGAGATAACACCAACGACAACACCAGTCCCGCCGCCCTGAAAACCCGTACCAGGTAGTGACTCATTTTTATAGTTTTTGAAAAGCCGATGCTTGCCGCAGTCTAACTCAGTAGCCGGAGAGTCGCCATGAGAAACGTTATTACTTTAAAAACTTTGTCTGAACAATGGTTTTACGAACGCTCGATATAATATGAAAGTTAGAACATTTTATTCATCATCAAGGTACCGCAATAACCGTTTCCGCCGTCGGCATCAGGAAATTCATTGTCGATATACCCGCCCCTCTTTTTTGGAGAACATAACTTGAAAAACCTCGTCTCGGTATTTTTCTTATTGCTTATATCGCAGGTAATCCATGCTGCCAGCTTTGATTGCGCTAAAGCCGCGTCAAAAAGCGAAAAACAAATCTGCGCGAACCCTCAATTATCCGCACTGGATGAAGAGCTTGCCCGGGTCTACGATACTGCGAAAAACCAGCTATCCCCGGAGTCTCAGAAATTATTTATCAGCGGACAAAAGTCCTGGCTGAAATTTCACTCCTCCTCCTGCTTCTATGATCAGTCAGCCAAACCGGCCGACAAAACTTCCTCAAGCCAATGCCAGATTCAGGAATACAAATCTCGCATCGAATCCCTCCGGAAGACAGGCACGCTGGTCTATGACCTGAAGATATTCCCCTATTTCCAGGGCGCTTTTTATGCTAACCCCAAAGCGGAATGGAAAAACATTTCCTATGACCGCAGAGAAGTCTTTCTTTTTGACGGCTCCTCACCGCTGGCGATGACGCTGAATGCGATCATCAAGCCACGCGCCGCCGTGGAGACAGGCAACACCGAAAGCACCAATGAGACAAACCTCACCATCGAGCAATGGAATCCTGATCTGATCGTGATCAAAGAGACTTACGATGCATCAGGCGGCGCACATCCGGTGTCGGGTACCAATTTCAATTATTTTTCAAAAAATTTAAAACGAATGGTAAAAATCGGCGACGTGTTCAATACACCGCAATGGAAAGAACTGGCGAAGAAAACAGCGAAGCAGCATTTTAAAAAACAGGGTATCGAAACTGCGGACGATATTGAAATTTATGCGGAATCCAAAGACGCATTTGCCTATTCAGTCTCACCAAGTGGTTTTTTCATTGATGGATTTCTTTCCTACGCCGAGAGAGCAGTCGATGGCGTGGAAATGAGCTGGAAAGCTTTCGGCAAATATCTGACGCCGCTGGGGCAGGAATTAGCGCGGGGTAAAGTGCGCTAATTTGCGTAATCGCGACCGGGCCGCTTGGGCTTATTCACCCAGCGGCCTGAGAAAAGCGCCTGGCCTGCCGCGACACGACTTAAGCGGGATCCTGGTCTGAATCAGAGACGGCCTCAGCGGCACTTTCTGCGTTGTCAGAGCCGCCCATTTCCCGTAAAACATAGCCGACCAGAATAACGGCGACATCAGTCAGATCTTTATCGCCCAGCACAAGAACCTCAGGCATGAAAGAAAACTGATACGAAGAGACATTTCCCAAAAGATAAAGGCCAAAATCGAGAAATCCCAGAAATACGAGTGCGGTGCCGATGAAATACATGTTGTCTCCGGTATTTTGATTGTTTTAATAATAACCAGACTGTCTGATTAATTATAATAAGTATACACAACCAGGACAGACTGAATCGCCATCGAAATCCAAGACACTTCTGAGACTACAATGGTCTGCCCCCCGGTCTGACAGACGATCTCAGTCAAGGAAAATTGAACCACAGGAAACTCAGCAAATTACCGAATGGCGTTGCAGAATGGCGCGCTGCTGGTTTGCCGCTTGAATCAGAGGAAATCTGATGAGTAAAGATGAGGTGTTACGTGTTGGTTTTTCCGAGGACGCTTCGATGCTTCATCACGGTATCCGTTACAACCGAAGCCAATTCTTGCATCAGCTTTTGCAGGTGCTCTTGGTGGGACTCACCATTGGGATGACTCGAACAGTCGTCCCGGCCCTGGCCGAGTCCGATTTCGGCGTACCCAAAAATTCCTTCGTTCTGCTCAGCGCATTCGTGATTGCATTCGGTTTGGTCAAAGGCGTCATGAACTTCATTGCGGGACGTCTTTCCGAGAGCATCGGGCGACAAAAAGTGCTGCTGCTGGGATGGCTTTTTGCGCTCCCGATCCCATTAATGATCTGGCATGCGCCCAACTGGCATTGGATGGTCGCAGCCATGGTCCTGCTGGGTATCAACCAGGGTCTGACCTGGTCGATGACACAGACAGCCAAGCTCGACATTACTCGCCTTGACGAGCGTGGCCTGACGCTGGGGCTGAATGAATTTTCAGGTTATGTCGGCGTGGCGCTCGCGGGTGTCGTTACCGCATACATGGCGGTAAATTTTGGCGCACGTGAAGGTCTGTTGATCTTTGGCCTGACCGTCATTCTGCTCGCCCTCGTGCTGACGCAGTTATGGGTTCGGGATACGCTCCCCTGGGCTAGAGCAGAAGCAGCCAGACATGGCGCAGGCACGACGCAGGCACTACATCCTCGCTATCCGACCGGTATTTCTTTAACGCCGACGACCGGTGAGATTTTCGCTCTGATGAGCTGGCGCGACAAACGTCTGATGGCTCTTTGTCAGGCCGGGCTTGTAGAAAAATTTGTCGATGCACTGGTCTGGATTTTCTATCCTGTCTTTTTGTATCAAAAGGGGATGAGCCTGCCGAACATTGGCTGGATCATCAGCTTTTATGGTTTTACCTGGGGTGTTTCCCAGCTGTTTACCGGAAGGCTGTCGGATCGGATGGGCCGCCATAGACTGAATGTGGCCGGGATGTGGATTTGCGGCGCTGGCGTGGCGGCCATGACGCTGGGAGACGGCATTGTCTGGTGGGCAGCATCCTCAGCCGTTTCCGGATTTGGCATGGCCTTGTTGTATCCGAACCTGTCTGCTGCTGTCGCGGATATTTCGCATCCCGCATGGCGCGGCTCGGCCATCGGTATCTACCGTTTCTGGCGCGATCTTGGCTACGCAGTGGGTGCGTTGGGTTTGGGAATTGCAGCTTATTTCAGCGGACAAATGCAATCCGCTTTCTGGTTTGTGGCTGTGGCGATGTTTGCATCGGGTGCGCTGCTGTGGTGGTTTGGGGAGGAAACACATCCGCGTCTCAATCCCCTGTGAGCGGCGCAACCCTGAGACTGATATGACAGGCCGCGTCCTACGATGCCAACCGTGCCGACTTTCGTCACCCACCATCACTCACCATTAAAAAGGAGAAACCTATGCAACTGGTCTGTCCGAATTGTCTGGCGAAAAATCGTGTACCTGACGAGCGGCTACACGATGCGCCGTCTTGCGGTAAATGCAGCCAACCATTGATGGCACCCGAGCCCACTGTGCTGGATGACACAAATTTCACACGCTTTATCGAAGGTACGGATTTGCCCGTGGTCGTTGATTTCTGGGCAGACTGGTGTGGCCCATGCAAGATGATGGCACCGCAATTCGCTGCTGCTGCCGCGCGACTGCCAGCTGTCCGTTTCGTCAAAGTGGATACTGAAGCCTCGCAGCAGACGAGCGTACGCTACCGAATTCGCAGTATTCCGACGATGGTGCTGTTCAAGAATGGCGGCGAAGTGGCGCGTGTCTCTGGCGCGATGAGTGCAGCCGATATCGAGCGCTGGCTGCATTCGCAAGCATGACTCATTAGTAAACAGTACTCGCTGAAAAACATGGCCGAAAGCTAAGCTCTCGGCAACCACCGGGCGTAACGCCGGCAACCAGTTCTGGTAAATTGATCCAGTTCGCGCTTGCCGGGTCCCGGCACTCGCAGGCTGCGCGCCCATAGATTATGAAAATAGCAAGGGTCTTAATGTTTAACCAACCTCATTCGGTACGTCCCGCAGAGTAAAGCAGGAGCGTTATCGCAAGGGGTGGATGGGGCAGATCATGAGCACTTCATCTGACGACAACAAGCCGCTGACCACCTTACTGGAGGGTTTGCTCAGGCTGTTTTTTGCCCGTGACGAAAAATACGTGGGTGAATTCAAGCACGGCAGATACCACGGCAATGGGATCATGACCTATGACGACGGCGAGAAATACGTCGGCGAATATCTGGAAGGCACCCGCCACGGACAAGGGACGTACATCTTCGGTAACGGTGACAAATACATCGGTGATTACAAGAACGGTATCCGACACGGACAGGGTATGTATACCGCAGTCGATGGCAAGCGTTATGTCGGTCACTTCGACAATGGGATTGCCAGCGGTTACGGCGCTGAAACTTTTCCCAATGGCAGAAAGTACGTCGGTGAATTCAGAGAAGGCAAACCTTTCGGACAAGGTATCCATACCTGGCCCGATGGCGCGATGTACTTTGGTGATATCAGAAATGGTCTGCCAAATGGTAATGGCACCTTTGTTTCCGCTTGCGGCAAAAAATACGTCGGTGAATTCAAGCAAGGCAAAAAGCACGGCAAAGGTGCATTCACCTGGGCTTGTGGTGACAGGTATGTCGGCGACTACAAGGACAACCAGCGGCACGGCGAAGGTATCGAAATCTACGTCGATGGCGATAAATATGCCGGCAGCTGGAGCCATGATTATTTTCACGGCCATGGCACCTATACCTGGTCAGACGGCGCGAGTTATGTCGGTGAATGGAATGAAGGAAAATTCCACGGATTCGGCATCCTGACCAATGCAGACGGAACACGGCAGGAAGGATTCTGGGAGGATGACCGTTTCATTGGTGAGACCCCCGATGCACTGCCGGCGCCGCATCTGAAACTGGTGTCTCATGTCAGCAGTGCCGGCTGACGCTGCGAAGGCATGCCGCGCAAATCGTTATCGCAAGCGATTCACAGTCCCATTGAAGCGATAAATTTATAGACTCAGGCGTGTCCAGTAAACCCGGGGCGATTCATCGCGTAGATTACACCGGGCTGCTTATTTCGCCGTTAGCTTTCAACACCTCTCCCATTCCGCGACCTCTGCAATGATCAGCGCGAGCAGGCCAATAACGGCTAAGAGGCTCTGAGCTGAAAAAGACGAATCAGTATAATATTTAAATTTTTTAAACTACTGCTCGCTTCATCTTTTGCAATCGGGCGACTCGATTCAGAACCGAGAATAAATTAGCGCTCAACCAGAGACGCTAAAGGAAAAAATGTGATTACAAAATACAAACGCCTACTAGATTCAACGTTACTGACGGCCGGTCTTATCTTCGGCTTGCTGCTTGCCGGGTTTGCACAAGCGGCCACTGATAAACGCTGCCAGGGTGAAGATCCGCAGCAGTGGAACAACTGCATCGCAACTATCAAAAATAACGATGGTTCGGCTTACGAGGGCGGCTTCGCCAACGGCCAAATACATGGCTACGGACTACTGACGCTACCCACCGGCGAAAAGGTACTCGGACAATTCAAGAACAGTGTACTGGCGGGCCGTGGTCTGTTCGTTGGAAACGATGGCGGCCGATATGCAGGCGACTTTGACCAGAACACCTTCAACGGGCTGGGGATTTATGTAGCGGCCAATGGCGAGCGTCAGGAAGGTATCTTCAGGAATGGTCAGTTCGCCGAAGCGAAAAAAGTAGCGGACGCACAGATTCTCGCGCTGCTCTCGGCCGCACCGGCCTTTTCGAGCTTGGCCATCCTGACGGGTGAAGCCGCTAGCAGCAAGACAGCGCCAGCTGCCGCGATGAAAACTTATGAGACGGGCAAGGTTTACTACTTCCAAAAGGGTTTGGGTGGTCCGCGTGGCACCTGTGTGAGCACCAAGTGGGGCGAAGGTTATCAGCGCAATGTCAGCGAAGGGATTCCTTACTGGGGCATGAAGTTGTACTCGTTTTTCAGTGGCGCCAAGCGCGAGCCTGGTTTTTTTGTCGGTCATTCCGCCTACGATCGGTTTGAGGGGACCACCGTGCCGTTGTCTATCGAGAAGGCCAGTGCTGAACGTTTGCGCCAATGCGACTACGTGATCGCCACCGGCGAAGAGCTCAATGCGCTGCCCGTGCTGAATCAGGTACTCCACGAGGCCGACACTGAGTTCAAACTCAAGCATGCGCTGACGCTTGCCGAAGCGGAAAAAGAATGGCTGAACGCGCGTGGTTTCACCAGCCGCGCCGACTATGACAACGCCGCCACCATGAACTGGGAAATGTCGGGTTCATCCTATGCATCGCTGTCCAAGTTCGGCGTCACCAACATGGATCAATTCAATGAGGCTAAAAAGCGTCGCGATGCCATCCAGTGTGGTGAAGGCTACCCGAATTACCTCGAAGGCATGATCAACTTCCTCACCGACGAGCAGGCTGCCCGCAAGGCTAAAGCGCCAATGGATAAATACTGCGCACAGCGCGTTGCTAAAACCCGGCAAGAGCAAGCGAAGGAACAAGAAGCACAGCGACGCGAGGAGCTGGCCTCACCGCTGTTGAACTGCACAAAGGTTAACTGCACCAACGGCGCCTCTGTCGAAAGCGCGGTGCGCGATGCGTGGATGCGCTTGCGCGCGCAGAACCATCCGTTTGCAGATAACTGTTTTGACGCGATCAAGCTGGTCAAGGATTTGCGAGAGGCGGGCCGTACCTTCGGGCCCGACACGGTAACAACTGCATTCTTTATGTGTAACCGAGGGCTGAAGGAACTGCGCTGAGCGTTCAGCGACACGACCGGATGCCCGGTGCGAGAGGAATATGATCTCGCTTCGCGAACCCTACTCGATGACAAAAAACAGAGCCCCTTTCGGGGCTCTGTTTTTTTAGCGGCAACCGAGTGATGAGCAGCTGCTCAGAACTTTTCATATTCCATCAGATAACGCCATCGACCAACGGCCAATCCTGCCATGGGTATGCGGCCCATTCGTATCCGCTTAATGGACACAACCGACAGCCCTACCGTACCGCAAAGCAGTCTGATCAGCCGTGGGGATAGTTCTTTTCGCGCAAAACGCAGACGGGTTTCATTTTGCCAGCTGACCTTGGCCGGCGCAGAGGGCTTGCCATTGAAATTGATGCTCTGATTCAGAAGCTGCAGGCCTCCTTCAACAATCTGACCGCTGACCTCAACCACAAACTCCTGCTCTACCCGAGACAAATCATCAATCAACTTGCGCTTGACGCGCCAGTCTTGCGTAAAGACCAGCAGGCCACTGGCATCATTTTCCAGCGGGTCAAGCATGACCAATTCTTTCAGATGCCGTTTCAGAAAACGCAAACCCGAACGGTCATCCGGCGCGAGATTTTCGGCCACGATCAAATCGCTCACCTTCCCCACCGGCATGCCCGCGGGCTTATGCAGCAGGAGGGTGACGTCTTCAATCGGCGTCAGATCAGCGCCTGCCAGCAAGGCGATCTGCTCCTGCCCGGTGACCCGAAAGCCGGGTTCTTCGACAACGACGCCGTCGACCGTGACGCCAGCGCCTTCGATATACCGAATCGCCTCTCCACGGGAACAATTGAAGAGTTCGGCCACGCGTTTGGCAAGACGGATTGAATCAGACATGAACGCCACCGTAAGTAAGGGTGGCTATTGTAAAGCTGTTGCCGGGACGAGAACGCACTGCAGCGGCTTCACGACTTACGCGAAGTCCGCAGGGACTTCACTTCTCTCCGAAACGACAATGCCCCCCTGGCGGGGCATTGAAAAAATCTGGCGGAGAGAGGGGGATTCGCCTACATCCCGCAGGCCGCGGTTCGGCTTGCAAGCCGAACCCTTCGAATCCCCCGCGTGAAGTCCGCAGGGACTTCACTTCTCTCCAAAACGACAATGCCCCTGTCGGGGCATTGAAAAAATCTGGCGGAGCAGTGAAGATGGCCTCACAAATCTGCTCAAGTCCAAATGCATCGTTTTTTGGTGGCGCCAGAGATTCGAACTCCCCTCCTCCGCAGGGGCGGCTTTCGACCCGATGCGGTCTTCGGTGATCCACTTACCAAGATGCTCCTTGTGAGGTCAGTTCTTGATGAACTGACTCGGGGGAACACCAAACGCCCGCTTGAACATCACGGTGAAAGCTGCGGGGTTGGCGTAGCCGAGCTTGTTTGCCACTTCATTGAGCGGGACGCGTTTGCCCATCAGGTCAATCGCGGCTGCCAACCGCAGTTGTTGCCGCCATTCCCCAAAACCCAAGCCCAACTCCTGCTCGAACAGGCGCGCCAGGGTTCTGGAACTTGCCCCAACGACTTCCGCCCACGCCTCCAGCGTGGCTGTCGAGCCTGGATCCAAGGTCAGCGCCTTGCACATCGCCTGCAGCCTGCGGTCTTGAGGCATGGGCAAGCCCAGGGACAAGGCAGACACTTGGACCAGTTCGGTGAGGATCAATTGGGATAGCTGCTTGCGGCGCTTCTCCGCGTAGGCTGATCCATCGCCTGGATTGGTTCGGAGGGCTTCGATCAATGCCTTC